>WNFX01001406.1_pt1 | contig 29420 bp, 20 predicted proteins | sample 5400111 | NCBI WGS metagenome assembly WNFX01 (sample SAMN13153363, study PRJNA577476) | soil metagenome | isolation source: 40 cm soil or saprolite under grassland replicate 1 | place: USA:California | collected 2016-06-15 | reverse complement strand
CTCTGGGGAGTATCACTGACCCGTTGTCGCTCAGCCTTACGGGTCTGAGCTTTCTCCTCATGATCATCTTTGTTCTCGCGGAGCGGAGGGCGAGTTTTCCAGTTCTGGACCTTTCACTGTTCAGAAACAGGCTCTTTACCGCCGGCAACATTGCCAATCTTCTAAGCGGTCTAGCCTTTGCAGGCCTCGCCTTCATAATGACCCTCTACTTCCAGCTAGTCAGGGGCTACGACCCACTCCATGCCGGGATCTTCCTAATACCCCTCGACATCACACTGATCCTTGTCGGCCCCATAAGCGGATCCCTCTCCGACAAGCGGGGAGCCCGCGGTCTCAGCACAGCCGGACTCCTGGTGGCCGCGGGCGGCTTCTTCTACCTCTCCGAGTTTACGACGACCACATCGTATCCGGAGATAGCGCTCGGCCTAATTCTTGTCGGGGTTGGCATCGGTCTATTCCGCAGCCCGAACGCAAGCTCAGTCATGGGCTCGGTCCCAACCGCAAAGAGAGGCATATCCTCTGGAGTCCGGAGTACAATAATCAACACGAGCATTGTCGCAAGCATCCCGCTCGTCCTAGCGGTTATGACAGCTGATGTTCCGTACAATATCCTCGTCAACATAATTGGCAATGTGACCACTGTCACCAGCGGGCAGATAATCGGCGGCTACGCCACCTCTTTTCTTACGGGATTGCAGCATGCCCTCGCAATCTTCTCAGCCTTGATCCTCATCTCAGCAGTCTTCTCGTTCCTTCGAGGATCGCGCCCGGATCCAGTCGCGCGTTAGTCAGGCGGGGCCAAAGTCTACAGTTATGCCAGCGGGGTTACTGTTTAGAGCCAGTACGGCCCATGTTCCCGAGTAGGGAGGCTGAAACTTCAGGATATCCTGGTATACCTGTTGCGTGGGGCCGAGAATGCAACCCGTCAGCCTGTCTAGAGCGGACCCAGGCAGGTCATAAGCGGAGACCCAGTCTTGGTATGACAATGAGGACAGCACGCAGAAGCTCGCAGCTCCCTTGGTGACAGTTACTCCTACCCAGAAAATTTGACCGCTTGAGATTCCTGAAACTGTCAGTGCACTGAAACCAGGGCGTGACTGGTTTCCGCCGCTGATCTCATAGCTCTTGGTCGTCGTGATCGAGGAGTGTGGAGGAGGAGTATAAGGGAGGAAGGGTATGCTGGCAAATACGATCCCCACAGAGAGAGCGACCACTACCGCGCCGGTGAGAATCGTGCGACGCCTCCAGAGCCTCCTCGTCATCGCGCTAATCTCTCCGGAGCCCGTCTGGGATTCTCGGAGATAATAAACGGCTGAGATACTCCTGGGAGGTTCTGGCCGGAGAGGAGTGACAACATTGCGCCTCCTGCGGTGCTGACGTGTGTGAGCTTCTCGTCGATTCCGAGGATTGATGCCAGTCCTACCATGTGTCCCCCTCCGATAACAGTGTAGCCGCTGCTCTTAGCCATGGATTCTAGGACCCGTCTTGTTCCCGCGTCAAACCCGTTTCTCTCGAAGACTCCAAGGGGCCCATTGGCAACAGCTGTGGCTGCGCCTTCAACCGTTTTAGAGTACTTATCGATCGTCTTGACTCCAACGTCCAGGGCTGGTCCCTTGACTTGCTGCGAATCAATGTCGTGATCGACCCTCCTTCCGCGCGAATCCTCGTACGCGAGGTCCATCGGCAGTTCTATCCTTTCATTGTACTTCGCCAACAGTCCCTTTGCGGTCTCGAGATGTTCCCGGAGTACTGCGATATCTTTCTCGTCGTCTGTCGAGATCTTCTTGTCCTTTGCTCTGAGGAAGAGCTTTGCTGGGACTCCTCCTAGTAAGATCTTGTCAGCTTTTTCACGGTCAAGAATATGCTTGATCACTGGTACCTTGTCTTCGACTTTTGCGCCGCCGAGGATGTACACGCAGGGTCGTTTAGGCTCAACGAGTAGTTTGGAGACCGCGGCCATCTCCTTCTGCATCAGTCGGCCTGCTGCGCTCGGCAGTGCTTCCGCCAGTCCGACGATGCTCGGCTGAGAACGGTGGGCCGTAGCGAAGGCATCGTTGACGTTGAGGTCGAAGAGGGGGGCGAGCGTCTTGACAAAATGTGTCTTCAACAATTTCTCCGGCTTGTCGTCGACGTTCTCCTCGGCGCAGAATCTGAGATTGTCCAGGACCAAGACCTGGCCGGTCTCGACCTTGGCAATTCTCTGCCGGGCATGCGGACCCATCACATCTTCCACAAACTTCACATCTTGATTGCAGAGTGATGCGAGCGCCTCCGCGTGCGGTTCCATGCTAGTGAAATCATCCTTTCCCGGCCTGCTCTGATGCGATCCTAGAACGACCTTCGCGTCCTCAAGTTTCGACAGTGTCTCGGATATCGCCCTAATTCTCGTATCATCGAGGATGAGATGTGTTGACGGATCAAGTGGGACGTTAATATCCACTCTGAGGAAGACCCGTTTGTTGGCCGTATCTACATCATCAAGCGTCAAGAAGTCATTTTGGCCCACTTCCTGGTCCTCCTCGATCGTTTTTCGGATGATCTCCCACGCGTTTAATGTTTCTGAGGCCAATGCTTTTAGCGCTAGATTCGTGCGCGACCCATTTGCCGGGGTGGCTTAGCTTGGTCAGACCCTGTTTAGGGAACTACAGCGCCGGACTCATAATCCCGGATAGGACATCCGGAGGTCGCGGGTTCGACAAACCTCTCCAGTTCGAGACTCCCGCCCCCGGCACTCTTGTGTTGGGATGAAGTCTGATTCGACCACCATGTCGGAAGATTCTCTTTGCCAGACGATGAAGATCTCGAGGAAGGAAACTATTCTTGCAATCTGTCTTGGTCGCGAGTGAACCAAGAGTGAGTTTTCAGCTTCTGCGTAGGATGTCTACGTGCCCGTCCTTTCTTCCTACATAGGCCGTGTCAGCCATGCCTAGGAAGAGCCCGGTTTCAATCACGCCCGGAATCTTCTTGAGCTTCTCGTGCACAATTTCTGGGCGGCGGAGGCTTCTGAAGTAAACGTCGGCGATGAGGTTGCCGTTGTCTGTTATGACCGGTCCTACTTTGCCTGTGGTTTCTCTAAGATTGGTCTTGTCCGAGATTCTCCTGATCTTTTCAAGTGTGGAAGCGTAAGCGAAGGGGGTTATCTCGACTGGTATTGGTTGGGGTCCGCCGAGTGTCTTGGCCAGTTTTTTCTCGTCTATGACGATGACCAGTCGCCTCGCCGTGGAGTCTACTATCTTTTCTCGGAGTAGCGCGGCTCCTCCGCCCTTGACCAGGTCGAGGGTTCGCCATTGCACTTGGTCTGCGCCGTCTAGTGCTAGTTCCGGTTCGGTCTCCTCGTCTAGGCTTGCCGTCTTGAGGCCGAGTTTCTTTGCGGCGATCTCCATCTGGTATGATGTTGGGATGAAGCTGATCCTAAGATTTTCTTTCTTGATCCGTTCTGCTGCAAGTTCGAGTGCTCGGAGGATTGTGTTGCCGCTTCCCAGTCCTACCGTTGTGTGGTCTTTGAGTTCTCGGACGGCTTGTGCGGCGGCGCTCACCCTCGCCTTGTCGGTCCATGACATGTTCTGGTCTAGCCTTCGGTCTCTATCTGCTCTAGTCGCTCCATGGCTTTGAGGACTTCTTCCCGGATGGTTTCGAGCCGTTCTTCTGCCTTGTTCTTAGGCTTCTCTCTGGCAGGCCTTTCCTTGGCGGGAGTCGTGGGTGTTGTTTGTGCTGGGTCTGTCTTTAGCGTGGGTGGTGGCTGGGCTGTCTTTTCTTCAGGCGCGATGGTCGTTGTGGGTCTGATCTGGCTTATCTTCAGGTCGATCTCGAGCATTTTTTCATGGAAGCTCTTGAGAAGGTCTTCTTTGGCAGACTCCAGGTCGTACAGGTCAACGGTCTTCTTGTGAGTGTCTATTTCTCCGTCCACTCGCTTCAGGTCAGTCTTGTATCGTTGAAGCAGCTGATTTTTTTCTGGTTCGTTGATCAGTCCCTTAGCTTCCGCTTCGTAGATTTTTGTTAGGGCGTCTCCGATGATGTCCCGTTCTAGGCTGGCCAATCGGAGTCGGTCGCGGGCTGTGGTGACATCGTTTCCAGTGATTGTCTTCTTGAGAGTGTCGGGTAGTGGGAATGCTTCTGTCGTTGAGTCTGCGACAGTCCCGTTATCGGCTACTTGGGCTGGTTTCTTTTTTCCGAATAGGAGTATTAGTGTGACTGGTGCGAAAGGAGCCGTGGGGCCCTTTCTCTGCAATAGAAGCATTCCTCTAGCGTTCTTGGCGGTTTCTGGGGTCCGGGCTTATTAATTGTTTACAGTTGGGAGAGTCTTGTTACCTTGACCAGCGTCTAATTGTCCAAGTATGGTTATCTACACAGCAGAGGCTTGTTGGCCTCTGGGGCGGAGTCCTATGTCTCTCGCGAGCGAGTGTGAGAGTTGTGGCCGGCCAATGTCGTCGAATGCAGATCATGGCGCGCAGAATCCTGATAATCCCTATTGCATTCACTGTACCGACATGAAGGGGAAGTTGCTGCCTTTCGAGAAGTTGTACGAGGATCTGGTGAACCAGGCAATGCAGACGCGCTGGATGAACCACGAGCAGGCTGAAAAGTCTGCGCTCGAAGAGATGTCAAAGTGGCCTGCCTGGCGGGATAAGGCCGGGCAGATGCTTCAACACTAGGATTCTATCCCTCTCGAAGTTCTTCGCCTATCAACCAAGGCATTCTGACCCGAGGATCGTGTCCCGGCTTCATCGTCGCGCGTTGGATCTATTGCGGCCTTATCATCCCTCTCGCCTGTCAGCGCGGCTTCCTCTGCTGGAGTCGTTGGTCCGAACGTTCCTGTCGTTGGGGAGGCTCCTCCGGACCGCCAGCAGGTCGAGACGACGATCGCCATTGACCCGCGGAATCCGAATATTCTGGTAGCGGGCGCGCAGGACTTGAGACTAAAGAGCGTCGGCGAGCATAGGTGGCACGGCTACTACCGGTCTACGGATGGCGGGCAGACATGGACGAACGGCCTCCTGCCGGGCTACCCGGGCGACACGACTCCCCAGGGACTGGCCTCCGCGTTGCACAGATCCAACGCCACCTCCGACCCAGTGCTCGCCTTCGATCGTCTCGGCAACGTCTATTATGCGGGCTTGGTGTTTAACGTGAGTGCGGCTGGATTTTTGGGTAATGGTCCAATAGGCAATACCGTGGCGTTTGTTGCCAAGTATACGAATGATGGAGTGACTTATTCCGGCGCTAGACTGATCACGGGTCCACTGTTCGCGGACAAGCCGTGGATAGCTGTGGATAACACTGGGGGGCCCTTTGACGGGAACGTGTACTTGGCGTTTGACGCCAATCTCACATCAATAACCCCCTTCGCAACACTCTTCACTAGATCAACTGATGGCGGGAACAGCTTCTCCCCGCCGTTCTACGTGCCTTCGGACCGGACGGGAGAGTTGCCGGGGGTTGCTGTTGATTCTGCGGGGAACGTCTTCGTCTCGACCGATGCTTTTGATCCCGTTACTGGCGCGAATCTGAACTACATCCAGGTTTCCAAGATCACAGGCGGTGGTACGACTTTGGTTCAGAACGTCAGGGTGGTCAACCCCGCGTCCTGGGTGACCTCGGGATCATCGATAGGAGCGAGCTTCCGAGCCTTCACCATACCGCAGATAGCAGCCGATGCCTACGGTGTCTATGTTGTCTTCGATGATGTGAGGCTCGGAAACTCCAACGTATACATCACTCGGTCAACAGACGCGGGCAGTTCCTGGACCGCGCCTTTCAGAATAAACGACATCACCACGGGCCAACACTTCTTCCCGACAATAGCTGCATCTGGAGGGATTGTAGACGTGGCATGGTATGACAGTAGGTTCAACACGCAGACCCCTATGACCGCGCTGGACGTTTTCCTGACCAACTCGATTGATGGCGGCGTCAGCTTCTCCGCAAGCGTAAGGGTCACGAACGTTTCGTTCAATCCCGGGCTCGTCAAGAGGACTGACGCTCCGAACTGGAACGACCCCTTCATGGGCGACTATATCGGGATCGCCGCCACACCCTCCGCGGCTCATCCCCTCTGGGCAGACAACCGCTTCGCATGCGACACGTACGACGCGGCATACGCGAGCTGTGTCGACCAAGACGCGTTTACCGCCACGATCCTCCTATCGGGCTTTGGAATTGCCGTCACGCCATCGATTCAGACGATTCTTCAGGGAGCATCGGGCAATGCCAAGGTGACACTGTCCAGCCTCAACGGCTTCCAGGGAGACGTGACTGTTTCGGCATCTTCAAGTCCCTCTGGGCTCCCAATCAGTCCGTCTTCCAAGACCCTTCAGCTTTCCTCCGGTGGCACATCATCGTTCAACCTCACGTTTTCTCCGACCACCTCTACAACGCCCGTAAGCTACACTGTCAATATCACCGGAACGAGCGGTCCGATATCCCATTTGGTTCTTACTACAGTTCAGGTTCAATCGTCGAGCGTAGGTGGGGCCCTTGCTAGTGTGGACAGGCTCAAGATACTCGTACAGATACTGACAATGGGGGTGCCGATCCTCCTACTTGGCGCAGTAACTCTTACCGCCTGGGCCCTGAAGAGGCGAGCCAGGAGAGACTCTCCGTCGGGCCATCAACCCGTCCCCGAGACTCTCGAGAGCCGGATGCCCTGACACTATTTTCAGTCGCCGTCAGTTCTAGACCGCAAGGGTCTCACGGAACAAATGTTGCAAAAATACGCGGGCTGACGTTCTAGGGCACAGGATACTGGTTGAACACAAGCCCAGAGCGGCTAAGATTATATAAGAAATCTTGAGTGGCTCCGCGTTCAGTGCCCCGGTGGCTCAGCCTGGTAGATGCTATCGCAGCCTATAGCATTGCCTTGGTAAGTTGGTCAAACAGGCAAGGGTCACGAGTTCAAATCTCGTCCGGGGCTCCACAATAACCTGAGTGGCTGCGATGGCGAAAGATTGTTTGTGGTTCGGTTTTGAGGTATGAATTGAATAGGCAGTTTGGAATTATTCTGGTGGTCATGAGCGGCGAGTCGGAGAGCATACTAGGAGAAATCCCTGTCATTGCTCGGTTGGCTCTTGGAAACGAACGACTAACCCTGTTCGTGACAGGAGCTAGAATCATAGTTGCCCATGTCGGAAAGAGGGGTACTGGTGCGATAGCAACAAGTACACTGCTGGGCCGGTTCGGAGGAGGACTTGAAGATGTCTTGAAGAGAGGAAGAGAGTCAAGGGGCAAACGAGCGTTGAAACGTTCGACGCTCGATAGTATTCTGGCGGCCGACAAGGATAACTTCGATCTTAGGTACGACGAAATTGTCAGTGTTCAGGTGGTCGAGACCGCGTTCTCAAGGATCATTATCATTGTCACTAGAGACGACAAGTTCGATTTCCGCTCAAGTCTTTCTTTAGATCGAATCGTTGCTCTGTTAGAGAACAATCTAGGGCCGAAGCTAACCATCGAGCGGATCTGAGTCCGCGTAAGACGGGAGAGAACTTTGTCTGCGCTAAACCCTAGTCTAGCGTGGTCGGTGCAAGGATAAGCCAATATTGCAGAGCTTGGTTTATCTGGCATGACAGGCTTAGTGATTAGCGAGTAGGGGGCTACTGGTTTCACGAGAATGCTGTGGGTTCCGGCGCTATCGATAGTTGTCATTTGTTTCTTGTTGCAAAGTGTCCCGGTGGCGAAAGCGGACCCTCAAGGAATCTCGAGCGTATTTCTCAGCCCGGGAGTTTGGTCGGATGCACCAGGTGGGTCGTTCTCTGTCAACGTAATGGTGAACCTGGCCCCTGGCCAGAACATTAATGCTATTGATGTGAAGATTAACTACACGAATCCGCAGCAGGGCGAAATTGTCCGTGTTGATGGCTTCTCCTATTCAGGTAATATCTTTGGTGATGATCCCGGGAACCTTTTGTCGCAGGAGTGCGTATTCCCGATATACGATGTCCAGTGTCCTCAGACAACCGACTATGCGTTCGGCTGGGTGCACTTTTCCGAAATAGGTGGTAGCATTGTTTCGGGTCCCAAGGTTGCATCCCTATTTTCGATTCACTTCCAAGTAGATGGGACAGGGACCAGCCTAATTCAGTTCAATAGTGCCCTTCTTGTGAATCCCGGTTCGGGATCGTTCGCGACTCCTCAGTTCATTCCGGTAACAACTCAAGACGGGATCTTCAGCAACGCTGGAATTACTTCCTTCTTCCAATACGTGCCTCTGGACACGCCGACAGTAGTTGCCGGCCACGACAACCGTTTCAATGCTACGGGAAGCCTTAGCTTCAACGCAAGCTATACAGAAATTCCCGTCGCCAGGTATGATTGGAACTTTGGCGACGGAACAACAAACAGCACCTCTAGTCCGATCATCAGCCACAGATTTAGATCCACGGGACAGTATGATGTGAATCTTACAGTCATAGATGAAAACGGGAATAGAGGTTCAAATCATCGTATGGTCACGGTCGAGCCTGCGCTTGGCTCGCTGCTCTTAACCGTGGTTGACCTGCACTTGACCGTCCACGCCGGGGTCAACGTCCAAATCTTCAACCTCACCGCGTTGATGCCTTTTGCGAATAGGACGACAGACTTGAGCGGTACGGTCGTGTTCGAGAATCTTCTACCCGGGACCTATGCGTTGAGCTTCTCGGGACAATATGTGACAGAGAGTTCTACGACCGAGAGTATCATGGCTGGGTGGACCACGCAGGACACTGTCGGGTTGAAGATAGATACTCCGCCCCCTCCTGCTCCCACGCCTTGGTATGGCGATACAGTCTTCGTCGCAAGCTTCGCTGGGGCCATTGGAATCTTCTGCTTAGGCCTGTTCGTGAGGTGGAGGAGAAAAGGGGAAAAGTCCGCGGAGGGTGGCTCACGTCTCAATAAGAAGTTTGTCGAAGGTTCGAAGAGCCGCCGTCGGCCCTTGAAAGTCACTTCTTAGGCCGACTCGGTCCGCGGGTGGCGTCCGCGTAGCTGGAGAACGCCTAACGCGACTGCGGCAGCGGTTGCCACTGTTGTCGTGATCCAGGGCAAAATGTCGAGTGAGGTCTGGCGTGGAGATTGTGGAGCAGCTAACGTCACCTGGCCCGCGCTCAGTGACTGGTTGACCGCGCTCGTTTGCTCCCCTATGACTCTGGCATATACACGATATGTGTCGGAAGACCACTGACTAGTGTCCCATGACAGGACGATCGTATCGGGTTGACCGGGGGTTACAAGTGTTCTCTGCTGCGCGACTGTAATGTTGCTTCCCGAGCTCGTGCTAACATCCATCACTACTGTTACGTTGGCTGGTACCGCTCCGGTGTTGGCCACTGAGACCGTGATGTTGACGCGATTGCCTGCGACGGCTGAGTTGGCAGAAACAATCGCAGTGTCGATCTTGATCGACGGGAGAGATGGGAGAACAATCAGTGTGATGTTGACGTATCGCTGAATCTGGGTCGTGCTTGCGGTAACTTGGACTGTGTATGTGCCCGTTGGTGTTGTGCCGAGAGTCGAGATTGTCAGCCCGGACGCGACCGGACCGCTGGTACTGGTGATGGTTACGCTGGCAGGAGATAGACTAGGATTGATTCCGAGTGTTGAGGAACTATTCGCAGAGAGGTTTACCACCCCCGTGAATCCGTTGAGACCGGTGATAGTGATCGCGTTAGTGCCGGTTGAGCCGCTCTTGACTTGGAGGGATGTCGGAGCTGCACTACCGATGAAGTCCGGAGGTGGTACAACGACTGTTACGTTGGCGCTATGGATTAGTGGGCCGAGTAGTCCTATGCTGTTACCTCTCACAGTGATCTTGTAACTGCCCGCTGGTGTGCTTGACTGTACAAGGACGTAGAGTAACGATGAGTTGGTGGGCCTGGCGGAAGTCAGCTTGACTGTCGACTGGCTGAGAAACCCGAGAACATTGTTCGACGAGTTCGTTGCTTTCAAAGTGATTGTACCGCTAAAGCCGGATAAACTCGTCAGTGTGATATTGGAGATACTATTCTGCCCTTGAGATAGGGTCAGAGTTGAGGGGGCTGGCGATACTTGAAAGTCTGGAAATGTGACCTTAACGGCTATGATGATGAAGTGGTGTATGCTTCCGGCAGAACCGGTCACGTTAAAGGTGTAGCTTCCCGTAGGGGTTGAGCTTACGGTGGAGATTGTCAGTTTGGAAAAGCGGGTCTGGCCCGGTGAGACGTTCACAGATGTCGTATTGAAAGTGCCCGTGGGAGCGTTGGGCACCGACGGGGAGACTTGGTAGGCGAGGGTAATTGTTCCATTGAATGGAGTGATGCCTGTAAGCGAGATCGTCGAATTCGTGTTCTTGCTTGCTATGATCGTAAGCGAGGAAGGAGTAGCGCAGATAAACGAGCATAGAACGGAGATTGTCAAGGGACCCTTGATGGCACTGGGGAGTCCTCCGCTATCCTGTACCTCTAGTGTTGCGCTGTAGTTTCCGGCGTCGTTGTAGGTATGGACTGTTGTCGGCGAAGTAATGTTAGCGATCGTGCCGTCTCCGAATGCCCAGTTGTACTTCGAGATAGTGTTTCCCGGGCTCGGAACACTGGAAGATGCGTTAAAACTGACCGTCAAGGGCGCTGGCCCAAGAGTTGGTACGGCGGCAAAGTTTGCTGCGGGGGCGGCATTTGTGAAGCTTCCCGTTTGCGGGTTCTCTGACAGAACGTTTCCAAAATTGTCAAAGACGAGAACGCAGTCGGTCGGATCAGTAGTACTCGAAATACAGCCGTCCGCCTTCGGATAGGAGATGGGCGTACTTCCTGACCCGCTTACAACATTGTATGTTATGTTGAATGCCATGTCTGAACATGTGGGCTGGCCGAAGCACTCGTTCTGACCACTGCTCTCAGTGGTCTCCATCTCCACAACACCCGGACCATTGGTCGTCCCTTGAGTACAACTTCCCTCGAGGCTGATGTCGTTGATGCATCTGATCGAGAGCGACGGATGCGCGATCAGTGGACCGAAAGACGCGCTGACAGGGTTCAATACCGTATTGTCAGTTTTGACATAGATGTCGAATCCTCCCATGGGGTCGGAATTCTGGATGAAGACGCCAATTGTTAGGCTAGATCCCGCGGTCAGGTTGCCGAAAGTGAATGGGAGAGTGGGACAGCTGTTGCTCTTTGGAGGTGCTATGCAGACAATGCCGGTTCCAGGGTTCGCGTGTACCGAGTTTGTCATTGAAGGAATAACGATGAGTGCTCCAACCAATATGAGTATCATGCTAGCCAGTTGTTTCATCTAAGCATCACTGGCATTCTGATCGGGTCCCTTTGTTATGGGCTTATCGACTGGAGGGTGACGTATCTGATAGCTGGGGGGACTCGAGGGAAGACATACGACAACAAAGCTCGGTTCTACGGAATTCGGCTCACTGGACAAGGACTGCTTCCTCTAGCGAAGATGACCCTGCTTTTCCAAGCGATATATATATTCGGATTGGCTGAGAACTATCTAACCAGCCAACTCCTGAAAATCCAAGCGCAAATTTCTCTCCGCGTCTGTTCATGATCCGGAGTTTGCTGAATGTCAGACAAGTCTAATAGTTGGAAAGAGACAATTAATGCAGATGGGCTCTTGTCCCAGAGCAAGTCGCCGAGGACTCGCAGGCAGAAGACAATCCTCTACTCCGTTCCTCTCTTAGCCCTCTCGATTCTTCTCGCGATCATTTACTTGGAAGTGGTTCCAGGCCAGGCTCGAATGGATTATACTCTCAACATTTCGATACAAATCTCCGTGCTTGATCCTACTTCATTCACTGGAGCGTCCGTGACAACGGTGATTCCAAGAAATGTGGGCATAGCTGGTGGCATATGGAAATCGGATCAGTATGACGGCTACGGCCTCGACGGAAAGTATCCCGTGTTCGCCCAGGCGCCGGCGGGATGGAACAATACGTGGCAATACTATCTAATCCACGTTCGGTCACGTGTGGCTTGGAACTACACTCTACTCGACTTTTTCAATGTCTGGGGAATGCCACTTGGTCAGAACAACACTCTTGGTTACACAGTGCCCCGTCCCGATGCCCAGAGCAATCTGTACGGTCAAGACTGGTTCTGGGACATGTGTTTCAGGCCAGCCGGAGGCACGTTTAGGGACACCACCAGAGTAGCCCCCGACCATTGGGGGAGCCAGCCTCTGGATCGAGACATTCTCATAATCCTGATCTACTCGAACTATGGGTGCAGCCCCGCTTAGGACCCCTTAAGGGCCGTGACGTACCAGTCGCTCCTTTATATTCGTGGAATCCTCTGGAAGTCTATTGCAATACTGGGACTAATCGGGCTACATCAGACGAGCTTCGAGCAGAAAACTCTTATATTGACAGCCCCGGATTGATCACGGAAGAAAAAAACAGGTGCTAATGTAATAATGAAAAAATTCGTAGCATTTGTGCTCATCGTCATTGCATCTCTCATCGCCATACCTGCTTCTACACTCCCCGCACGAGGGCAGTCGGTTGGGCTGGTCTGCATTGCCGCGACGGGCAGCTCATCATGTCCCAGCACGATCCCATCATTCGGTGGGGCGCAAGGCTCTCAGCTAACAGTCAGTGTCGTCCTCCAGGGCTCTGACCCGATCGGAGGCTTCGACGTCTTTGTCAAGACCATCAACAGCATGTTGAACCCTGCAAGCGTAGATCTTTCGGGCAGCCTCATCACCCAACCCACCTTCACTACTGAATGCGTCAACGGTGTCGCGGTACAAGGATCCTGTTCAAGCCCGGCGAACGGGCTTGGTGTCGTAGAGGTTTCGACCATAGATGCCTCAGGCAACAACGTCTGCTCTGCGCCGTGCACTGGACTCTTGTTCAGCATAACCTACAACATTGTTGGGACAGGTACCACCGACATCTCATACCCCTCTAACGCGAGCTGTGATCCATCCAGCGTCGCCGGGAGTAACACGTGTGTCCTGGTCTTCGACAACGGTGGAAACGTCGATAACGAAAACGTGCAGATCGGAACCTTCGCGAACGGACCCGCCGACTTTTCGGTTACAGTCATCCCCAACAGCCTAACGGTGTTCCAAGGAGGCTCGGCCACGAGCCAAGTTGTAGTTTCCAGTACGGGCGGCTACTCGGGACCCGTATCAATCACGTCAAGTGTAGCCCCAGTCGTCACAAACGGGCCCACCAGCTCGGTCTCTCCCAGCAGTGTAACACTGACACCAGGTTCAAGCAGCACTGTGATCCTAACCGTCTCCGCGTCCCTCTCAACACCAACCGGTTCATACACGGTCACAGTCACTGGTACAGGTGGAAGCACTTCGCACAGCCAGCCTGTCGCAGTCTCAGTCCAAACCTTCAGCGGCGTACTCTTCTACGGCAACGGGCTGAAGGGACTAGGCAACGTCAACATAACGGCGACTGGAGGGCTTCAAGTCTGGACGGCCCATCTCGACAACAAGGGTGACGTAGGGCAGTCGATCACGATCAGAATCTCGGGGACAAGCAGCGCAGGGACATACACTGCAAGCTTCTCGACCTCTCTGAGCTTCACTGGTAAGGCTACCATAACGTTCAACACGAACGTCTCGAGTCAGTACGTCGGCTCAAAGATCACCTACACGGCTACACTGTTCTTCGGTTCCTCACAGACACAGAGTCCCACAACGGCAAGCGGCTCCTTCAAGGTATCACAGTAGCGGAATCGGTCGAACGAAATTCCAACCCTCCTTTTTTTTCCTGCGAACGCAGTGCCAACTAGGCTCGGAATAATTCCATGAGCAGAGCGATCACCGGGGCAGTCATCGCTGTAATTCTATTGCTCTTAGAGTTCCAAGCAACGGTCCAACCTGCATATGGGTATACGTTCAACGGTCCCATCCCAGTCGTAATCTCCAACGGGACCGACTTCAACCCCGCGTCTCTTCAGACGTCCAGTGGAAAACTCTGGCTCGCCTGGGAGTCTTCGAGAACTGGCCAGTCGCAGATTTACTATTCGACTTACGACTTTCCCTCAGCGACATGGTCGACGTCACAGAATCTCACGGGCGGTCCTCAGAACATAGTCAACCAAGCTCCCTCTCTCGCTCAACTACAGAACGGCAGCATAATTCTAGTCTGGTCGTCAAACCAGACAGGCCACTCCAATCTCTACTACAAGACATTCACGGGTGGTCTTTGGACGAAGACCACTGGTTTGACATCGGGAACCTTCGATGACCTATCCACCCGAGCCGTCGTGGCTAACGGTATACTCTGGGTCGCGTGGTCGAGACAGACAACATCAGCGTCCTGCATGCTCGGTTTTTGTCGTCAGATCTACTACAAAACGTTGAACGGAAACTACTGGTCGACCGATATACAGTTGACATCAGACTCGGCCTGGAACATAGAGCCAGGCTTGATGGTTGCAAAGAACCGAAACGTCTGGGCTGTCTATTCAAAATGCTCTGCCAACCCATGTACTTACAACATTTTCTCTCAGACTTACAATGGAACGACATGGTCTTCCCCGTACCAACGGACAAGTCCGAGCACCTCGACTTTCGGGGACGAAAACGCTGACATGGTTGCGGATCGGAATGGCACTGTCTGGATGTTCTGGTCGAGAGACGTAGACATCGGTGTCGGCGTCAACGAGAACAAGTTGTTCTATGAGAATTCATCAGATGGAGGAACGAACTGGACCCAGCCGACACAATTGACTTTCACAGGGACCCAGACCAATCCAGTGGATGACGTGGACCCGTCGGTTGTCCAAGCGGCCGACCAGAGATTGTGGCTCTTCTTTTCATCCGATCCACAAAGTTCAGGTTTCAACATTTACTACTTCCAGACCAGCCCCATCTATCCTGTTCACGATGTCGCAATTACCAATGTTGCCGTAGGTCCCAACTTTCTTATTCAGACAATCGTCAACACTTCGACTGTGAAGGTAACCGTCTCAGACTTGGGTGACTACCTGGAGAATGTTAACCTAACCGTTCGTGCCACTGGACCTTCCACCTTCGTCCTCGGCAGAGCCACCGGGCTCTTCGGAAGCGGCTCAACTTTCACCTTCACCTTTACCGTGAACCAGACATCTCTACTAAACGGCAGATACACGATAACTGCTTCGATAACGCCTCTGCCGGGCGAGTCGGTCGGTGCGACTCTCGACGACAGTCTCCAATACACGTTTCTTACGATCGTCAAGCCCGCCAGCTCCAAGGGAGCATGTTCGATACCGCATTTTTGCCCTGTCTAACTCATCCGAAGATTTCAAGGAAGGTGCTGGAAGCCAGAAGGCGAGTCATACAAGGAATTTCGCAAATTTCCAGTCTTCACAGAAGAGCGATGTTTCACTTCCACCGCGAACTCGCCGCCTCTGGTAGCAAGCCTCTGGGCGAAGCCGATTTTCGCCTCGTTCTGGTGAAGCTTGGCTTGGAGACGAGTCCTTTGCAGCGAGGCCAGCAGACCGGATTGCGCGGATAAACTTTTAAAACTCTTTGCGGAAGGCCGCACAACGATAGTGCATCTGAGCTCGGTGAATTGCGATTGGGAGGCGCTCTAGGATTTCTACCAGATCAAAGTCGAGATCTCTCCTCCTAGTCATCCTAGCACTAACGTTAAACTTCTTGTCCGTGGGGCTGGGTAACCCTCTCGCCGTTGTCCATGCTCAGACGGCATTCGACTATTCTCTGTCGAACACAGGAGGCATAACGCTTCTCCCCGGAAGGTCAGGTTCAACCAACATCACTGCCACCCTACTAGCGGGCACCCCCTCAAATGTCACACTTTCCTGTGTTGATGCCACGTTACCTCTAGGCGCATCTTGTTCGTTCAGTCCAAAGAGTATCATCGCAAACTTTACAGGAGACGGTAGCATACTCACCATCGCCACGCCAGCCTCGCTTCCCTATGGAAGCTACAACGTGTCGATTACGGCAAGTCCCGTGGAAGGACTGATCAGCCCAACAAATGTCACCTTGACTGTCGCCGCGAAGGTCGCCATCGATCCGACAGGCCGCTCACTGATAGGCTATCATGGCAGTGTATCATATCAGGTGAACATTACTGGGGTCCCGCCATTCAGCGTTTTCATCGTTGCAATACATTACAACAACCTGATTCTTGGAAACCCCGTTGTAGAATACGGAGGCAACGTGCTCGGAACCGACACCCAGACATTATCAGAATGCGTCGACGGCCGAGCCAATCCTGGCGATCCCAACAGCCCTCCCTGCACTGCAATTGTTGGAGTGGACGGGCCCGGAGTCGTCAGCCTCCAACTCATCACTGCAAACGGAGAAAATTCGACGGGAAACCCAACAAACGGGAAACTCTTCAGTGTAGCTTTCGATGCTTTAGGTTCGGGCTTCTCTTCGATCCACATCTTGTACCAGCAGATAGGTTCTGTGACTAACTCTACGGGAGGAATACAACGCGCTTCCATTCCCGTCGATGGATACTTCGCGAACGTTGAGTGTGGAGGAAACGCTTGCCTGCCGCCGACTGCAAGCTTTAGGCCGTTGACTCGCGCGGTCGCGGGTAAGTCAGTAACATTTGTCGCTACATCAGTCTCCCAGAACTGTTGCCCGAAAGCCAACATAACCTTTTACCAATGGTTTTTTGGCGCATCGGCTTCGATCACCTTCATAAAGTCAAAGAACCCTAATGCGACTGTCTTCTACAGTCAAGCGTCCGTGGACCTGCCGGTGACTCTCCTCGTGAACGATACCTATGGTGCCACGGTGGAGGTCACCAATTTCATAACGGTGATCCGAATATGGACAGATCTCGGTGTTTTACCGCTCACAGTCGGCCAGGTAAGAGGTGTTCTGCCTGGTACCGTCAATCGCATAAAGGTATCGGTGATTAACTTCGGGGTCGATCCTGAAAATTCAAGCGTCAGGCTCTTACTCAACGACAATCTGTTGACGACGAGTCAGATCGAGAACTTACTGCCGAGCTCGCAAGCTGGACTCACTTATTCTTGGAACACCGCAGGGTTCGTTCCTAGAGTGTATAGGATTCAGGCTATCCTTGACCCGGTGAGGGACGCCAAGACGGGTCTTATCGTCGAGAACGATACTGATCCCACGACTCTCAAAGACCCGAATGGCATTGCAACTGCTTACGTTCAGTTAATCCTGTCTCTCCCCTCGAGCTTTGGACTGTTCCTTGGCATAGGCCTTCCTCAGACGATAGCCCTGGGCATCATAGTTCTGGCTGCCATTGGCTTTGCCTTAACATTCGTCCGTAGAGTTGCAGCAAGAAGGAGGCAACCGTTATGACACTCACCATCTTCAATATATGAGCGGCGACTTCTAGTAAGCCGAGAATATCTCAGTCATTCTCGGGATGTACAATATCCCAAGCCGAGGGATAATCTTTTAAGGTGTGAGCCTCCAGCAGGCTTTCGAGAAAATTTGAAAGGCTATTCTACCATACGGCTCTTCGTAATCTTCACAGTCGCTTTCTCTCTCGCGGGCCTCAGTGGCCCACTATCGGCTCAGTTCCATCTCCCAGGACTACCGAGCGTGCCGTCTGTAAGGGCTGACGCCTCAACAGGCTATGGACAATGGTATCCCGCAGGGGCACAGATGCAGACTCTGTCTCTGAGCACCTTCGACGGTGCCGGAGCCCTGTTCACTGGTGTTACCACGGGCCAGGTTGATACAGGAGACTGGCCCCTCACTGCTAGCCAGCAGGCGAGTGCCTGTCCATCCACTGCCATTATAGAGTGTTCCCAGCCTGTCGCTGATCACGGATACTTCGAGATCCAGTTCGACCTCTCGAACCCCTTGTGGGGAGTTCGACAGGACTTTGGCACTGGCCTCGGAGGCATCGAGCTTCGACAAGGTGTTGCGCACTTGGTTGACAAGCAGAACTTCGCAGCCACCAACGCTGCATGCAACGGTATTGCATGCACGCCCAATGATGCAGCGATGCCTATTTGCGTTGTCGGCAACTGTAACAACGGTGGACTCTATTCTGCCAACCCGTGCAGCTGGGATACAAAGTACGGTCAGACCGGCACGGCATGTGTAGTCGGTGCCGCGGGGGGTACAGCCTACAACTGCAGCCTCGCTACCGCCCCTGCCTGTCCGGGCACAGTCTCTGGAATAGGCGGGACGACATTTTCATTCCAACGCACCATTGGGAGCAAGGACTTTTGCGCGGCAGCTAACCACTTCCAGCAGGCTTTCATTGACGCTGGGATCACTGGTGTGACTCTCAACGCCAACTGTGAGCTCAATCCACCTGTGGGTGGATGGCCTGCACGTGTCACGGCCTTTGGTGCCGGAACCACAGGTCCACAAACCTGTTCTGGCCAACCCGTTACAGCGAATGTCTGTTTCATCGTCCGTACCACTCAACCGCGACGAGACCTTGGTGACGGAGTCGCGCAGCAGATATGCGCCCTCTTCTCCCCAGCCTTCGTCAGCGGCGGATGGACGACTCTAGCAGGCCAACCGTTCGACTGCGCCCCATACCTCCAAGTAATCCACATACCGATCACCAGCGTCTGCGCCTTCACGACCAGCAATACCGGAACTCCGAACAACTGCTGGGGAATGTTGACGGCAGGCTTCATTCTTGTCTTCCCATACGACAGCAGCACATACTTCGGATACAACAGCCAATTCGCAACCAAGACTAACGTGACTTGCCTTACCACTCGCTGCGATCCCGGTGTAGCTGGTGATACAACGGCTGGATCTACATGCACTGGCCCGGTGCTGACGGACGCTCCTGGAAACTACGTATACTCCTGCGATCCATCCTACGACAGTCTGAGCAGTCTCATGGAGTTTGCAAACTGCCTTGGTTCACCAGGACCTAGCCCAGACCCGACGCCTGGCGCTTCCAGCCCCACCTTCGCAACCTGCGCGGGTGCGGCCGTCTCGGGAACCTGCGGCGCCTCCTCTGGATGCACCTCATTGAGCGCGGGCTATCAGGCACTCAACTACTTCGGCAGCCACGTCTTTACCATGCCAATCTGGTCCGGTATCGACCGGTTCCCAGTCCACAACTGCTGGAATCTGGGCAACAGCGCCGATCCTGGGATCCAGGCTGAGTTCGGAGGCTCGGCAAGCGGACTTGGATCAACAACGTACGTGTTCGACTACCTCAACGCCTACTGCTCTCAGACTGGGAGCGGGGGCGGCTTTGGTCCAGCCGGAGTTTACAGAGCTGGCCTGATGGACACTGCATCGACGGTCAGCCCGTTCAAAGCAACCACCTTCTGGGACTTTGACGTGCTCGCCGCAGTCTATGACTCGTTGTTCAACCCCAACCCCATGTGCAACACGAACCCGCCCTCAGGCTCGGGAGTCGCAGCCTGCACCACAAATCTACAGACAATAGACTGGATGACCACCAGCCACACCTTCCCCTGCAACGCCGCCGTAGGCAACCCCTGCACCACAGCTAACCTGGGCTATACTCCACCGCCGAATACTGGAGCAACACTGCAGCTGACTCTGAATCCGAACATGAAATGGCATGACAGCGGCCTCAGCGTGACAGCCTGGGACATAAAATGGACCTTCGTCAACCTCAACGCGACGGGCTCATTCCAAGCATCATCGCTCAGCAACGTTGCCGGCATCCAGGTCTTGAGCCCGACCAAGCTAGACTTGAACCTCAAGGCGAGGGGTCCGTTCACTGACCTGTTCATAGGCGGCATCACCATCATGCCAGGCCACACATGGTCTGCATGTGGTGCGAGCACCTGGAACAGTCAGGTGAGTGGCACCAACCTTGCAGGCACGACTCTCGTCAAAGCTTCCGAGGACAACTGTGTAGGCTCATTCACTGGATTCTCGCCGTACGACGGGACCGCTTCATGCCCAACTAGTAGCGTAAGCAACAGCGCTGGCACACCAGTCGGCTGCATAGGCAAGACAGCGACAAACGTGAGCTATGCAGACGCAACATTCGATCCCATCACCAACGGATTCCTGATAGGATCAGGAGCATGGGTCTGTGAGAACACTGGCGCGAACGGTGCGGTGCCTGTTGGTACTGTCGGAACAGGCTGCAGCGCGGACAATACACAGTCTCCCGCAATCCAGCTCGGAGCATACACTCTGACAAGAATGGGCTGCAACATCGCGACCGGAGCCTGCGTGGCTCCAACCGGATCTTCCTCTCCGCCTCCAACTGGAAACGGCTCTGACTACTTCCACAGCAGTGGATTCCTAGCACTCTACATCTGGTCAGGCATGTGGGGAGCATCCAGCGACGTACTAAAACTGGCAGCTGTCAACAGCGGCTCCTCAGCGGTCATCAACCACTACAAACAGGGCATCGGCAACCCAGGCGGAACAGGCAACAACGCTGTTAGCCCCATCGTGAAAGCGAGGGTCAACGCGTTCAAAGGATACAGCTGGCTAGCCTTCTCGACGGAGAAGACTACTGGCTCGCTGATCAATACATCCTGTGCTCCAAACTACCGCGAACCAGGAACGACTGCGGCCAATACCCTCTGCCCCGGAACCGGTGCTTGGTCACCAAGCGCAATGCCGGGAATCGGAGGCGGATACTCCTCGACTGGCGCTCCGATACTCTACCAGTGGGGAGCACCCAACACCTTTGGAACCGTAGCAACACCAGATCCAGCACGCACCAACGGAGTCTTCACACAAACACATAGCAACGTCTACGCGCTGGTCGGCGCCCAGTGGTTCACTGGCGGCGCTGCCGGCTCGGGATGCGCAACGGGCGTAGGAACTGCAGCTTCGGCCTACCCACTCGCGGGATACGACTGCTAGCAAACCTCTAGAATCCAAACCCCTTTTCTCTTTTTTCTATTCGACCTAGCGGGAGCTACGGACCTATTTCCTCGGCATCGGGCGCTTCTCGAGTTAACCCTCATCTGTGCAAGGTCCTTGTTTCGATTCATATGACAAAATCTCAGCCTGAAAGGGGAGTGTGTCTTCAAAATCTCCTGGACAGCGGTCCAGTTGCGCCTTACTCTCAAAAGCTTCGAACTGATTTTGAGGTGGTTCGTATATCCTGCGGCAGAATTGTCTGGATGTACCGGGGCAAGGCTCAAATAAACGAACGGCCTGCAAGAACATGGCGGTAGCGGCTGAGTCTCCGATCATTTCTTCTTAGACGACTCCTATACACCGTGGTTCTCGTTTTCGTAGTGATCTTAGTCAACTGGTTTGTATTCGAGGGTATTCCGGGCCAAAATGGTGCGCAGCAGCTCCTCTCAACCAGCCCGAGGCTCTCGGGTAACAATGATCTCCGGGAGAGGCTCTGTGCGCAGTGGAATTGCCACGCCTCACGCACTGATCAGTTCATCGCTTACGTCCGTTCGATGCTCACGTTCCAGTTTGGGGTGTCCTACGACAATGGAGAGCCCATAAGTCAGCTCATAGTGCAGTCAGGGAGACTCCAGAACACACTGCTCCTGCTTGGATCATCGACGATAATTTCTATCATGATCGGGGTGGTTCTCGGAATCGCGGCGGCTCACAAGCGCGGCTCCTTCCTTGACAGCTTTGCAGTGTCGGGGTCTCTCACTACTTTCGCTCTTCCAACGTTCTGGATCGGACTCGTTCTGATACTGTTCTTGGCCAAGGACTTTCCTCTGTTTCCGGGGGGGAGCATCGGCCCGTTGGAATGGACTCTCGGCCCAAGTCATGTTCCAAACATTCTGGCCCAGATTCCAATCCGTCTGCAATACCTCTTCCTTCCTGCGCTAACGCTTACCCTCTTCACGTATGGCGGATTTGTCCTCCTGACGAGAGCAACAATGATGGATGCTCTGAGCGAGGATTACATCCTAACAGCAAAAGCTAAAGGGCTTTCTCAGAGGAGAATACTTTTCGGTCACGCGTTCAAGAACGCTTCGTTACCCGTGATAACCTCGAGCGCACTTGCGTTCGGAGGCATCCTGAGTGGGGCGATCATAACAGAGACAGTCTTCAACTGGGCCGGGCTCGGGCTCTGGCTCTATCAGGCCGTCGTCACAAAGAATTATCCTGTGATGCAGGCGATGTTTTACCTGATCTCTCTCACGGTGATAGCCGCGAATTTCATCTCCGACATCCTCTATGGAGTCGTCGACCCCCGTATAAGGTACGAATAGAAATGCTCTATCAGAAACAGGCATAGGTGTCCTCCATGCCGGACAAGTCCCGTCCTCTCACGAACCGGCGCTTCCAACTGCTCCGAGTAGCGGGTCTCTTTAAGGCGTTGCTGAAGAACAGAATGGCCGCTCTCGGACTCATGATGCTAATCATCTCCAGCATTGTGGCCATCGTAGCTCCGCTCATCGCGCCTTACCCTCCGATTAAAACAGTGGCCGGACCTACAGCCCAGCCTGAATGGGTAATGAACTTCCCTGATGGATACTATCTGAGTAGGAACCTCCTGGCTGTCAACGATCCCACCTTCTCCACCCCGAGTCCGGTCCAAGAGCTGCGCGTGGATGGGTCCGGCACAGCCTTGTCAAACGTCATTTTCTCGTATGCCCCTGGTATAGGAGAGGGCGCCTACAAGAACAGCGTTCGGTTGGCCCATCCCGCGCAGGGTGTTGATACGATCACTCTCAGCCGAACCTTCCAGTATCCATACCGCGGACCCCCCGCCAGTTTCCTCGCCACGATCCTATTCATTGCCCAAGGTGCCTCCCCGTCTCAGCCGATCCACATGCGCGTCTTCATCACTCAGATCGGGGGTTTGAGCTTTGATCTTTGGAATGATGATATCAAAACGAGTGGGCAATGGAGCGCACCTCCATACCAGCTGCTCTCCAGTACGGACCAGGTTCTGACCCTGACCGGGACGCGGACCGCTGGGCTCTCACTCGCAGCTATTGTATTCTCTGCGGTCCAGGATTATACCTATGGGGTCGAGGTTACATTCCATGGGGCGCAGCAGGTCAATATCACGAACTATCAGCTCAGCCTCGCTGGAACGGCCTGGGGACTACTCGGAACGGACGCGAGTGGAAATGATCTTTTGAGCCGTGACCTAATCGGCGCGACCTCTTCGATGATTGTGGGGCTAACGGCGGCGGTTCTGGGCATCGGACTCGGACTCTTCATCGGGCTCATAGCAGGGCTTCTCGGTGGTTTGATGGACGAGTTTCTCATGCGGCTCACCGACGTTTTTCTGACTATCCCGTTTTTGCCACTTGCCATAATCCTCGTCGTCATTCTAACCCCCAGCGAGCTGACGATCGTCATGATTATCGCGTTCTTCTCGTGGATGGGCTTTGCTAGAGTGATAAGATCTCAAGTCCTGAGTCTCAGAGAGAGGCCGTTTATCGAGGCTGCGAGAGCAGCGGGAGCTGGAAACGGCCGGATCCTCTCAAAGCACCTCTTCCCCAACTTGGTTGGTCTAACTTATGTCAATCTGGCCCTGAGCGTTCCAGGAGCAATTATTACATACGCTGCCCTATCGTTCCTAGGTCTCGGCGATCCAACGGTCATCTCATGGGGGAGTATCCTCCAAGAGAATTTTGCTGTTTCCGCCGAAACGGCCTGGTGGTGGGTCATTCCTCCGGGATTGGCTATTGCATTCGTCTCTCTCTCCTTCGTTCTTCTGGGTTACGCACTCGATGAGATGTTCAACCCGAAGCTTAGGAAGCGAAGATAGACGATAACCCGGACACGACGCGCCCGGAAAATAGACCACTCGACCAGTGATTTCCACTTGGCGGATTTGGAGAACCAGCAAGAGACGCGGATCTTTCACACAACAGATCTGATTCGTACCAGCCGGTTACCACGTGGGAAAAGTTGACCGGCTCATCAAGCGATAAGGAGGAGAGATTCTGGAAGGTTGACAAGACGATCTTCCATCCAGGAGTGCGCACCTCCCTCCGGCGCCTGACCGCTGCCATGAGATCAATTGGCAAGATCGTTCTCTTCCTTCTCTTGTTCAGCTACCCTATCCTTCTCGTGTACACAGGTATTCAGTATGGGGGAGTTGTCTTCTGGAGTACGCTCGGTGGATCCCTTATCATAATCGGTCTGGTACTCTCAAAGGCCGGGTACGCAGGAAACTTTCAGACGAGGAATGGAAGCTTGGCGAAGGGTCTCGCAGGTATCGCTCTTGCTCTGATCGTGACGGTAGCATTCTACGTCGGGCTCTTCAATTTCCGGGTCATGATGATCCCCATCTCCGTTGGAATCTTGGTCGCCGCCGCGGCGTTCGTCATTGCAAGGGCCAGATTCTCAAGCTGAGCCTCTGAGCACCATCGGGTGATTTGAACCCGAGAGTATCGGTTCTAGATCAGAACCCTCTCGATGGATCTATCTCTTTCTTCTTCCAGCCTGGCGTGCGGCTCTGGAGAGCTTCCTATCCAAGAGAAAGGTCGTGACCGCCGCCACGATAGAGACACCGATTATCACAGGCATAATGATCTCGGCAGCGGTAGGCAGGTCGAAGATTACCATGCTGCCCTGGGCCTGAGCCCGGGCAGGGGCTATGATCTCAACAGACGGGTTCAGAAAGGCCACATACCTCCTTAGGAAAGTGCCTTCGGGTGTCAATCCTAGAGCGATGGTCAGATTGTAAGGAATCTGGCGCGGTGTGAAATTCCAGATGGTGTTCGGTTGGAAGGGCTGGTACTCGCCGCTCCACTTTGAGACCGAGGGGATCCAGCTAAGGTCTAAGAGGCTGAACCTTCTGGTTGTTGTCTCAGGGATTACTGGCTCGGTGAACTGGCTTGAACCCAAGTAGTAGCGGGTCTTGTTCTCTGGGGAAAATCTTTCAATGCCCTGCAGCAGATAGGCCGCTCCCACCCCGTTGAGCTCGTGCCCGTCGGAAGTCGTGATTGGATCTAGGACGCTGATTGACAGAAAGGATAGGTCGGCCATTATCCTCCCGCCTGTGTTTTTGTTGAGGCCGGAGACTGTGATAGTGTAGTTCTCGTCGATTATCCAGAGACCGATGGTCGGATCTACAAGTGAGAAGTTTGCATGCATTGTCAACAGGTCGATGTGGGCGGTGGGAACCTTTGACTTGATTGCTGCCTCTACGACAGTGAGGTTTGCGTAATCTAGCCGAGCGTCTATGGGGGGCAGAGATGTTGTCACGTTCTCCGTCAAGCGCAGTCCAATATTGACTGAGACTGAGCTGTTGTTGACTACAACTGTTATTGAAGCGGCGTTTGCGTGGGCGAGGAAGGTAGGGGCCAGAAGGATGGTGCAGATTGCGGTGATTAGAATGAGGCGAAGTGGCTTGGAGGTCAATGTAGGCAACTGGGCTTCGATGATTCTTGGAACAACCTGACGTTACACGCTATAAATCTGCTCCGGCCAACCTGTCAGCCGTCACACGCCGATGTATGCTTGAGGGAATCTCAGACCTACGTGCGCGGTTTTCGGCGATAAGAATTTGAGGATCGACCCGGTCTCGTCCCCAAAGCTTAATTGAGGCTGGACGAGTTGTCTCTCCAGTCTAGCTAGTGAGCGACTAACATCAGATGGCGCCAATTCTAGAGGTACAAGACCTCACTACGAATTATCGAACGATGAGCGGCTGGGTGCGGGCTGCCGAGGGCGTTAACTTTCAGGTTGAGCCGGGCGAGGCGCTGGGCCTCGCAGGCGAATCCGGATGCGGAAAGACGACCGTCGCACTCTCATTGTTGAAGATTCTCCCGCAGGGTGGGGTGATACGCGACGGCAAGATCATCCTCGACGGGACCGACCTCGTTCCGTTATCCGAGAATGAGATGAGGAAGGTCCGCTGGAAGAAGATCGCCATCGTCTTCCAGGGAGCCATGAATGCGATGAATCCGGTCTACAAGGTCGGCGACCAGATCGTCGAGGCTATTCGGACGCATGAGTCGACTGACAAACGTGATGCGTGGGAGAGAGCTCGGAAGCTCTTCGAACTCGTCGGGATAGATCCGGAGCGCGTCGACAATTATCCGCACGAGTTCAGCGGGGGAATGCGCCAGAGAGCACTTATCGCCATGGCCCTCGCGGCCAATCCGAAGGTATTGATCGGTGATGAGCCTGGAACCGCTCTTGACGTTATCGTCCAGGCCCAGACTCTCAAGCTGATGAGGGACTTGAAAGACAGGCTAGGATTGTCGATGCTCCTGATAAGCCACGATCTCTCGATAATAGCAGAGACGTGTGAGAAGGTCGCGATAATGTACGCCGGGAGGATCGTCGAGTACGGCGATGCCGAGGCCATCTTCAAGGAACCCCAGCACCCGTATACCCAGGGGCTCATCAAAGCATTTCCATCTCTTAAAGGTGAGAGGATCAGGCTGACCTCGATTCCCGGACAGCCGCCTGATCTTCTCCATCCCCCACCTGCTTGCAGATTCAATCCTCGTTGCCCTTACGTCATGGATGTCTGCAAGAAGATCGAACCGCCGCTGCAGAAACCCGGCAGCGGCGACCATCTGGTCGCCTGTCACCTCTATCAGTAGCTGTTCGAGATGAGCGAAGAATACCTCGTGCGCGTGGAGAACCTGAAGAAGCACTTTCCGTTGAAGCAGGGCTTCTTCCAGACCCTCTTTTCCAAAGAGGAGCTGACAGTGAAGGCCGTCGACGGGATCAGCTTCGGGATCAGAAAGGGAGAGATCTTCGGTCTGGCAGGAGAGAGCGGAAGCGGAAAGACCACCACTGGCCGATTGCTGGTCCGGCTGACAAATCCTAGCGATGGCATTGTCTATTTTGAAGGCAAGGACATCAGCGCCGTGATGGGACGAAAGTTTCGGAGCCTCGGCAAGCCCGAGAAGGGCACAAAGTGCTCGGTCCCTGACTGTGGCCGTGACGCGAAGCAAACCGTCTCATCGCAGGATCTTGCGAGAGCGGGAATCGAGGCTCCCTCAGGCGAGAAAGGTTACCTGTGCGGGATCCACTTCAGAGACGTGAAGAAGAGGCTCGAGTTCAGACCGCGGCTGAAGAATGTGGGGAATGTTGAGAAGGGGGTCTTGTGCCTAGTCGTGGGTTGCGGCCGGAAGGCCAAGCATTCCGTGGATCCGGGTGATATCGCGAAAGGAGGGCTCCAGACGCTCTCCCCGAAGGGGGATCTATGCAATCTACACTTCAAGGAACTAGAGCAGAATCTGTACGGCTGGAGGAGCCTCAAGGCCCTCAGACGAATGATCCAGATCGTCTTCCAGGATCCGTTCGAGTCGCTTGATCCGCGGATGACGATCAAGGAGATCGTCGCCGAGCCGGTCCGCGTGCAGAAAGTGGCTAAGAACGAGTCGGAGGTCGAGGAGAGGGTGAAGGCGGCTCTCAGCGATGTCGAGCTTGTTCCTCCGGAGACGTTCCTGTTCCGTTTTCCACACGAGCTCAGCGGTGGCCAGCGTCAGAGAGTGGCTGTGGCTCGAGCTTTCATTCTCGACCCGAAGTTTGTCGTGGCGGATGAGCCTGTCTCGATGCTCGATGTCTCGATCAGAGCAGAGATTCTCAACCTCATGGTTGACCTGGTCAAGAAGAAGAGCACCTCGGTCATCTACATCACTCACGATCTAGCCCTGGCCAAGCATGTCTGCGACAGGATCGCCATCATGTACTTGGGGAAGATCATGGAGACAGCCTCGTCCGAGCTACTCATCGACTCTCCACTGCACCCGTATACTCAGGCGCTCATCGCAGCGGTTCCCACACCAGACCCCAGTCATAAGAGGGGAGACGTGATCAGCGGCGAGATTCCGAGCCCCGTCAATCCTCCGCCAGGCTGCAGGTTCAACACCCGCTGCCCCTACGCGCATACCATGTGCACCATCGAAGAGCCCCCGCTCGTCGAGGTTGAGAAGAATCACTTCGTCGCCTGCCATCTCTACAGTTGAACCCATAACCAGATTGTCGGCCGCTAGTGTGGGCGGGTCGCGAGCTTGCGCTGTTGCCAGCGGAGGCCGGCCCCCTCTCCAGATTCTTAGTGGAGTCTGCGGAAAAATAAGAGTCTCCGACATCGCGAGTGATTCTTTTCTTCTAAAGATCGGCTGGTTCAGACCAGGCGCTAGGTACAAGTTGTTGTGAAGAAGGCTTTTTTCCGTCCGACGAGTCTAACGCGGCTGATGTCTAGTCTTGAACTACAAGTGGTTTTTGCTGGCAGGTCTCCTGGTCGGATTTGTTCCCGGCATTGTACTGGGAGGAACACTCTTGGCAGGGTATTTTCGGCACAGTGAAAATCCGTCAACTCCGGTCGTGAGATCCATATTCAACGCGACGCTAGTCCTTGATCCTGGGAATGGGACGAGAGACACTCTGTTCGTTGAACATCTGACCCCTCTGCAACCCATCAACGTGACCGTGATGATGAACGGTGGAAATTTCACGGCCGGAGTGGACTTTTCAATATTCGGTCCCTGTTCCTCGGGTCAGTGTGCTCTCCTCAAAGATTACAGGCTGGACTCGACTCAGCGTAGCGTGTCTTTCGTCCTCGACAGGTCGACTACAGGATTTCAGCCGGGCGAGTATCAGATAGAACTCTTCAGCTTCTCGTCAACGATCGTCGCTACGGTCTACGTCAATCTAGCCCAAGTCTAATGTTTCGCGGTAGCCGGGCGGATCCGCGCCATTCACGGCTGCTCGATCATCCAATTGCACTAGTCGATTTCCTCCACGTTCGTCTGGCCGGTGGAGGGGAGCGAGGGATGGGCAGAAAATGGTAGACGTATTCTTACTCTGAAATTATCGCACATGAGATTGTCCTTTCTGGGCGGGTCTACGTGCAGAACAGTCCGGAACGGGGAAGATTACTCCGATAGACCGGTTGGCGGGAACTGTTCCGGGATATCTCTACTCCTCGATCAATATCTCGCGGTAGATACCTATTAACCGAATATCAAAAGCTTTTTAAGCCCTCCCAAGAGCCAAAACGTTCACGTACTGATAGAGTGATTGATAAGAATGAGCAACCATCTAAACAGACGTTCGGTGATACTACTCCCCTTCATCCTTGCCGCTTCCCTTCTCCTGGTCCCGTCCATCCCATCCGCTCACGCGGCCACGGGACTCGTCTGTGTTACGGTTAGCGGGACGGCTACTAGTTGTCCTGGGAGTCCGCCTACTATTGCGAACCTGGCCGCAGGTAGCACCTTGACGATAGGCGTGTTCATCCAGAACTCTGACCCGATGGGTGGCTTCGACATCTATGTGAAGACTGACAATACTGTTCTCAACCCTACCGCTGCCGTTTTCGGGCCGTTATTGCACCCATCGCTCTCCATCAGATGCATCAACGGTATCAATGTTGAGGGAAGTTGTACTGCAGGGACGGCTAATGGTCCGGGTGTTGTCGAAATGGAGACGATAGATAGTAGTGGTACGAACGCGTGCTTCGGCCAGCCCACCTGTTCAGGCTTGGCGTTCAACATAACATACAGTGTTCAGACTTCGACTGGGACTACTCCTATCAATTATCCAAAGTCCGCTGGCTGTACTTCGAGTACTGCTGACCCGACTGACTGCGTTCTCGTCTTTGACAATATTGGAAACGTGCTGACGGAGACGGTTCAGACAGCCACATACGGAGCAGCGGTGGCCTTCGA
>WNFX01001489.1_pt1 | contig 29441 bp, 27 predicted proteins | sample 5400111 | NCBI WGS metagenome assembly WNFX01 (sample SAMN13153363, study PRJNA577476) | soil metagenome | isolation source: 40 cm soil or saprolite under grassland replicate 1 | place: USA:California | collected 2016-06-15 | reverse complement strand
CCGCCGCTTGCCGCCTCAAATGCGCCTTTGCGCGTGGCGTTGGCGCCGGTAAAGGCGCCGCGCTCGTGGCCGAACAGCTCGCTCTCCACGAGCTCGTGCGGCAGCGCCGCGCTGTTGAGCGCGACGAAGGGCCCCTTGGGATTGGCGCCGAGCCGGTGCAGCTCGCGCGCGACCAGCTCCTTCCCTGTGCCACTCTCTCCCACGACGAGCGCGGGGCTTGGCACCGGCGCCACCCGCACGATGCCTTCTTTGAGTTTCGCGAGCGCGGGGCTCGTGCCGACGAGCGGCGACTCGAGCCCGAACCCGTGCCGCAGCAACGTGACCTCGGCGGTCAGCCGCCGCCGTTCGATGGCGTTCTCGACTTCCTGCGCGACACGCTCCATCGGCTCCGCCTTGTCGATGAAGCTGTAGGCCCCGAGGCGTATCGCCTGCGCGCAGCGGTCGTAGTCGCCGGTGCCCGTATAAACGATGATCGGGACGCGCAGGCCGAGCCGCTCGACGGAGCGCAGCACCTCGAACCCGTCCATGCCCGGCATCTCGAGGTCGAGAATCACGCAGTCCACCGAGTCACGCGTGAGACTCTCGAGCGCCGTGCGGCCGCTCTTGGCGACCAGCGTTTCATAGCCGCGCAGGCGCTTGAGGTCGTAGGCGTACTGCTCGGCCATGGCCGGGACATCGTCGACGATCAAGACCAGTGTCATGAGAGTACTGGAATTTCCACGATGAACGTCGACCCCTGCCCCAGCTCGGTCTCGACGTTGAGGGAGCCATTCGAGTCGAGCACCAGGCGCCGTACGATCGACAAACCCAAGCCGGTGCCACCAGGTTTGGTCGTATAGAAGTCGTCGAAGGCTCGGTCCAGCTCCGCTTTGCTCATGCCGCGGCCGGTATCGCTTACGGCGATGCGCACCATGCCGTTGCCGCGCTCGGTCGTAACCGTTACGGTACCGTTCTTCCCCTCGAGGCTATCGGCGGCGTTGCTCAACAGGTTTTCGATCACGCGCCTGAGCACCAGGGCGTCGGCCGAGACCGGCGGCAATCCCTCGGCAAGCTTGGTGCGCACGGCGCCCGAAGCGCCAATCGTCTCCCGCACGACGCTGTTCACGTCAGTCGCCTTTCGCTCCGACTGCGGCGACAGTTTGGCGTAGTTTGCGGCGAGCGTCTCGAGGTAGCTGATGCTCGATTCCACCGTCCCCTGGCGTTCGGCGAAAACCTGCGGCAGCTCGACGGGTTTGTCGCGCGCCACCTGCGTGAGATGGCGGAACACGTTGCGCAGCGGGGCCAGGCCGTTCTTGATATCGTGATTCACCTGTCGGGCGATGTCCCCGATGGCGATGCGAGCTTCGAGCGGCTCGCTGATGCGGGTCGAGAGCCAGCCCGCCAGCAGTAGAGCCACGAGCGCGGCGACCAGGACGGCAGCCGCAAACCAGAGATTCACGTTGCGTTGCAGCGCGGTCAGGGGGGCGGAGGAGGGTGTGACCACGATGCGCGCCTGTTCTACGCGTCCCGGTCCTTCGGTCGCGTCCACATAGGGCAGCGGGGGGAGCTCCACGATGAGCTTGCCCGAATCGGCGTTCGTTGCGTCGTTGGGCAGGACGAGCCCGACGCTCAGCTCGGGATCGCGGGCGAGGCGCGCGAGAAACTGCGAATCGACTGCGATCCCGCCAATCAGCCGGAACCGCCGGGGCGGGATGCGAAGCGAATCGCTCGTCACGAGGGCAAGAAACGAGCCTTCCGCGGCGGCCGCCCGAACCAGTGCCAGTCCCGAACCGGGCACCGCCGGGCCAAGGCGGTCATACTCGTTCCGGAAATGACCGGACGATACGACGCGTCCCTCGTCGTCCTGAATCTGCAGAAAATCGAGACCTGCCAGGCGCATCGCGTCGCCCGCATAGTCCAGTACGTAGCCGCGATTCTCACCCCGGACGACCCAGCTTCGGAAGCGGTCGTCGGCGACGAGCGAGCTCTTCAGCGCGGCGAGGCGAGCGCCAATGCGGTCGCTCTCCCGCGCGATGTCGGCGCTGATAACGTTGACGAGCGCGTCGACGCGCCCCTTGTATTGCGCGGTCACGCGTTTCGACATCTCACGGCGGATGCCGAGGCCAAACACGAGCAGCGGGACCAGCACCACCACCCCGAACGAGATGAGGAGGCGGGTGCGGAATTTCATGGAGCGAGATGCACCGTCCCGTCCTGATCCACGGTCCAGCGCGCGACGCCGCGGCGCACGATCGCGGTGGGGCGCGTGTCGACGAGCGCCGTGAAGGCGGCCGGCCATGTCGGCAACAGATCCCTGGCGGAGCGGCAGGCGTCGGCCGTCACGCGCGGCAGCGGGACGACGTACCCCCACTCTTTGCCCCCGGCGAGCGCCGCGCTGAAGTCATCCGGCGCGCGGCCGGTCGCCACGGCGTGCGTCAGCGCGGCGAGGCGACCGGCCAGCTCACGCGCGGTCTGATCGCCGCGCGAGTACAGAATGCGCTTACTCGTGGGTGCGGGCGGTGCGGTGTCCCGCGCTATGCCACAGGCTCGTAGATCGCGCCACCAGAAGTCCCCTTCGGCGCGCCGCGCCTCCGCATGCACCGCTTGCTCCAGACCACCAGCGTCGAACCGCGCGGCACCCCCGTCGCCACTGACGAAGACATAGGTGCGATCCCACGGCAGCGCGACGACGGTGAAGTTCTGGAGCGTCGCCGCATAATCGCGCAGCGCGCGGTCGCGCGTAACCAGCAGATCGACGCCAGCGTCGAGCAGGTCCCGTGCATCCCCGCTTGCGGCAACCTTGAACAGCAGCGTGTCGCCGCGCGAGCTGTGGGCGCGGATTTCCTGGGCCGTCGTGGTCGCGCTCGTCGCCCAGTAGGGGCCGGTGCCGATAGGCCAGCTCGAATCGGGCGCGGGCTTCACGACGGCCAATGCGGGATCGCCCAGCACCGGGGGCACATCGTCCTGTGACTTGGCCAGCGTCATCGTCACCACGCGAGCCTCGAGCGCGCCGAGCGTGTATCCGACGCCGCTGCGGCCGAAGACGATGTCCCGCGCCGTGACGGGTGCGCCATCCCAGAACTGCGCACCGTCGCGGAGGTGAATCGTCCAGCGCCGGCCGGCGTCGTCCTTCACCCAGCTCCCGGCGAGCTCGGCGTGCGCGTGGCCGTCGCAATCGAGACGCAGCGGCGTCTCGTACAGATGCCGAAACACCAGTCGCTCGGCGTCGTTGCGCGGCAGCGGCGCGTGCCGTGGATCGACGGCGTCGGTGAGCCCGATCGTGATCGTGGCAACGCGGCCAGACACCGAGCCCGTAGAGAGCAGACAGCTCTCGTCCGGCGCCTCCCGCGCGCCGGCGCCGCTCACACCGGTACCGACGCGCGCGTGCGCGCAGGCGGTCACGAGCGCGATGCCGGCGAAGAGCGAAATCCGATACGCTGGCATGAAGTAACGATACACTACACTATCTCTCCATGGGATTCGCACGCAGCATCCTCCTCAAGGCATCTCGCAGTCAATGGCTCGCCCGGCAGTTACGTGAGCGCCGCTTTTTCCAGCGAGCCGCCCGCCGCTTCATGCCCGGCGAGACGCTCGACTCGGCGCTCGACGCCGCCGCGCAATTCGGCAAGGCCGGTCTCGGCAGCGTGCTCACGGAGCTGGGTGAGCAGGTGACGAGTCGCGGCGAAGCGGAAGCGGTGCGGGATCATTACCTCGGAGTGCTCGACAAGATCCAACGCCGCAAGCTGCCGGCGCAGATCTCCGTCAAGCTCACGCACCTCGGCCTCGACGGCGACCGCGGCGCGTGCGTGGAGGACGTGCTGGCGCTGGCCCGCAAAGCGGAGCAGGCGCGTTCGTTTCTCTGGATCGACATGGAGGAATCGCGCTACACCGCCGCGACGCTCGACGTGTACCGCCGCGCGAAAGCGGAATGGTCGAACGTCGGCGTCTGCCTCCAGGCGTACTTGCGGCGCACGCCGGCGGACCTCGAGTCGCTGCTCGCGTTGTCACCGGCCATTCGCCTGGTCAAGGGAGCCTACAACGAGCCGGCCAATGTCGCGTTCCCCAGGAAGCGCGACGTCGATGCAGCCTACTTCCAGCTCGCCCAGCGCTTGCTCACGGAGACCGGGCGGCAGCGCGTCAAAGCGGTGTTCGGCACGCACGACCTCGACATGATCGGGCGGATTCGCCAGGCGGCCGTGGCGCAGCGGCTCGACCCGTCCGCCTACGAGTTCCACATGCTGTACGGGATTCGCGCCTCCGAGCAGCGCTCCCTGGCGTCGCACGCCGCCCAGGTGCGGGTCCTGATCAGTTACGGCAGCGCCTGGTTCGCCTGGTACATGCGGCGGCTTGCCGAACGCCCCGCGAACATATGGTTCGTGCTCCGGAACGTCGTGTAGATTACGGGCATGGTCACCTCTGCGATCTCCAGCCGGAAACGAGAAACCCGCGACTCGGTCGTGATCCGATTCGCCGGCGACTCGGGGGACGGGATGCAGGTGACCGGCAGCCAGTTCACGCTCGAGACCGCGCTCGCCGGCAGCGATTTCTCGACGTTCCCCGATTTCCCCGCGGAGATCAGGGCCCCAACCGGCACGACGTTCGGCGTGTCGGCATTCCAGATCCACTTCGGCAGCAGCGACGTGATGACGCCGGGCGACGCCGTCGACGTACTCGTCGCGATGAACCCCGCCGCGCTCACCGTCGAGCTGCGCGATCTGAAAATCGGCGGCACGGTCATCGTCGACACCGCGGCATTCAACGAGCGCAATCTCAGCAAGGCGGCGTACGCGCGGAATCCGCTCGACGACGATTCCCTCGCCAAGTATCAGGTGCTCCGGTTCGACATCACCAAGCTCACCGCCGATGCCGTGAAGCCGCACGGGTTGTCGTCGCGCGAAGCGCACCTCTGCCGCAACATGTGGGCGCTGGGACTGCTCCTCTGGATGTACGGGCACGAGCGGACCGCGACGATCGAATGGCTGAACCGGAAGTTCGCCAAGAAGCCGGTGATCGCCGCCGCCAACATCGCCGCGCTGAACGCCGGCCACGCGTTCGGCGAGACGGCGGAGATGCCGGAGCATCTGGTTGGGTACGTCGTCCCCCGAGCCGTCACGCAGCCGGGACGCTACCGCACGGTCAGCGGGACCGAAGGCCTGGCCTGGGGACTCGTGGCCGGATTGCGGGCCGCGGGCATCGAGAAGATGGTGTTCGCCGGTTATCCGATCACCCCGGCCTCGGCGTTGCTGCACACGCTGGCGAATCTCCGCACCTATGGCGTCGTCACCTTCCAGGCCGAGGACGAGATCGCCGCGAGCGGCGCCGCGCTGGGCGCCGCGTATGCGGGCGCCCTCGGCGTGACGTCGAGCTCCGGACCAGGCATCGCGCTCAAGACCGAGATGCTGGGGTTGGCGATCGCGACGGAGCTGCCGCTCATCGTGATCGATTCGCAGCGCGCCGGCCCGTCCACCGGCATGCCCACCAAGGCGGAGCAGTCGGATCTGTTTCAGGCCGTGCACGGCCGCAACGCCGACGCGCCGCTCGCGGTGCTCGCGCCGACATCGACGGCCGATTGCTTCCATATCGCGATCGAGGCGGTGCGCCTGGCCACCAAGTACATGACGCCGGTGATCGTGCTGAGCGACGGCTACCTCGCGCACGCCGCCGAGCCGTGGCTCATTCCGCGCGAGGCCGAGCTGCCGCGCTTCCCCGTGTCGTATCGCACCGATCCGGAAGGATTCCATCCGTTCCTGCGGGACGCGGAGACGTTGGCGCGGCCGTGGGTGAAGCCCGGCACCCCGCAGCTCGAGCATCGCATCGGCGGGCTCGAGAAGGATTACGACTCGGGGCACATCTCCTACGATCCCGACAACCACGCCCGCATGACCAAGGCCCGCGCCGACAAGATCGCGGGGATCGCGCGCGACATTCCGTTGCAGGTCGCCACGCTCGGTGACGATCACGGCAAGCTCGCGGTGGTCGGATGGGGCTCGACGTTCGGCGCGATCCATCAGGCCGTGAAAATCGCGCGCAACGAGCAGCGCGACGTCTCGCACATTCACGTGCGCTACCTGAGCCCGTTCCCGCGCAATCTGGGCGACTTGCTCAAGCGGTTCGACCGCGTCCTCGTCCCGGAAATGAACAACGGCCAGCTCGTGAAGCTGCTGCGGGCCGAGTATCTCATTCCGGCGGAAGGACTCGGCAAGGTGACGGGCAAGCCGTTCCGGGTAACCGAAATCGTCCAGGCGATCAGAAAACTATGACGGTCACGACGATCACCGACGCTCAGCTCACGCCCAAAGATTACGCCTCGGACCAGGAGGTCCGCTGGTGCCCGGGGTGCGGCGACTACGCGATTCTCAAGGCGGTGCAGAAGGCGTGCGCCGAGCTGGGGGTGCGGCGCGAGCAAACGGTGTTCGTGAGCGGCATCGGGTGCGCGGCGCGCTTTCCTTATTACATGTCCACGTACGGATTCCATACCGTACACGGCCGCGCGCCGGCAATCGCGACCGGCATCAAGCTCGCCAACCCCGAGCTCGACGTGTGGGTGATGACGGGTGACGGTGACGGCCTGTCCATCGGCGGCAACCACATGCTGCACGTGCTGCGCCGCAACGTGAACCTGAACATCATCCTGTTCAACAACGAGATCTACGGCCTGACCAAGGGCCAGTACTCGCCTACGTCGCGCCGGGGCACCAAGTCACCGTCCACGCCGCAGGGCTCGATCGAGTATCCGGTGTCCGCCTGCGCATTCGCGCTCGGCGCCGGGGCGCGGTTCGTGGCCCGTTCGATCGACACCCTCCAGGCGCACCTGATCGCGACGCTGAAGCGGGCGCACGACCACGCCGGGGCGTCGTTCGTCGAAATCCTGCAGAATTGCGTCGTCTTCAACGACGCGGTGTTCGAGCACATCACCGGGAAGGAAGTCGCCCCGGACGCCCAGATCCTCGTCGAACACGGCAAGCCCCTGCTGTTCGGCAAGAACAAGGAGAAGGCGCTGCGCCTCAAACCGGGCAAGCTGGAACTCGAGGTCGTGGCGGCCGGACCCGATGCCCTCGTGCACGACGAAACCAACCGTCCCCTGGCGCAGCTCCTGGCCTCCCTAGAGCCCCCCTTCCCAGCGGCCATGGGTGTGCTCTATTGCAACCCAGCGACGCCGTACGAGCGGGAAGTCGTGGTGGAGCGGAGCGGCAGCCTGGACGCACTGCTGAACAGCGAACGCACCTGGGAGGTGGGGGGAGAGGGAGGGGGGGAGGTCCCATGACGGTGGCCAATCGCAGGCGGGGCCCGGAGCGGCGGATGAAGGATGTCGCGGTAGACATGGAGCGCCGCAGCGGCCTCGATCGCCGGCTGATTGTCGAATCGGCGACGGCGCAGATCCACGCCGTCCTCGAGCTGCTCACACAGCTCGCCGATCAAGGCGCGTTGCGTGACGATTCGCGCCGGTTGCTCGACACCTCGATGCTGCGGCTGCGGTACGCGCTGGAGCGCATGGAGCCCGAATAACCTGTAGCATCAACGCGACAACAGCCGGCCCGCGAAGCTGGGCGGGCTGTTGTGTTTTCAGACCTTACCTGGGCATGTGACTTGCTGCCCTCGGGAGCATTCCCTCACCCCGAGGACCCATGAACAGATGGCTCATCGCAGCAGCAGCCTCGCTGGCTCTCGCCGCGTGCGACCAGGGCGGCCGGGTTGCAGGACCCAGCCGGCCCACGCCAACCGCGGACGCCGCCGGTAGCGACGCGGCGATCTACATCGTCAACTTCGACGAGACGCAGACGACCGAGGCCGCGGTAACGGCCGCCATTCTGAATGCGGGCGCGGGCGTCGTACAGTTTGACAACTTCTCGATGGTCGCGGCGCTCGCGACACCGGCGCAGCTGCTCACGATTTCCGCGCTGCCGGGCCTCGAGGGGATCTACGCGAATAAGCAGCTGACGTACTACACGCTGCACGAGAGCGTTCCAGCGATTCGCGCCGATGCCGTGCACGTCGCCGGCATCACCGGCAAGGGCATCGGCGTCGCGATTCTCGATAGCGGCATCGACGGCCTGTACAATCCCGACCTGGCGTACCCGCAGTACACGGTGCAGAACGTCAAAGTCCTCTACAATCAGAACGATCTCTTCACCTTCGGGAAAGACGCGCCCAAGCCGGTTCGCAAAGGCGCGACGCTGGTCGTCGAGAACCTCCCGAACTCCGAAACGTCCGTCGGGCACGGCACGCACGTCGCCGGCATCGTGGCGGCCAGGGGCACAGCCTCGAACGGCTACTATACGGGCGTCGCGCCGGGCGCGAGCCTGGTCGGGATCGGGACGGGTGACATCCTCTTCATCTTCTGGGCGCTGGCGGGCTTCGACTACATCCTCGATCACCAACAGCAGTACAACATCAAGGTCGTGAATAACTCGTGGGGCACGAGCGGCGCGTTCGACCCCAAAGATCCGATCAACGAAGCCACCAAGAAAGTGTCGGGTCGAGGCATCACCGTGGTCTTCGCGGCAGGCAACGATGGCCCCGGACAGAATACGCTGAACCCCTACAGCGTGGCGCCCTGGGTCATTGGCGTGGCGGCGGGGTGCAAGGTCGGCGTCACCGATCCGACCAATTCCGAAGCCCACTGCATGCTCGACGACGGCTCGAACCCGCTCGAGCCGACGAACAACGAGCCGCGGGCTCACGTACTCGCCGACTTCTCCTCGCGCGGAATTCCCGGCGATCCGCTGTACCATCCCGATATCACGGCACCGGGCGTCCACATCGTCTCGACGCGGGCCTCGACGGGGACCGTGCTCAATGGCGACGACGCGAATCACGACGTCCGCATCTGTCAGATCTCGACCTTGAACATGCCGTTCTACACGTGTGCCTCAGGGACGTCGATGGCGTCGCCGCACATCGCGGGAGTCGTCGCGCTGATGCAGGAAGCGGCGGGCGGAAACCTCTCGCCGAGTCAGGTCCTCAACGCGCTCACGTCCACTGCCAAGCCGCTGCCGGGCTACGCGCAGTGGGAGGTGGGCGCGGGGTTTGTCGATGCGTACGCCGCGGTGATGAAAGTGAAAAAATGACGGTCTAGCGGAGAGGTTGTAGCCTCTCCCAAACGTCCGGCTGCACGCTCGCCTGCACGTCGTCCCACAGCGCGCGCCAGCACCGCTCCAACTCAGTCACGTTGGCGGTGTGGGCGCGCGCCTCCATTTGGTGGCGCGCCACAACGATCGCCAGCGCCTTCATCTCGTCATCGCTCGGCTGCCCCACCGCGTGTAGCAACGCCTCGAGATACGATCGACCGCCATCGCCCGCCGCGAGCGCCAGCGCCCGCGCCGCTGCGTGCGATGTGTGCTGCGGGACCGCGAGTCCCAGCCGCGCATACGGAAGCGCCCAGTTGTCCGTCGCCAACAGTCCGTCAGGATTGTCGAGCCAGATCCATGCGTGCACCACGGCGAGTCGCGGTCCCTCCATCGTCATCTCATGCGACCCCACGCCGGCGTGCGCGCGTAGGAAACTTTCCTCTTCGACCGTGCCCTGATGGAAATGCCACGCGGCGGCAGGAACGGGGAGCGACGTCGGCGCGGTGTCGCCCTTCACCAAGACGGCGTAGGCAACGCCCACGAGGACAGTCGTGCCGTTGAGCTCGGCATACTCGAGCACCGGCGGCTGGGCAGGATCGGGCGTGGACCGCAGGATCAGCGCCGTGTGAATCCAGTGACGACCCATGCCGGGAAAGTCGGGGCCCACCGGACGGTATCCGGCCGCACGAGCCGCCTCGGGGCTGCGCAGCGCCTCCGTGCCGGCTCGCGCCCGCGCGACAAAGGAGGCGAGGGCGGCGCTGTCATCGGGGGAGGGCACCTGAGCGCGCACCACGGCAAATGGAATGGCAAGAAGAAGGATCGCGAGTCTCATTGGACGACCTGGATCTCGCGTTGGCCGTACGCCGCGAGGAGCCGAGTGCGGAGCTCCGCCGTGAGACCGGCTGGGAAGCGGCTGAGTAGCCGCAGGCGCTCGCGGCTACGCGCTACGTCTCCGCTTTCACCGAGCAGCGGGCCGAGGTCGCCGAAACTCCCCAACCGAATGCTGTCCACCGGGACCATGACGATGCCGCCCGGATCGGCGAGCACGATGAGCGCGCTGTCCTGCACCGCCAGCAGCTCGCCCCGGACTCTGGTCTTCCGCAGATGAAGATCGGCGGCGATGCCTTCCGGCGAGTGCGCCGGCTCGAAATTGCCGAGGCCCGGTCCATGATAGCAGCCTGCCGCGAGGACCAGGGCGGCGCTCACGAGTATCGATCGAGACATGATCACCTCAACGCACCGGAATGCGGGTAGCCGCAAACAGCGTTTCGAGCGAGTCCTGCGACGTGCGCCAGCGGGCGAGCGCGCGAGCCAGCGCCGAGTCCGATGGCGTAAATCCGCGATCGGCGTGCGGCGAGCGCAGCCAGTTGCGGCGCATCCACTCGATGTAGTAGCCCTGCGACGCCAGGAAAAACGTGCGCGTGCCGGCCTGGTTTACGCCGGTGGGACCGAAGACCGCAATGAAGCGCTCGCTGGGCGATGTCTGGAGGTAGCGGCCGTCGGCATCACGCATGCTCGCCAATGCAGTCGTATCGGACACGCCGAGTCCATCCTCGACATCTGCCAGCCGCACCACGGCGGGCGTCACCCTGTGGAAGCGGCTGGCGATCGCGACGCGGTCGATGCGCCAGTTGTCCTTGGGAAAGCTCAGCCGGACGCGAACGCTGTCGCGGGTCAGCACCGGCACTACGACGGCGGCATCCTTCCAGGCGATCGGCCCGGTGTCTCGGAGATGCGCGACGACGTGATAGGACCGTCCATCACCAACGGCGATGTTCATGCCCATGCGCTGCTGGTACCACTGCGCCACCGCGAGCGCCGGCCCCACCTGTTTCAGGTCCTGCGCCACCCAATCGAGTGAACGAGCGCCGGGGTCACCCAGCATGACGTCGTAGAGCAGCGTGGTATTCAGCAGGCTGTTCCGCACCCGCACCACGATTGCGACGCTGTCCGCTCCGGGCGGTGCCGGAATCGTGAGATCGATCCAATCTTCCAGGTCGCCGCTGTCTATGTGTCGCAGCGTTCGCGCATCCGTGCGGTACGAGCTGCCGTCGTGCGCGTTCAATACGTGGGATACGTCACTGCCGCGCCGATCCACGGCGTGCGGAAAGGACGTCTCCGGGCCGACGACGACGATTCGGTTCAGCTCATCGACGAGGGCGTCTTCAGCGGCGTCGTGCCTCACCTCCAACAGCTCGAGGTGATTGATGTAGTGCGTCTCGAGCGCTTCGTTGCGCACCTCGAGCCGCAGCGTCCCGTCGGCGGCCTGGCTGATCCGCAGGCGATCGATGTCCCGGCTCTCGAAGATCGGCGCGATGCTGTAGGAGAATCCCTCAGCTTGCAGCTGCGCCGTGCCGGCGCTGTCCGCGTAGAACGTGGGGCACGAGCCCCAAATGGCGACCGCGATACCAGCGACCAGGAGAGCTCCCCCGGCGGTGGCGACCAGGGTCGCGAGCGTGGTCACGACACCGTTGCTCGTCTGCTCGAACACCTCCATGCCGACGATGCTGTCCAGCGGAATGCTGCGGACCGCGGCGGAGTCGCGCAGCGTCAAGTCGTAGCGGTATCCATTGCCCTGGACTGTCTCGCTGTCCACGACGACGCCGCCACGGAAGACAACCGTGCTCCCGTCCAGGAGATGCGCCTTGACGGGCGTCACCACCGCAACCGGAGTGTGCGGATCGAGCGGGCGGGTGTTGACACCCTGGAACACCTGCAGGCACGCCGAGGCAACCAGCAGAAGCGGCAGCACAACGCGACGACCCATGAGAGGCTCCCGTGCGGACGCGTTCACGAAACGGTGCCACCATCAAGTGGGCGTCAAGGGGTTAATTTGGCGCCATGACCGACCGCCCCGCCCTGCTGCTCGACCTCGATGGCACGCTCACCGACAGCGTGTACCAGCACGCCCTGGCGTGGCACAAGGCGCTGGAGTTGAGTGGCATCAAGCTCTCGGTGTGGCGGATCCACCGCCGCATCGGCATGAGCGGCGGCCTGCTGGCGGAGAGCCTGGCGCGCGAGACTGGGCACGAGTTGAGCGAGAAAGAAGCGGCGAAGATGAAAACGGCGCACGCGCGTCTCTTTGCGGCGCAATTGCGAGACGTGCGCCCACTCCCAGGCGCGAAGGAGCTCGTGCGCCACCTCACCAGGGTGAAAGTGCCGTGGGCGGTCGCGACCAGCGGCGCCCTGGCGAGCGCGCGCCCGCTGCTGCAGCTCGTGGACCTTCCGGCCGGCGTTCCGGTGATCACCCGCGACGACGTCGAGCACGCGAAACCCAATCCCGATCTTTGGCTCGCGGCGGCGGCGCGACTCGGCGTAGCAAGCGAATCGGCGATCGCGGTGGGCGACAGCGTGTGGGATCTGCTCGCGGCCCGCCGTGCTCGCGCGCTCGGCGTAGGCCTGCTATCGGGCGGCTACGGCCAGGAAGAGCTGGAGCGCGCGGGCGCCTATCGGGTCTATGAAGACCCGGCAGACCTGCTGCTGCATATCGATGAGCTCGGCATCCGCGCCTAACGATTCAGCCAGTACGAGGCCTTAATGAGGAAGGTGTTCCTCGGATAGGCATTGAACAACCGGTGGAAGTCGCGGGGGATCGTGCGGCTGCCCATGGTATCCTCGAAATCGGCGCGCCCCTGACTCCAGACGGCATACAAGGTCGACCCCGGCCGATACTCCCAGCGCACCACCAGGTTCGAGTTGAAGAATTTGCGATTGAAGTCCCCCGGCGTGAACCGCAGGTATGACTGATAGCGATCGTTGTAGCCGATCGCGCGCGGGGTATTGGACGGCTCACGCACGTTGTCGAACCGCGCCTTGCTGACGAACGGCTGCGCATACACCTGGACTGTCAGCGTGGGACTCGCGGTGTAATCGACCCGGAATTGCACCGAGACCGTCTGCTGATCCATGTGCGCAAACACGTAATGCGTGGTATTGGTCAGCGTGTCGAAGTGGGGGGAAAAGTCCTGTAGATCGTTGATATAGTGCGTGGCGCTGACACTTATCCCGCTCCGGAACTGTGAGGAAATCCGGAGGTCCAATTGGGGGTTCGCATTGAACTGCTGCGAATGTCCCTGATCGGCCTTGAAGTAGCTCATCCAAAGCGACGGGACGATGGCACGCCGCTGATCGTACTGAATACCCACCCACGGCCCGAAGTACTGGTCGCTCCGCACCGCCGGTCCGCCGCGCGCGCAACGGTCGCAAAAGACGTCACCGAGGTTCCCTAGCGTCCCGCCGAAGTGGATCCACCACTGATTCTTGAGCTGCGCGTGGATGTTCGTATTGGCGGCCCGGTCCGTGGGGAGGCCCTCCGTCGTCCAGTATTGCCACCAGTTGAAATTCCAAAACATCTGCTGGAACACGAAGGCCGGCTTCTGCCAGTTCAGCGACGCCCAGTTACTCCACGACTGTTGATCGGCCCGGAACAGGATGCCGAGGTCATTGATCTCGAACCCCGGCGAGCGGCGCAGATAGCTGGTCTGGAAGTGGATGAAGCCATTCAACCGCGTGAACAGCAGCTCCTCGGCGTCGCCGGAGAGCGACGTGCGATTGGGATCGAAGGTCACCTGGTCGTCGGGCCGCTGATAGTTGTGGGTCTGGTTCTGCTGGGTGAGCGCGATCGCGGCGGGGCTGCCGCTCACGCTGCTGACGTCGAACGAGCCAGAGAGCTCATAGCGGCCCTTGCTGAAGCGGTGCCGGAAATCGACTGCGCCGACATAGGCGCGATCGCGCAGATACGCCTCTGACCACTGGTCGAGATTCCGGTTGACCGCGGTGCCCAGGAAACCGATGCCGCTTTGGCCGTTGCGGTAGTCCTGCTGCGCACGCAGCACGGCGTAGTTCGTGAATGGCTCGATGGTGCGGTCGGCGGACCCGAGCTCCCGTTGGGTCACCGCGTCCACCGCGCCGATCGTGAGCCCACCGGGCAGCCGGCCCGTCACCTTGGCGGCGCCCAGGATTCGGCTGGCCGTCGGTGACGACGCGTCGCCGTAGGCCCAGCCGAGCTGCGGCTCGCGGCCGATGCGGCGCGAATAGAACAGCCCTTCACCGTTGCAGTTCACGATGCTGCAGTTGACGCCGAACTGGAAAATGCCGGTCCCTTCGATGAAAAACGGGCGGCGCTCCTGGAAGAAGGTCTCGAACGCGGTGAGGTTCACCACCGCCGGGTCGGCCTCCACCTGGCCAAAGTCCGGATTCACCGTTGCGTCGACGGTGATGTTCGACGTGATCCCGTATTTGACGTCGGCGCCGACCGTATACTGCTGATCGCGTTCGAAGGCGGGCCGCGGAACATTCTTGATGACCGCGTAGGGCGCCAACTCCAGGCGGCGCGGCGCGGCGAGGCCATCCAGTCCCACGACGTCGCCGAGCTGCGAGACGAAGCCGCGGCGCGATACGCGGTACAGCGGCCAACCCACACGTTCCAAGTTGTGCCGGTCGATGTCGCGCCAGATCGCAAACCCGAAGGTGTTCGTCGGTGCGTGCGCATAGCGCAGCTGCGACAGCGGGATCCGGAATTCCGCGGTCCAGCCGAGCGAGTCCACTTGCGTCGCGACTTCCCACACGCCGTCCCACGCATCGTCTTCTTGCGCGTCGTCACCGTACATCGCGTAGTCGCGCTTCACACCACCCGGGCTTACGGCGAATTCGAAGCCGGAGCGCCGGTCGTGGTAGGAATCGATCATGATCTTGATTTGGTCGCAGCAGATGCGGACGTCACGGCGGGCCAGGAGCTTGGAGATGCTGTCGGGATGCGGGTCGAACGCCCGGACGAAGACGTAAAAATTGTGGTCGTCGTAGGCAACCTTCGCTTCGGTGCGGACACTCGGATCGGCGTCCTCCACCGGCCGGAACTGCCGGAAGCCACTGATGACCGGCGCCAGGCGCCAGACGGCGTCGTTGTCTTTCCCATCGATCACCGGCGGGGTCGCGGCGCGCTGCGCGAGGGCGGTGGTGGCAGTGGGCGCCGGTGGCGGCGGTGGTGATGCGGCTGCCTGCAAAGCCAAGACGACGGCGGCGACCGGCATAAGCGGCATCATGGATTGTCCCGGGAGTTGGCTATTCCTTTGATGGTACGATTCGCAAAATGGTTGGTTTCGTGATAGCTTGCGCTGGCAGACCAACCAGGGCTTCCCCTAGTGTTCACCAGACTGTGGGCTGACCGCCGCACCGGCACCGACCGCCGCGCTGAGCCGCGCCGGCAGTCGGTCGCGGTCGTCGGCGAAGCACAAGAGCGCCGCACTGTCGTGGACCGGCGCCGCGGCGCGGAGCGGCGCAGCACCCTCGATCGCCGCGGCCGCCAATCGCGCGCGCCCAACGCCGAGCGGCCGGTCGAGCACGTACGGAACGCCCTGCAATTGCTGCGAGAAGTCGCGCTGGTTGGAGAGTTGTCGCCGGGGCCGAGCGAGGACCTCCGCGCGTCCATCGACCGCCTGAACCGCGCCGTGGGCCTGCTCGAACGTCAGCCGAAATCTACTTCTTGAACAGCGCCAGATACTGGCCGTAACCCGCTGCGTCCAGGCTGTCCACCGGAATAAATCGCAGCGCCGCCGAATTGATGCAGTAGCGCAATCCCGTGGGTCTCGGCCCATCATCGAAGACATGGCCCAGATGCGAGTTCGCATGAGCGGACCGCACCTCGGTACGCTCCATGAACAGCGAGCGATCGGTCTGCTCCGTGACGTTGCCCGTCTCGAGCGGCTTCGTGAAGCTCGGCCAGCCGGTGCGCGAGTCGAACTTGTCGAGCGAGCTGAACAGCGGCTCGCCGGACACGACGTCGACGTAGATCCCGTCCTTATGATTGTCCCAGAACTCGTTCTGGAAGGGGCGCTCGGTGACTTCGTGCTGCGTGACCTCGTACTGCAAGGGCGTCAATGTGCGCCGTAACTCCGCATCACTCGGTTTCGGTTTCACGGTATAAACCTCACCCCCTGACCCCCTCTCCGTGTGACGGAGAGGGGGAACGATAGTTGAGACTTTTCCCGCTTCGTCACCCCAGATCTCGCGCAGCCGCCGATCGCGACCACAGCCGGTGCGGTACATCCCGTAACGGACGGGATTCTTCTTGGCGTAGTCCTGGTGGTACTCCTCGGCCGGATAGAACGCGCCGGCCGTGAGAACTTGCGTCGCGACCTCGCGGTGGAAGCGGTCGCTGATCTGCTGCCGCGTCGCGCTGGCGGCCCGGCGCTGCTCGGCGCCGCGCACGAACACCGCGGTGTGATAGTTGGGCCCGATGTCACAGGCCTGCCCGTCGGCCTGAAACGGATCGATGTTGTGCCAGAACGTCCAGAGCAACGTCTCGTAGCTGACCTTGGCCGGGTCGTAGACGACCTGCACCGACTCGAGGTGGCCGGTATGCCCTTCCACCACTTGCATGTATGTCGGGTCTTTGACGCTGCCGCCCATAAACCCGGAGGTCGCTGCAATCACGCCCGGCACGTCGTCGTAGGCGTGCTCCATCGTCCAAAAGCAGCCACCGGCGAATGTGGCGGTGTCGAGCGGAGTGGTCAGACTCAACGCGAGCAATAGTGCAATGTTCATGCGCTGATTATGACAGGACGCACATTCTCAGGGAAGTGGCGCAGCGCATTCTTAGAGCTTTCTCATCCTGTTCACATTGCCCGTGGCCTCAGTCCCGCCGTAGGTTAGCCCCGTGCAGATACTTCTCGTTGAAGACGATCGCGATCTCCGCCGCTTTCTGAGCAAGGCGTTCCGCGAGGAAGGCTACGGCGTCACCGAGACCGACTCGGGCGATCGGGCGTTGGAGCGCGCGCTCGAAGGCAGTTTTAGCTGTCTCGTGCTCGACGTGATGCTGCCGGGGCGCGACGGCTTCAGCGTCGTCGCCGAGCTGCGCAAACGCGGCGTCTCGACGCCCGTCCTGCTGCTCACGGCGAAAGACGAGCTCGAGTCGCGCGTGCGCGGGCTCGAAGGCGGCGCCGATGACTATGTCACGAAGCCTTTCGACTTACCCGAGCTGCTGGCGCGCGTGCATGCCCTCATCCGCCGTGCCGAGCTGCGACACAAGGACGCCACGCTCGACGTCGCAGGCGTGACGCTCGATCCGCTGACGCGCCGGGTCACACAGGACGATCGTGTCGTCGATCTCTCGCCGCGCGAGTTCGCGTTACTGGAGTTTCTTATGCGGAATGCGGGCCGCACGGTATCACGGTCGCGCATCGCCGAAGCGGTGTGGAACTACAAGTTCGACCCCGAGACCAACGTTGTGGACGTGTACGTCAACTACCTGCGCAAGAAGCTGAGTTTCGGCGGCCGGACCGCGCCGATCCGCACCGTCCGTGGCGTGGGATATCGGCTCGAGGCGAGCGCGCATGGTTGAGCGGCGGTTGAGTCAGGTGCTCACGCGACGATTCAGTCACGTCGCGTGGACGGCACTGGCCGGCTATGCCGTCGTCGTCGTGTTGCTCTTCGCCGTCGCCGCGGAAATGGCACTGCGGCGCTCGCTCGAGCACTCGGCGGACGTCATTCAGTCTCTGCTCGGCGCGTATCGCGATTCGACCAGCGCTCCCGGTGGCGTGATGCCATCCGCGCTCGCCGACCAACTGGTGGGCATGGGTGGGCAGGTCGTCATCACCCGCACCACCACAAACGCCGGCAGCATGCCACAGGTGTTTTATTTGTCTCCCGGAATGCCGGCCCGCCGGCTGGAGGGACTCCCTGATTCCTCACCGGAGCAAGTTCGCGCCGCGCTCGTCTCGACGATCACCGAGCGGGCACGCTGGCGCTACCGCGTCCTGCATCGCGCGATGGGGGAGTTCGATATCTACGTCGTCGCGAGCCGGCAGTCCTACCTCGTGCCGCTCGGCGTCCTCGTCGCCGCTGCGGGTTTGCTGCTGCCGCTCGCGGCGTTCGCGGCCGCCCGCGGGGCGCGGCAGGGGGTCGACGCTGCGCTGCAGCCGCTCGAGCGCGTGACGCGGGAAACACGAGAGATCGGGCCCTCCGAGCTGGGCACGCGGCTCGCGAGCCCGACCGGGCAAGCCGAGGTCACCGAGCTGGCTGAGAGTATCAATCGCATGCTGGAGCGCGTGGATCGCGCGCACCGGGCGTTGCAATCATTCACCGCCGATGCGAGCCACGAGCTGCGCACGCCGCTGACGCACCTGCGCGCCCAGGTGCAATGGGCTTCCGAGGAAGGGCGCAGCGACAGCGAGATTCGCGATGCCCTCGCGGCAATGGAGCGCGGCCTCGATCGCACGACAAAGCTGGTCGAAGAATTGCTGGTCATCGCGCGCGGCGAGAATCGCCAGTTGGCGCTGGCCCACGCCCCGTTCGATCTCCAGGCGGTAGTCGAAGAGGTCCGGGAGATCACAGAAGCGATGGCGATGGACAAGAACCTGACAGTGCGTGCCGAATCAGCTGATCGGGCGACGGCGATCGGCGACGCGGATCGCACGCGCCATATTCTCTTGAATCTCGCGTCCAACGCGGTCCGCTATACGCCGAGCGGCAGTGTCACGTTCGCCACCAGGCGCAACGGCACCGAGGTCGGCGTCAGTGTGCACGACACGGGACCGGGAATCGCGCCCGAGCACGTGGACAGGATCTTCGACCGGTTCTACCGCATTGACCAGTCACGCAGCCGGGAGCTTGGCGGCACAGGCCTGGGGCTCGCCATTGCACGGTTGTTCGCGGAATTGCAGGGCGGGAGAATCGAGGTGGAGAGCAAGCTGGGTGAAGGCAGCACGTTTACGGTGTGGCTGCCTTCACCCCCGTAATTTACCGCGCCACCAATCCCACCGTGCTCGCCGGCAATCCGGCGACGTTGCCAACCGCCGTCAAATGCCCGTCTGCCTCAATCCGGAAACCGCTGATGCTGCGGTTGCCGTTCAGCTCGTAGAGGTAGCGGCTATTCCCGCTCAGTGCCAAGTCGATATTCCCGCCACCCACAACGGCGGTGCGGCCATCGGCATCGATGAGACCGATCGAGCCGTCGTTCGCGATAGCGAATCCCGAAATCGAGCCGCCTTGGGCGTTGGCGGTGTACCCGAACTTGCCGTTCTTCGAGACCACGGCCCAGCAGGGCGCGCCCTGATGCGTCAGCACCGCACCACTCGCGAGCGCGAGGGCGCCGCTGTCATCGATCACGTATGAGGACGCGCTCCCCGTGGCCTCAGACACAAACAGCTCGTCGCGATGCCCGAAGGCGAAGCCGAATGGCGTGCCGCCGGCGGATGCGGCGGTGTTCGCCGCCGACGCGCTGCCGTCCGATCCCACCGCGTAGACGTCGAGCCGGTTGGTCGCCTTCTCGGTCACGACCAGCCAACGGCCATTGGGGCTGAACGAGACCTGGGCGGGACCAACAGCGCTTCCGGAAAGCGAGCGAGTCGAACCCGCAATCGGTGTCAGCGCGCCACCGTTGCCGACAGTGAAGCCGCTGATATTGCCCTCGCCGCCGGCGTTCAGGACATACACCACGTTGTCATGGACGGTCACGCTGATCGGTCGAATGCCTCCCGACGCCACGCGACTCGTGAGGGACAATCCGCCGGCGCTCACCTGGAATGCGGAGACGTCATTCGAACCGGCGTTCACCGCGAACAGCCAGCGGCCGTCCTCGCTCAGTGCGACGGCGCCCTGCGAACCGAGACTGCTTCCTGCACCGCTGCCGCCCGTTGCGACGCTGCCCAGCCAGGTGAGGGTGCCGTCCGCCGCGCGCGTGTACATCGCGACGGCGTTGCCGGCCGCCTGGTTCGTCAGCGCGTAGACCGCGCCCGGCGCGTCGGCGGAAACCGCGGCGCTCGGTGGGATGTCGACCGCACGGTCCGCCGCGAGTCCGGTGATACCGTTGTTGTCTTGAGCGCATGCCGCGAGTCCCAGCAGCACGGCTGTGACGAGGGCGAAAGACTTGTGCATCGAAACCTCCCGAGAGAAAGTGGTGACGGTGAAGTGCTCGGGAGAATGAACGCGCGCGGACGCGAAAGCGGAGGATCGTTCGCGGGTTATGAGAGAATTCTCATACTCCTATCATAACCAGCAAGAGAGGGATCTAGCGGGTTTCAGAAGTGCGGGAGAGAATGGTGCTGTACCCCACACGAAGGACACCCTATGCCCCGCCCCCGCCCCCGCCCCCGCCCCTCCCTGGTTCTCGTGCTCATCGCGTTCGCGCTCGGCACCTCCGTCGCGCAGGCGCAGCTGCCCGGCCTCCGCCGCAAGGTGAAAGACGCCGGCCGACAGGCCGTCACCGGCCAGCAGGCGCAGCAGCGCCGCCCGCCGCCCAAGTTCGACGCCACGATGCTCGAGTTGAATCCGCAGGTCGTCGCGCGGCTCATCAAGGGCCTCGAGACTCGCGGCATGACGCGCGGCGCCGGCGGCCAGACCGCGGCCGAGCTGCGGAGGCGCTCGTCGGCCGCCTCTGAGGAAGCCGCGAACATCAACAATCAGCACAGCGACGACCGCGCGCAGTGGGTGAACGCGAACGGCGCGGCTGAGAACTGCGTGAGTGAAGAGCTCAACAACGTGCAGCAACGACACGAGCAGGAAATGCAGCAGCGCTTCGTGGGCATGACGGGCGTGAACACTCCCGAGAAGATGAAGTTCATGCAGGACTGGACCGCGGCGACGCAGGAAGTCCAGCAGGCGGCGATGGCGAACGACACGGCGGCGATGCGACGCGCCCAGGAAAAGATGAATAAGCTCATGGGAGTGGACGCGCGGGCCGACAGCGCCAAGGCGCGCGCCACGTGCCATGTCCCCGCGATGCCGGCGTGGATGCGGCGCGCCGACTCGCTCGCCACGATCTCCGACACGCTGATCGCGCGGGCGCGCGCGGCGGAAGGTGCGGCGAGCGCCGCCGCCGCTCACGCGGCCGAGATGACGCCCGCGCAATTCGCGATGGCGGCTGAGCGCGCCGAGGGGTTCGTGGCGCTCCAGGCCGCGGGGAACGTCGGCAGCGGCTGGGTGTTCACCCCGATCGAAGAGCAGGCGCTCACTGCGCGGCTCGTCGACCTGAAGAAATACCTCGGGTGATCGGACGGACGGCAGCTAGCGTCATAGCGGTCGCGCTGTTCGCGGTGGCCGCTGGACCGGTCGGTCACGAGGACACGACATTGGCGGTCCGGCTCCCCTTCGGAGCGTCGCGTCTCTTCTGGCGAGCGTCACGGGCGCCCGTCCGGTGGACTGAGGCCGACGCAAGTCTCAGCGGACTCGTCAGGTGGCACGCGGGACAGCCGGGCGTCGAGTGGGCCACGCTCCCGATCGCAGGACAGGGCGAAGCGCACGCGCTCACGCTCGTGCTCGCGCGCATCGATCCTCGGGCCATGTCCTTTGATCTTGTGTGGGGCATTGAGCGCGATCGCCCCGCCTGGACGATCGATCGCGCAGGCGGCGCGGCGCTCGCCCTCAACGCCGGAATGTTTGTGGAGCGGCTACCCTGGGGCTGGGTGGTGATGAACGGCCGCGAGCGCCTCGCGCCCGGGCGCGGACCGCTCTCATCGGCGCTCATCGGCCTCGCGGACGGACGGCTCGTTTGGGTCGACGGAGACGACGTTTCGACGTGGCGCGGCCGTGCGGAGGGGGCGGGGGGGGACGTGCGCTTCGCGTTTCAGTCCTATCCCACCTTGCTCGCGGGCGACGGCGAGGTGCCGCTGGCGCTGCGAAATGGCGCGATCAACGGCACTCATCGGGACGCGCGGCTGGCGCTCGGCCTCGATCGCCAGCAGCGCCTGCTCGTCGTCCTGACGCGGCTCGACGTCCCCATCCCCGGGGCGGATCGCCTGCCGTTCGGCCTCACGGTGCCCGAGATGGCGGCGGTGATGGGTGCGCTCGGTGCGCGGCAGGCGATGCTGCTCGACGGGGGAATCTCGGCGCAACTGGCCATCTCGGATTCGGAGGGGCACGCGAAAGAGTGGAAGGGACTGCGGAAGGTGCCGCTCGCACTCGTGGCCCGCGCCGGCCAGGGGCGGGGGCGGGGGGGGCGCTCACCCAGGTAAGTTGCCGCTCGCGTTCCAGCCTGGCACCGAAGGGCGGTGCCCAGTTTTCCACGGTTACCGGGATAGCACCGCCAGCGTCTTCAGCTTAGTGCTTTCCTTCTTTACCGGCTCGGACGTAACGGTGATCGTGCCCGCCTTCAACGAGGCGGCCAGTGTGGCGGACACGATCCGGAGCCTCCAGGCGCAGACGGCGCGACCGCGTGAAATCATCGTCGTGGACGACTGCTCCACCGACGGGACCGGCGACGTCGCCCGGGCGCTCGGGGTCACGGTGGTGCGCCCGCCGGCGAACACCGGCTCCAAGGCCGGGGCACAGACGTTCGCGCTGCGCTACTTCCGTACCCCACTCACCATCGCCGTCGACGCGGACACGGTGCTCGCGGCCGACGCGATCGAGCGGCTGCTCCCGGCCTTCGCGCAGCGCGGCGTCGCGGCCGCGTGCGGGTTCGTGCTGCCGCAGCGCGTCCGCAGCGTATGGGAGCGTGGGCGCTATATCGAATACCTATTCGCCTTCACGTTCTACAAGCAGGTGCAGGAATACTACGGGAAGCCACTGATCTCCTCCGGCTGCTTCTCGATGTACCGGACGGCCATTTTGTGGGCGCAGCGCGGCTGGTCGGATCGCACTCTCGCCGAAGACATGGATCTCACGTGGAGCCTGTATCAGGCAGGGTACGAGGTGCGCTTCGTGCCGGACGCCGTGTGTTACCCGATCGAGCCGTACACCTTCCGCCTCATGGGGACGCAGCTGCAACGCTGGTCGCACGGCTTCATCCAGAACGTGAAGCTGCACTGGCGTGGTGTGCTCGCCGTTCCGTATCTGCGCTCCGCCGTCGCGGTGGCGTTCTGGGATGCCACGGTCGCTGCTGCGGTGTATCTGGTCGCCCTACCGGCCCTCGCCCTCCTGCTGGCGAGCCCCTGGGTCCTGTTGGGCTATGTGATCGACGCCCCGGCCGTCCTGGTTCCTGTGCTCGCGGGTGCCGTCCCGCGGCGAGAGGTCGGACGGGCCCTGGCGAGCGTTCCCGCGTTCTTCCTGCTCCGCACCGTCAACGCGGTTTTCTTCCTGCGTGCTGTATTCGCCGAGCTGCTCCTGGGTCGCCCCCTGCGGCACTACAAAAAGGGACACTGACGGTGACCGCTGGGCTGCCGGGCACGGGAATCGGCGGGATCTTCTACCTCGCGAGCACGCTCGTCATGCCGTTCCGTGAAGTCTCCCGCCGGCTCCGTGGCCGTCCGGCAGGCGATTGGCGCGTCGTGAGCGGGCAGCTCGCGATCGCCGGCGGGATCCTGGGAGCGATGTGGGTGACGGGGCGGTTGCTGGGCCTCGCGCTCGCGGCCGCGCGGCCGATCGCCCGTCTGGGCACCTCCCTACCTCCGGGCAACGTGCTTCGCATCGCGAGCGTCGCGCTCGCCCTCGGCACGCTCGCCGGCGTGCTCGCCGGCGTCGAGCTGCTGCGGCTGTGGGTGCACCGAGGCACCCCGGCAGGCCGCACCGTCGCGCGGGAGCGCCAGCGCGTGGCGCTGCTGCTCATCCTCGGGCTCGTCGCCCCCGGCCCGCGTGGGGCGTTGGCGCAAAGTCCCGGCCGGGTGGCTGCTCTTCTGGTACGCGCGGACTCGGCCTGGGAAGCGAGAGCGGAGAGCGTGGCAGCCCGGGAGTACGCGGCCGTGCTCGCTGAGGATCCGGAGAACTCCCACGCGACCTATCGTCTCGCCCAGCTCACGCGCGACGACCCCGCCGCGCTGCGGCTGTTCCAGCGCTACGTCGAGCTCGAGCCGGAGGATCCGTGGGGCTACATGGCGGTGGCCGAAGCGCTCGCCCGCGCCGGCCGGTACGGAGATGCGCTTCGCTCGTACGACGCCGCGCTGCGGCTTGCGCCCGGCGAGCCCGAGGCCGTCGCCGGCCGCGCCAAGGTATTCGCCCGAGGTATTCGCCCGCGCTCGCGCCGCCGCGCCGGCGGTCACGCCACTGGTGAGTGGCAGCCGCGATTCGGACGGAAACACGACGTTCCGTCTGGGTGGTAGCGCCGAGCTCCAGGCGCGTGGGCCGTTGCGGCTCGGCGTGGAAGCGAGCCGTGATCGCGTGTCGAACGGCGTCAGTACCGCGGGGCTGGAGCAGCTCGCGCTGCGCGCAGCGTGGCGGGCGGGCCGGCTGGCCAGCATCGAAGGTGCCCTTGGAGGGACGCGACTCGAACGCAGCGACAGTGGGAGCACGACTGTCGTTGCCACGGGCCGCGTGCGCGCGCGCTGGCGCAGCTCCGCGCACGGCGTCACCGTCGATGTCCGCGCCCAGCGCGCCGTGCTGGCAGCGAGCCCGTTGCTCGTGGACAACCGCGTCTTGCGAACCGAGCTGCGCGCGCTGGTAGAGATCCCCGTGACGCGCACGCTCAAGCTGCGCGGCCTCGGGCGGACCGCACTGCTGCGCGATACGGCCGATTTGAATCATCGCACCGCGCTCGCCGGCGTAGTCGCGGTCGCGCTGTCGCCAGCTATCGAGCTGTCGGGTCAGGTCCACCAGATCCGCTACTCGCACGCCAGCACGGCGGGCTACTTCGCGCCGCGTCTCGCCCAGGTAGTCGAGGCGGGGTCGTACATAGAGCTCGAGAGCCCTAGGGGCTGGCTGCTCGCTCTCGATGTCGGCGCGGGAGCGCAGCGGGTCGCGGAGTTTGGAGGCCAGCCGGGGCCGTGGAGCCGCTCGCTGCGCTGGTACTCGCTCATCACCGCGCCGCTCGCTCCCGGGCGCGCGCTCCAGCTCGAGGTCGAAGGGGAGGACTCGACCGTAGCGCGTGAAGCAGCGACGACCGCGGGGCCTTGGCGCTATGGCTCGGCGGCCCTGTCGCTGCGGTGGGCGCTCTAGCGACGGACTGGTATCATTACAACATGCGTCGAGCGCTTTCCCTAGTTCTTTTGCTGCCAATCCTCCAAGGAATTCCTGCTCGCGACGACGGACAATGGACCATGCCGGCGAAAGACTACGCCGCCACGCGCTACAGCGGCCTGTCGCAAATCACTGCTGCAAACGCCGCGCGCCTCCATCCCGTTTGGAGCTTTTCCACCGGCGTCCTCGGCGGCCACGAAGGCCAGCCGCTCGTCGTCGGCAGCACGATGTACGTCGTCACCCCCTTCCCCAATGTGCTGTACGCGTTCGATCTGACGCGCGAAGGCTACCCCCTCAAATGGAAGTACCGGCCCGACGTGAATCCCAGCTCGGTCGGCATCGCGTGCTGCGACGCGATCAACCGCGGCGCCGTGTACTCGGGCGGCAAGATCATCTACAACCTGCTCGACGGCCATACCGTCGCGGTGGATGCCGTCAACGGCCGCGAGCTCTGGAAGACGCAGATCGCCGACATCGGCCAGGGCGAGACGACGCCGATGGCGCCGTTCGTCGCCGGCAATCGCGTGATCGTGGGCCCCTCGGGTGGCGAGTTCGGGATCTACGGGTGGGTGAAGGGACTCGATCTCGCGACCGGGAAGATCCTCTGGACTGCGCACAACATGGGCCCGGACTCGCTGATGTTGGCGCGCCCCGGTCGAGGCCGCTACGTCGCTGATCCCAACATCGGCGTGACGACCTGGAGCGGCGATTCGTGGCGGCGCGGCGGCGCGCCGGTGTGGGGCTGGATCTCCTACGATCCGCAGCTCGACCTGATCTACTTCGGCACCGGCAATCCCGGTCCCTACAACACCGAGCAGCGCCCGGGCGAGAACAAGTGGACCAACAGCGTGTTGGCGCGCCGGCCCGGCGACGGCTCGCTCGTCTGGGCTTATCAGTTCACGCCCCATGACAGCTGGGACTTCGATTCCAACGCCGAGATGATTCTCGCCGACCTGGTGGTCGGCGGGCGGCTGCGCAAAGTGCTGGTGCATTTCGACAAGAACGGTTTTGCGTACACGCTCGATCGCGTGACGGGAGAGCTGCTCGTCGCCGAGCCGTTCGCCAACGTGACGTGGGCGAAGGGCGTCAACCGGACGACCGGCATGCCGATCGTCGATACGACGAAGATCACTGGCGCATCGCGCGGCGATGTGAAAGGGATCTGCCCGAGCCTCGAGGGGGGCAAGAGTCCCGCATCGCCCGCCGCCTATTCGCCGCGCACCGGCCTGTTCTACACCGCGACGAACAATCTCTGCATGAACTTCGCAGCCGCGCCCGTGACGCGAATCCCGGGCACGCCGTACATCGGCGCGACGACGCCGTACATGGTGGGGCCCGGGGGGAACGGCGGGGCCTTCATCGCGTGGGATGCGGCGCGCGGCCGCAAAGTGTGGGAGATCAGGGAAAAGTTTCCCGTGTGGAGCGGCAGCGTCGTCACCGCGGGCGATGTCGTCTTCTTCGGGACACTGGACGGCTGGTTCAAGGCGGCCAACGCGCGCACCGGCCGGCAGCTGTGGAAGTTCAAAGTCGGCTCGGGCGTCGTGGGCGCGCCGATCTCGTTTCGCGGGCCGGACGGCAAACAGTACGTCGCGATCTACGCCGGCATCGGCGGCGACTGGTTCCTGCTGTCGGGTGACGTGCGCTCGGACGATCCCGCGGACGTGCGGCCGCCCGCCGATTTTGCCGCCGAGCTGGGGCGGCACACGAGTCAGGGAGGCATCGTCTGGATCTTCGGCCTGTGAGACCGTGCGTCGTGCGTGGTGCGTCGTGCGTGATCCTGGCGCTGCTCGCCGCGTGCGACCGGCCGGACGGCATCCCGCCGTCGATCCGCTATCCCGATCACGTCTCGGCCGGAGGCAACTTGCCGCCCGCGGGCGACCTGAAGAATCCCTTTGTGGTTGACTCCACCAACGTCGCGGACGGGTCGAAGATTTTCAGCTCGATGAACTGCGACGGCTGTCACGGCGGCGGCGCGACGGGTTGGGTGGGACCGAGTCTCGTCGACGGCCGCTGGCGCTACGGCGGCAGCGATGGCGCGGTGTTCCAGTCGATCTTCTACGGCCGTCCGCGCGGGATGCCGGCGTACGGCGGGATTCTGTCCACCGGCGCTATCTGGAAGATTGTCAGCTACATACGTGCGCAACCCGTGCCCGTGACGGTGCCCACAGAGTCATTCAAGTAGCGACAAGCATTATGTTGGGACCCCGACATTATTCATCGCTGAGGTCCCTATGCACGTGCTGCGCGTCCTGGTCTGTTGCTTCATCATCCTGGGAATCGTCGGCTGCGGTGGATCGCGCGGAGCACAGCGGCCCGTGCGCCAGCGCGTGCTGCTGCCGCCGACGCTGAATCTCGTCCCCTATCACAACATCGGGCTGTTCACCTTCTCGGTGGAAAACGCCAAAGGCAACCTGCACCAGTTCGCGACGCAGCGCTTCGAGGAGTACGTCCTCGCGGCGCAAAGCGGCATCGAGGTGCGCGAGTTCAGCTCGGCCGATTCCAGCCGCGTCTTTACAACCGCAGCCGACTCGAGCGGCTGTCCCGTGGCGTTCTTCGGTCATCTCAAGATCTCCAACGTGAAGCCACATGGCGGACTGACGGCGGGACTGTCGCCCGTCTTGCGAGCGACCGTGACCGTCGACCTGTCGGTGTGGCTCGTGAACACGCGCTCGGGTGGCGTGATGTGGCGCAGGAGCTCGTCGTCGACCGAAGAGGTCGGCGGACTGTCGCTCATTGGCGGCACGCCGTCCTTCTCGGCCACTGATCCGAACGATGCGTACGGACGATTGATCAACGAGCTGGTCTACCGGGTGACGTATGACGTCAGGTCGACGTGGGTGGACCAATAAACGACGGTAGATGAAGCGACGGTAAAGGACGGTAAGGGACGGTAAGGGCAAAACCCCTACCGTCCTTTACCGTCTCTTACCGTCTCTTACCGTCGGTTTTCAGCAGCCATGCCCCCACATCTCCACCGCTTCCACAAACGCCGCCGCTCGGCGCGTCAGCTCAGCATCCGTAACCTTCGCCTTGCCCGACTTTTCCACTGCGCGGTCCAGCGCGGCCCAGAGACTGCGGCGCTCGGCATCGATCTGCAGCGCCCGCGCCAGCGGGTTGATCGCGGCGTCGTACCACCCATTGTCGGCGTAGATGCGCGCCAGCTTGGCCATCGCAGCCACGTCCTCAGGATGCTGCTGCAGATACGACATCAGTGAGTCTTCCAGACGCCCCGTCTCACTCAGCTCATCCAGAGTGCTCGGATCCGTGGGCGGTTGGCTCGGCCACTCGGCGACGACATCGAGCGCCGGCACGGTGTCGGGTCCCGTGACTGTCGCCGGGGACCCCATGATCCAACCGAGGTCGATGGCGACGGCGATCATCAAACCTTTCCAGTAGTTCATGACGTCCTCCCGTGGTTTGCCGGGGGAGAACGCACGCGGCGCGCCAAGCCACGGGCAGGCTAGGCGCGCCGCGATTGTGTTGCGGGGGACACTAGGCGGACGGGGGCGGCGTGTCCTCTTTACCACGGTCCTTCTTATTGAAGAACCAGAAGGCCAGCATGACCAGGGCCACGATCAGCCCGATTTTGAAGACGAGAAAGAACAGAGGAAGCAGAAACGCGGCCGCAACTTTCCAAAGGACAACGCCGACGAGGCCGACGGCGGCGAGCTGCATCACAGGCTTTAGCATCACAGGATCCGGAGAAGGGACGGATACAATATGCTACGGCGGCAGGGAAAGTTTCGTGAAGTAGAAGATTCCGCCTCCCGCTCCGCCCACGAACAGATCAGGCTTGCCGGTGCCACGCAGGTCGGCAAACGCCGGCGCCGCATACGGCGGCAACCGCACGCCTAGACTCGAGTCCCGGCCGCCCTGCTCCGTTCCCACTATCAGCACGTTGTTCAGGAAGCGCGGCACCGCCCTTCTGCCGACGCGCTTGCCGAGATAGTCGTCGCTGACCAGCACGAAACGCGGTGCCTGTTTCGATCCTTCGTTTCTGAAGAATGCGATCCGCCCGGCCGCATCGCCCAGGAAAAGATCGAGGTCACCGTCGTGATCGATGTCGTACAACTCCGGTACCGCATTGCTGCCGCGCGGCAGGCGTACGACCGCCGAATCGACGAGCACAAACCGTTCGGCGCCGCTCTTGCCGCTGTTGTGATACCAAGCGACCGCATCCTGAAACTGCCCAACGACCAGATCCGGCAGGCCGTCGCCATCGAGATCGCCCAGCGCGGGGGCGTTGTGAAATGCGGGCAAGACGTTGAGGTGGCCACGGAGTCGCAGCACCGGTGCGGTGCGTGACCCGGTGTTCTCGAACCAGTAAACGCCGCCGCTGCGAGGGTTGTCGGGTTCGATCTTCGTCCCGACCACGAGATCGAAATCGCCGTCGCCGTCGAGATCGCCAAATGCGGGGATGGTCTCTGCCCCCAGGTCGATCGCGTCCAGCAGATGCGTGGTCGTCACCGTCCATCTTCCGGGCGCGGTCTGATCGAGCTCGTACAGATTCGCCGTGCTCGTCTTGACCGGGTTGAACGCGCCGCCGAGCACGCCGACGACGAGATCGAGCCG
>WNFX01002584.1_pt1 | contig 29444 bp, 22 predicted proteins | sample 5400111 | NCBI WGS metagenome assembly WNFX01 (sample SAMN13153363, study PRJNA577476) | soil metagenome | isolation source: 40 cm soil or saprolite under grassland replicate 1 | place: USA:California | collected 2016-06-15 | reverse complement strand
GAACATCCCGTGGCCCGCGCTCCGAAGGCAAGATCAAGGCGGAACAAGACATCGAGCCGAATGCGCGCGATCTCCGCGACATAGCCGCGGAAGAAGAAATGACGGCGTTCAACGAAAACCCGGGGGGTATTCCCTCCGACTGACCTGAACTTCAGACGACGGCCAGCTAGTGTCCCCGCCGCATCAGCCACGCAGTGTCCGGGCCCGGCCCGTAACTCGACCAGCGTGCGAACTCTATAACCAACGCAGACTCGTCTTCCGCGAGCAACCCGCTTAGCCAGTCGCGTACTTCTGAAGGCTCGTAGGTGCCGAAGACGGCTAAAGCATCGTCGCCTAATAGGCTGACTTCCTCCGGTCCTACCTTCGTCTCGATTGCGTCCGCCACCAGCGAGCAGAGGTTCCGTCGCTCCGACCAGGCGATCACGCACTTCAAGCTAGGCTCGCTGCCGCTCATACCCTCAAGTGCCTACTGAACCAGGCGGCGCACTTCTTCCATGCGTCCTCTGCTGCCTCGGGCCGATAGCTCGGCCTGCCTTCGTTCCCGGCGCCCTTATAGGAGTGGAACTCATGGGTCTTGCTAAGGTTGGTTAGCTCGGCATCCAGCTTCGCGACGTCCGCCGGACTGGGGTTCGGGTCTTCCTCGCCGAACAGACCGAGCACTGGGCAGTCAATATCCTTCGACAAATCGAACGGGGCTGGCCCTTCTCCCCACGGCACCATTATGTTCCCTCCCCAACAGACAACTGCCGCTTTCAGGTTTCGGTTCTTCGCAGCCATGAGATAGGTGACGCGGCCGCCCATGCAATATCCCGTAATGCCGATGCGGTCTGCCTCCACTTCTGGAAGCCCTTTGGTGTGCTCGATCGCAGCGTTAACATCCGCAACAATGGTCACATCCCGCAGCCGGCCCATTCTGGTTAGCGGGTCGTCACTCGAGTTTGGGTCGTCTCGGTGGTAGAGATCGGGCGCGATAGCGGCGAAGTGCGCCCCGGCCAGCCGGTCGCTCATTCCCCGGACGAAGTCATCCACGCCGCCGGCATGCTGGATTACGACAACGGCGGGGAAGGGTCCTACAGCATCCGGAATGCTCACATAGCAGCGCATTGGCTCGCCGTCGACGCTCACGGTGTCCCATCTCGATGGCATAGCGACCTCCCTCTCTGAAAAACGGCTTAGCAAGCGTAACGCACGAAGAAGAGGTGCGCCAGGGCGCTAGTGGCGGCCGCCGTGCCCGGTTCCGAAATTGTGTGCTGCCGGCGATAGACCGCCCGCGGTTAGCGGAATGAACGATTCGGCGATCAGGTTGATCACGCCGTCCCGCCGCTGCAGCTCGCCACGAATGATCACGAATGGCTCTCCTCGCACCAGCGTGCGGTGGGTCTCGTAAACATTGGGCTTCACGACCACGTTTACAAGGCCGAATTCGTCCTCGATTACCATGAAGATGAACCCGCTCGCAGTCTCCGGCCGCTGGCGGCAGACAACCAGCCCGGCCACTTCGATTGAAGCTCCGTCATCAAGCGAAGGGACCATCGCCGTAGAAGCGATCCCTTCATGCAGACGGGAGCGCAGGAATGACATCGGGTGCACGTTCGGGGACATGCCGAGGATAATGTAGTCCGCCCGCATCTTGTCCCAATCGCTCATCGGCTGCAGCTGGACCATGTCCTGCTCCGTCGGCAGCGCGAGGGCGAGCTGGCGCTGCTCCGTATTTCGCCCCTCGGACCGGTAGACCAGTCCGAGTTGCCAGACCAGTTCTCGCCGCTCGAGCCCGAAGCAGTCGAATGCCCCGCAGGCGATCAAGTTCTCGATGACCTCCCGCTTCACCCGCGTCCGCTCGATGAAATCGAACAGCGAGCGGAATGGGCCACCGCGCTTGCGTTCATCCTCGATCTCCTTCGCGCCCTTCTTCTCAGATAAGCCGCGTATATAGCGAAGACCAATGCGGACCGCAAGGCCGACTGCCCCAGCCACAACCTCGGCGGGCGACCCAAGAGTCGCCCCTATACTCATATCTCCTTTCCCATTTCCCATTTCCTCAACCGTACAGTTCGCCCCGCTGATATTGATGTCCGGCGGCAGCACCTGGACGCCGTGACGCTTGCCGTCGTTGACGAGCACGTGCGGCGCATAGAAGCCCATCGGCTGGGCGTTGAACAGTGCGCAGAGCGATTCCGCCGGGTAATACGTGCGCAGCCAGGCGGTCTGGTAGGCCAGTAGCCCGAATGCGGCCGCGTGCGCCTTGGGGAAGCCGAACTCTGCGAAGCCGGCAATCTTTTGGAAAACACGGTCGGCCACCGCCTTTGACACACCTTGCCCCAGCGCGCCCGATATGAACTCCTCCTTCAGCTTCCCGATCGCTTCATGAGAGCGCTTGCGGCTCATCGCGCGGCGCAGACTCTCCGCCTGCCCGGCACTGAAACCGGCCAGCGCCATCGCCACCTGCAACACCTGCTCTTGGTAGAGAATCACTCCCAGCGTCTCCGCCAGCACCGGTTCGAGCGACGGATGGTCGAAGGTAATCGGCTCCCGCTTCATGCGCCGGTTGATATAAGGGTTCACGGACCCGCCCACGATCGGGCCAGGCCGGATAATCGCGACCTGCACAGTCAGGTCTTCGACTGTGCGGGGCTGCACCCGCGGCAGCGTCTGCATCTGCGCCCGCGACTCGATCTGAAAGACGCCCATCGTGTCGGCTTCGCAAATGCTGTCGTACACGCGATCGTCCTTAAAGTCGATACGGGAGAGGTCGACACGCTTGCCCCGGTGCTCCTCGATCAACTCGAGTGTTTCGTCCACGGCGGAAAGCATGCCCAGGGCGAGGAAATCGATCTTGATCATGCGCGCGTCGTCCACCGAGTCCTTGTCCCACTGCATGAGCACCCGGCCCTCCATCGCCGACTGCTCCAGTGGCACCAGCTCAATCAGCGGCCTCGAAGAGATAACCATTCCTCCGACATGCTGCGAGATGTGGCGCGGAAAGCCGGCGATCTGCTCCGAAAGCTCCGCCAGGTGGCGCCAGAGGGGAGCGTTCAGCCGCTCTCGATAGTGCTCCAGACGCCCCATCTCCGTCCGGAGGTCCTTCGCGGAGCCGCCCTCGCTCACCTTCGCCAGCCGGTCCAGCTCTGCGGGCGGCAGGCCGAGCGCCTTCCCCACCTCACGTATCGCACTCCGAATCCGGTAAGTGGGGAACGTCGCCACGAGACCGACGTTATCGTGCCCGAAGTGCTCGTAAGTCCGCAGAATCAACTTCTCGCGGATGTCCCGCGGGAAATCGAGGTCGATGTCCGGAACAGAAGCCATTTCCTCGTTCAGGAACCGGCCCAGGAAAAGATTGTTCGCGATCGGGTCGATATGCGACAGCCCAATCAAGTAGCAAATAACGGAGCCGACAGACGAGCCGCGGCCGCGCCCCGGCGGCCCGTGGCTCGGGCGCCCTCGTATCTCTTCGGCGACGGCGTGCGCTAGCTGGAGGATCTCGCGGTGGATCAGGAAAAAGCCAGAGAGCTTGTGTCGCTCTACCAGCGATAGCTCTTGCTCAAGGCGCTCCTCGATCTCTCGCGCGAAGCGCGGATAGCGGCGCGCGGCTTCCTGCCGGCAGAGGATGCGCAAGTACGACTCCGCCGTCTCTCCCTCCGGTACGGGCGTTTCAGGGAAGCGGTAGTCCAGATCGCATGTCAGATCAAACCGGCAGCGCTCGGCGATCCGCTGTGTGTTCGCGATTGCCTGTGGATGGTCGCTGAACAGCTGTGCCATTTCAGCCGGCGGCTTGAGGAAGTACTCCGAATTCTCACGCCGTAGCTGGTGGCTGGCATCCAGCGTCGTCCGGTTCTTGATTGCCACGAGCGCATCCTGGAGCCGGTGGCGCTCTCGCGTGTGGTAATGGACGTTCCCAGTCGCGACAACGCCGAGCTTCAGGTGCTCCGCCAGTTCAGCCAGCATGCGGTTCCGCCAGACATCCCTGTAAACGAGGTTGTTCTGTAGCTCGATGAAGAAGTTCTCCGGTCCGAACCATTCGGCATACCGCCGCGCCGCCGCCGCCGCCTCGCGCGGTCGCCCCTCGGCGATCAACGATGACACCTCGCCACGCCGGCAACCTGACAGAGCGATTAGCCCCTCCGTATGTCGCGCGAGGACATCTGGCTGGACATACGGCTTCCCACGCTCGTGGTCGAGATGCGCGTGCGTCAGCAGCCGGCATAGATTCGCGTAACCACGGGGCGTCTCACAAAGCAGCGTCAGATGATGCCCCTGCCAGTCAAGGGCAGCGCTATCTTCCTTGCTCCTTACTCCTGGCTTCTTGCTCCTTACAAGCGTAATTTCCGCGCCGGTGATCGGCCGCAGGCCCCAGGCCCGTGCGCACTGCGCGAACTCCATCGCGCCGTGCAGGCCGTCGTGGTCAGTGAGCGCGAGCGTCTCGTATCCCAGCTCCAGCGCGCGCAGCACGAGCTCATCGACATGCGAAGCGCCTTCGAGGAACGAGAAATTGGAGTGGGCGTGAAGTTCGGCGTAGGAAGGCATATGTTTTCAGTTTAGCGAACGCATGTTCTAAGCTGTCAAGCTGGAAATCGCACGCCGTTCGTCTAAAATAGGCGCCAAAAGATTCAGAGACGGAGGTGCAGTATGACCGACGCGCCCACGACCGAACCCGCATACCCTGTACAGTTCTCCGTAGACTATCCAGACCGCGAGCTCGACCGGCTGACCACAGCATTCCGCATCTTCACTGCTATCCCAATCGCCATCGTTCTTGCTCTAATCAGCGCTGGCGGAGTAGGCGGGCCGGGAGGCTGGGGCGGAGAAGGCCGCGGGTTCTTTCTCTCGTTTGGCGCCGGCGGCGGGCTGCTAGTATTGGCGCCGCTCGTAATGATCCTCTTTCGCCAGAAGTACCCGCGCTGGTGGTTCGACTGGAACCTGAACCTGGTCCGCTTCGAAAACCGGGTAGCGGCCTACCTGTTCCTCCTCCGTGACGAGTATCCTTCGACTGATGAAGAACAGCAGGTCCACGTCGACTTCCCCTACCCCGACGTGCCCAACGACCTCAATCGCTGGTTGCCCCTTGTGAAGTGGCTGCTGGCAATCCCTCATCTCATCATCCTCGTTTTCCTTGCCCTCGCCGCGCTCGTAGTCGTAATCATCGCCTGGTTCGCCATCTTGTTTACCGGCCGCTATCCTGAGGGGCTATTCGACTTCGTTGTCGGCGTGATGCGCTGGGGCAACCGCGTGCAGGGGTACGCCTTCGTGCTCATCACCGACCGCTATCCGCCGTTCAGCTTAAACCCGTGAGCGGGCTTATCTGTTTAATACGCCTGCCGCCACCACCTTCCAGTGACCAGATCGCGATAGACGTCCACCACGCGTCCGTCTTCCAGAACCACACGCCAGTACTGACGCGACACGGCTTTCTCGCGCCACCACTCATCGTCGATGCGCCAGGTCTCGACAACTGACTCGACGGCAATCGGTCGTCCCGAGAAGTGCACAGCCAGAAGCCGAAAGGCTTCGTTGGCTTCGACCTTAATCGGCCGGGGCCGGTTTAGAGATCGAAGCCTGCCCGGCGAGTCAGTTCGGCCAGCGCTGACCGCCGCTCCGGTATTCGTGAGCTCGGGTCCAGCGCCACCACTTTGCCCACGCAAGGACCGTCGCGCTGCGTTCCTAGCTGGCGCACGGCCTCCTGTACCTGTCGCCACAGCTTCCCCTTTCCTTCAAACATCGCAGCCTGCTTGCCCGACTCTGCGCTCAGCCCCACCAGCTCCACCTCTATCTCTTCGACCGGGCGCTCCGGCGGCCTGCGCAGAATCGCTCCTTTGATCGAGGACCAGGCATCCTGCGGGCCCGCCAGCGCCTCGCGGAATGCCACCGGCAGCTCCCAGCTCCCACCGCCGTCAAGCGCTGCCCGCACCACTGCTTTTCGTACCCAGCGGCTTCTTCGCTCAGGATCGCAGTAGGCGACATGCACCAGCCGCTGGACACCGATCAGGATCGCTTCCAGCGAGACAGCTGGCGCCGGCATCTGGAGGCGGCGCACCACTGTCTCCTCCTTCACCCGCGGCGCCAGTGGTTCGCCGTCGATGCCATAGGACAGCTCCCAACAACGCTTTCCTTCCGGCCCGAATTGCGCCTGGAAGGCGCCCAGTGGCAACGCCGCGATATCGCCCATTGTCTCCAGTCCAAGAAGCCTAAGCCGCCAGCGCATCGCGTCATAGGCCGGCAGATGATCGATTGAAAGCGGCGCCAGGAAATCGCCCTCGCCGCCCGGCGAAATCGTCTTCGCTACTCCAGGCCTGGTTATGCAGGCGGCGACGCGCGCGGTGAATTTGCCGTACCCAATGCCGGCCGATGCCATGAAGCCGGTTCGCCGGTGAAGCACGCTGATCAGCTCTTCCGCGAGCGCGGCAGCGCCAACCGGCAGGCCGTCAAGCAAAAGGAAAGCCAGCCCTAGACCCGCCCCCTCCACAACTGGGCTTAACTCGCCCAGCAGGTCTAGCACTTCATCGAACCGTTTTTGGTAATACGGGCCGTCCTGGGGCAATACGACCGCTCGCTGACAGAGGCCGATAGCTTCTGACATGCGCATACCACTCCGCACGCCGGAGGCATCCGCCCCGAGCGAGTAGTCGAACACTGTCCCTTCGCCGATCAGAATGAGGCGCGTTCCGGCATCCTCTCGGCGCTTTCGCTCCACCTCTATGGCAAAGCGGGGAATGTGTACACAAGCGATCGCTGGGGCAGGCATTGGGCACCTCTTCTCTCTGCAATTTAAGAACATACGTTCGAGATGTCAAGAGGTAGCAGTCACCATGTAAAATGCGCCACACACGCCCCAAGCAGAAAGAGAGATCCGGCATGGCAAATAGCTTCACAATCGGCGATCTAGAGGTTCTCGTCGTCTCCGATGGCACCGCCCGCGCGCCCGGCACAATGTACTTCCAGGGAACAACCCCCGAGCAGTGGGAGCCGCACAAGCGTTGGTTAGACCATGAGGGAAATGTGGAGTTCCCTTTCAGTTGCTTCCTTGTGCGCAGCGGCGGTAAGACGGTCCTCATCGATACGGGACTCGGCCAGATAAACATGATGGGCTTTACCGGCGGATCTCTACTGAGCGAGCTTGCCTCGGCTGGAGCGAAGCCGGAGGATATCGACACCGTCTTCGTCACGCATCTTCACGTCGACCATTGCGGTACCGTCGCGCATGTCGAGGGTGACAAAGCCCAGGCCGCTTTTCCCAACGCGACTTACTCCTGGACGGCGGAGGAGCAGGCGCACTGGACAGGCTCGGTGCTGGACTCCGCCTTCATGACGGCCGACCAGAAGGCGTACCTGAAAGGTATGTTTTCTTCAGTCGAGGGCCGTTTCGAGCCGGTCAAGGATGGTCAGGCGCTCGCTCCTGGAATCAGCGTCATCTCCACGCCCGGCCACACGCCCGGCCATGCGGGTGTTGTCCTCTCTTCGGGCACCGAGCGGGCGTTTGTCCTCGGTGATGCCATAAGCTGCCCCGTGCAACTCACCGAGACCGAGTGGTCCGGCCTCGGTGATATGGACCCGAAGGTGGCGCGTCAATCGCAGGAAATGATCGCTCGAGAGGCCGAGTCGACAGGAGCGCTGCTCACGGCGGCCCACTTCCCGGGCCTTACCTTCGGGCGCGTCCTCATGGGCGAAGGGCGACGCTACTGGCAGCCGCTCTAGGTGTTTCGCTATTCTGGTCCGGCTCTCGCGATCGTACTCACTCTGCTATGATGTCTGCTGGAGCGGGTTCGGCCCGCTCCGTGTCACGCTTGGCGCCTGCCATGTGCCGAAGTGGCGGAATTGGTAGACGCGGCAGACTCAAAATCTGTTGGGGGGTGACCCCCGTGCCGGTTCGAGTCCGGCCTTCGGCACCAGCACAAGTTCATACGGCCTCAATGCCGAGTGGTGTAACGGTAGCACACGGGACTTTGAATCCCATAGTCCAGGTTCGAATCCTGGCTCGGCAGCCAAGAGCGTCACGCGCTCCCGGGTAGCTCAACGGTAGAGCGGGCGGCTGTTAACCGCTAGGTTACAGGTTCGAATCCTGTCCCGGGAGCCAATCTACAACAACGGTATTCAAGCGCCGTCTGACCGAACCGCTCGCGCCCATTCAGCACGAACAGCGGAGCATACAGCGGCTTGGGCATGAGGGTTTTCGCATCATCTGCTCCCCGAACGCCCCGTGCGCTCAAAGACCTCTCGGACGAACGTTGGCTGGAACGCTCGCGACTCTCGCTCCACAGATTGCCGACGTCGCTCAGTTAGCGGACCCAGCCTCGACATCCAAGACCTCAAGCTATTGCTCGATCTCGTCCGGTTCGGGCCTTTAGCGGCGCCGTTTCGGCCTTCAGGTAGGGTCGTCTATCTCCCCCAGCGCACACAGTTTCCGCAGGCGACCCACTGCCGGCGGAGCGCGACGCGCTCTTCTGGGTTTCAGGCCGCGCCTCGGTTGTGCAGCTAGATCGCGTTATCTCCCGTCTCGCCGGTCCGAACGCGCATTACAGTATCTACCGTTGTGACCCATATCTTGCCATCGCCAACGGACCCAGTACGAGCATGCTCGGCGATCGCGGCTACAACGCTGTCGGCAGCAGCGTCCGCGACAATGATGTCGAGCTTGACCTTGGGTAGGAAGTCGACGGTGATCTCGACGCCGCGGTACATCTCCTTGATGCCTTTCTGACGGCCGTGACCTTTTACTGGTGTAATGGTGATCCCCGGGTATCCGAGTTCGCTCAAGGCGGCGAGCACGACGGGCAGCCGCTCTTCTCGCACGATCGCTTCGACCTTTTTCATCAAAACTCCTCCCGCAAGTCACATTGTGCAGTCCGGATTACGAGCGCCACCACGGACCCCCCGTCTAAGCCGTTCCCGGCTCGGGCCTGGGCGCGGGAATTGGCGCCGGGGTGACCTGTTCGATCAGCTCCGCCGGGATAGCACCGTGGAGCTCCTTCTCCATCACGAAGCCCCCGTAGCCAGGCACACCAAACTCGGGAACGTCGAGTCCCAGCACTTCAGCCTCAGGCGAGACGCGCATCGAGGTGAGCATCTTGTAGAGACCGAAGACGCCCATCGTCGCGCCGAAACCCCAGGCAAAGTTTACGCCAACGCTGACGAGCTGGGCAGCAAACTGACCGGCATCGCCGTAGAAGAGGCCCTCGACATTGCCGCTGACGCCGTTCCAGCCGGCGCCGTAGGTGCCGTCGGCGAAGAGACCAAGTGCGATCAGGCCCCAGGCGCCGCAGAGCCCGTGGACCGAGATTGCGCCGCAGGGGTCGTCCACCTTCGCGACGTTGTCCCAGAACCAGACGCCGCCGCAGACGATGACGCCAGCGGTGAAACCGATGAGGGCGGCAGACCATGGCGCGACGAAGGCGCAGGGGGCTGTGATCGCCACCAGTCCCGCAAGCATGCCGTTGCAGGACATCGAGATGTCCGGCTTTCCGTAGATGAACGCGGTGAACGCCATCGCGGCCACGGCGCCGAAAACCGAGGCCGTAGCTGTGTTCTCAATGATGACTGCGATGCGCAGATCGGTGGAGCCAAGCGTTGAGCCCGGGTTGAACCCCATCCAACCGAATAGGAGGATGAAAGTGCCGGTGACGACGAAGGGGATGCTATGTCCAGGGATGGCGTTGGGCGAGCCGTCTTTATTGAACTTGCCTATCCGCGAGCCCAACAAGATGGCCAGCGCCAGTGCGCACCAACCGCCCGTGCCATGGACGACTCCAGACCCGGCAAAGTCCACAGCGCCGTGACCCAGGTTCCAGCTGTGGCCGATCTGGGAGAGCCAGCCGCCCCCCCACAGCCAGTTACCGTATATGGGGTAAAGAACCGCCCCCATGAAGAGCTCGGCGAATATGAACGTCTTGAAGTTGATCCGCTCCGCGATGGCGCCGACGATTATGTAGCCGGCGGTCTCCATGAAGACCACTTCGAAGAAGAAGAGGGCGAGCGCGCCGACGTCATAGGAGTGGCCTGACTGGAGGAAGAAGCCGTTCAGGCCGATTAGGCCCCAGTGGCTGCCACTTACCTTGAGCAATTCGCCGAGCACCATCGCGCCGCCCAGGTTTCCGGGCGCGGCGTTGATCGCGGCCCCGCCAAACTGGAAAGCGAAACCGACCGTAAAGTAACCGACCCAGGCGATTACGAAGGCTGTGAAGTTGAGCATCATCATGTGCCCGGCGTTCTTCGCGCGCGTCAGTCCGGTGGTGAGGAGTGCGAACCCCGCCTGCATGAAGAGCACGAAAGCCCCCGCTATCAGCAGCCATGTGAAGTTGATAGCGATCTTTTCGTGGCCGATTAAGGCCGCCAGCCCGCCGGGCTCGTCCTTGGCGCATTTGGCCGCGTCCTCTTCGGTGGCTGGAGCCTGACAAGCGTCCGAGAAGGCGCTCCCCCCGTTCCCGGAGTAAGTGCCGATGTTCACAGCAGAGCCTGTAGCGGTACCGTCGGCGTCCCCCGGGGAGAAAGTGTTGATCTGCGAGACGGCGATCAACGCGATTAGCGTGATGACGGATAATGCGACGAGCTTTTGCAGCCCGCTAAACTTTGAGCCAGGCATTGAACCCTCCTCTGAGCGCGCGGCTGGCGGAATCGGAATAGAAAGTTGGTTTTATCGAAGAATGCTTGGTCGTCGAAGCTCTCGGTCGGTCCGTGAGGACGTAACCGCGCCTGGGCACGGCTCTAATCATCCACGGCTGGCTCAATTTCCGGCGCAGGCGCGCGATGTGAGTGTCGAGCGTGCGCGTGGGTCCCTTCGCTTCCCTCCCCCAAACCGCCCGCCAGAGCCGCTCTCGCGTTAGCACTCTCTCGGCGTACCGGGCCATGTGCCACAGAAGCCCGAGCTCCGTCGAAGTCAGCTCCGTCGCCTGGTTCCCCACGAAGACGCACTGGCGATCTCGATCAATTACCAGATTTCCCAGCCTGAGCTTTGGCATGACTGGGCCCAGAATAGGAGGCCCGCCTCGTTACCGTGTTACGGCGAGATTGCCACTATGTGACGATCGCGTTAACCAGATGTGAACTCGAATGTCAAGAGCGAAGTACGGGAATCCACGGCTACGCTGGAGAAAGCGCAAGTCCGCGGCACGATCTCAACCCGCTTCAAGGACTCCGAACCGCCAGATACTCTTACCTTTCGCTTGAGGGACGGCGTACCCTGGCGCTACCTGTACGACGGCACGAATTCGGCCCGGCTACGTTTTTTAGCGCAACAAGCCCATGCACAGGAGATACCGCTGCGGCCCCCGTCGCCCCCTTCGCTACCTTCGCTTCAGCGCGGGCACGCTCGTTGCCCTTCTAGGCGGTTCCACCTGACTGGACAAGTCGAGTAGCATCGGCCGGATTGCCGCCGTCCATTGACCATTGGGCGGCAGGGCCACGGCTTAGGAGAAGCCATCAGCCGCTCAGTTATTCATAGGGGGTGAGGGGCCTTGTCCCGTTAGATAACTCTTCCGACGAGCACGCTCGGTGCCGGACGCGGGATTAGTGCGGGGCAGGGTGTTGTAAGTCGAGGTGCATTGCACCTGTCCCCGGTAGCCAATCTAAACCTCGGCGCTATGATCACGTAACCAGCTTCTAGTTCTAATACACCACCAGTCTCTTTCTAGAGACCAAAATACACTTGACAGAAGGAGTCGCCCGGCTATTATGGTCACCTAGTAACGCGCCCACCTGGGGACGAAGTCGCACCGCCGGTTGGTCGGCTTCAATGCTCCCTGACCCCCGCCCTGGGTCTTCATAGCCAGACTGTGAAACATACGACCCTTGTAACCTTTGCATGCGTTCTCGTGGCGCTGGCCGGGCATGGCGCAGCCAGTGCGGCCGGCTCGTTCTACGTGGACAGCTTAAACGGCAGCGACAGCAATCCGGGCACGCAGGCCGCCCCCTGGCAGAGTTTGACGAGGGCGAATAAGCAGCTGCTCGCGCCGGGGGACAGTTTGCTCCTCAAGCGAGGGAGCCTCTGGTCCGGAGAGCAGGTTCAGGTCCCGGAAAATGGGACGCCAAGCGCGCGCATCAAAGTCGACGCGTACGGCTCTGGTCCGGCGCCCGTTGTGAGCGGCGCTTCCACCTGCGTGATGGTCTCAGGCGACTACGTGACCGTACGCGCCCTGAAGCTGGACAACTGCTCCTGGGCCGGCGTTGAGTTCGCCGAAGGCGCGACTTTCGGCCTGGCGGAATTCAACGTCCTCAGCCACAACGTCGCTGGGGCCCACGTAGCCACCGGTGCCAGCGACAACACGATCCAGAACAACACAATCGTCGATAACAACAAGATGAACGTGCTTACTCCTTGCCCACCGGAATGCAACAACGACAACGGGGCCTGGGGCGTCCTCCTCAACGGTGACCGCAACGTGGTCGCCTACAACACGATCTCAGGCAGCGATGCCTATTCCTACGACCACGGCCGTGACGGTGCTGCCGTGGAGATCTACAACGGCGCGGCAAACACGATCCACCGCAACAAAGCCATCGGTAACGAGACTTTCAGCGAACTTGGCGGCGCAGCGACAAAGGACAATACCTTCATCTACAACTCGGTCCGCTCGGCGGTAATGCAGGGCAAGTTCGTGGTCCTGACTGGCGTGGCTAAGAATACGACCCTTAATAACAACAGCGTCTACCTAACTGGTGCCACTAGCCAGGGCATCGTCTGCTCCAGCGGTTGCAACACAGGCGTCCTCCACGCGCGCAACAACCTGATCAAGGCCGTCTTAAAAGCTGGATACTCAGACGCACCATTCGACGACGCGTTCGGAATCTACAGCGGTTTCATTCAGTTTGCCCTGGGCGCCAACAGTATCGCGGCCGATCCCAAGTTTCGTAGCACCACCGACTTGCGGGTGGAACCCACATCGCCGGCCGTGGACAGCGGCGCGTCACTCGGCTACACGACCGATGTAGACGGCAAACCGGTGCCGTTGGATAACAACAACGACGGTATCAAGACGGTTAACCGGGGCAGCAATGAATGGCTGGCTCCTCCAACACAGTGCCCAGATTTCAACGCCGACGGGCATGTCGACATGTTCGATATAAGCAGGCAAACGAATTGGTATGGCCAGGCTTCCCGCCCAGCTCCGGCGCAGTATGACGTCAACCATGACGGCTATGTAGACATGTTCGACATCGGCTACGTCTCCGGCTGGTTCGGCCGGGGTTCCTGCTAATCCCGGACACTAAGCCAGGTGTCGGGAATGATTGCCTCGTCGACGGTTCACTTTTCAGCCGTCACAGCCTGGCGTTCAGCGAGATAGTTGTCCCAGCTCCAGCGATCCAGGAACTCACCGGCGGCCTGGTATCCGCTGTCGTAAAGCCAGTCGCGGTCCGCCAGCGCCAAATCGAAGTCAGTGGCTGAGTACTTTCCCGTCGGTATCTTGATAATGCGCTTGAGGTCCGCCTCCTCGAGCGCCTTTCGGTCGTGTGCCGTATTCATCGTCCGCACCATCGCTCGTGTCATCGAGATAAGGCTGCGGATGCGTTCATAATGTGGCTGCCCCGCGGTTGGTTCCCACAGCAGAAGGCCAAATGTAGGCCAGGGAGGCGTTTCGCCCGGAGGGGAGTCGAAGTACTGAATCGGAAAGTTGCTCAGCAATCCTCCGTCGACGACCCACTGACGGCTGCGCTTGCTGGGTTTCTCCGCGATTTTCGCCGGCATGAAGAAATACGGAATACTGATACTCATGCGCACGGCGAGCGCTACTTCGAAGTCAGCGGGGTCCAGTCCCAGCCTGCCGACATCTTGCGGCAGGATCATTAGCTCATTCCGGGTGATATTGGAGGCCACGACATGCAACCGGTATTTGAACCTGCTGAGATACGCCTCCTCAGAATCGGTTGGCTCCTTTGGCATAACCAAATCCGCGAAAGTGACGCGCTCCTTGCCGAACTTCTCCCGAAGCAGCTCTCGCATAACGCCGAGAAAGTAATCGCCGTGATAGAACCCCTCGTGAAACAGAAGGTTGAGCCACTGACCTACGAATGGCAGTCTGCCCAGCGTCCCGGCGTCCATCATCTTATGGAAATCAACGCGCGTCTCCATAATCTCGCGCATTTCGGCCGCTGAATACCCCGCGGCGATTAGCGCGCTGGCGACCGCGCCCGCCGATGTCCCGGCCACATTCTGCCAGTGGAAGCCGGCGTCCTCAAAAGCTTGTAGCGCTCCGACGAAAGCGATACCTTTGACGCCGCCGCCCTCGAACACGCCATCAGCCCGCCGGCTGATTAACCCATTGGAAAGACTCGAACTCAGGCAGCCGTACTCCCAGCATTCAGAAGTTGCGTCTGCGCAGTGCTCGATAAGTCCCTCGGATCGCCGGGCGATGTCTCCACCTGTGCGCTCGCAAACACATATGTCACGGCGTTCACGCGTCGTCCGGTCGCCGCTTCTAGGCCATAGACGTAAAGGCCGGCCTGCGTCTCGTACTCGCGCAGTCGCTCGGGGACTGCTTCGGGCGCGATCTGGTCCGTCTTCCAGTCCACGATCTCGATTCCGTCGTCCCTCTCTATGACCAAATCGATGAACCCCTCCAGCACGGTATCATCCACCTGGACCGCGAAAGGCACCTCTCGCAAAGCCCGCTTTGCGGAGCGCGCCCTCTCAACAGCCTGCGACGAATGCAAAACCCAGCGGACAAGCCTCTCCACGTCGGCTGCGCGGTGCGGGATCGCCTCAGCGACAGCTTGCGCCCGCGCGAACGCCGAGATCACCGCATCTTCGGCATCAAATGCCAGGCTCTGGATAGCCGCGTGGACCGCCCGGCCCAGCCGCGTTCCACCCCTGCCTCGCGCCCAGGGCTCGCTCTCATCCCTCTTCTCATCCTTGTTTTGCCCGCCCAGCGCCGTCGCGCTCGTGTACCGGCGCACGGTCGCTCCGGCGACAAGTTCTCTCCTGCTCTCTTCGAACTCGCGGTCAGCGGGCTCTTCGGTGGGATCTGGTTCTAAGTCCTCGAAAGCCCTTTTGGCTGACTTGGCTTCCCTTGTCAGCTGCGAGCGCTTCTCGGCATGATCCGTCGCGCCGTGCTCTATCAGCTTTCGAGCGCCGCAGGTATTTTGCGCTCGTTTAGCGTGGTATAGCGAAACGATTAGGTGATCGCGCGCCCTCGTCGTAGCAACGTAAAGCAAACGCTCATATTCGGCCTGCGCGTGCCTCTTCTCTAAATCGCCTAGCCGATCGACCGGGCCGAGCTTGAAGCTCCGGTTCCCATACTTGCTGCCGATGCACACTCCGATCTCGCCAGTAGACCGGTCGATCAGATACGCACCTGGGCGGTTCACCGGCGCAGTGCCCAACCCGGCGACAAATACGATCGGGAACTCGAGTCCCTTTGCGCCGTGAATCGTCAACACACGGACGGCGTCTTCGTCATCATCCAGCCCGGCCCCTTCATTGTCGAGTATCGCTTCGCCGGCACGGCTCTCCATCCAGTTGACGAATGCCCGCAGACTCGCCGGCTCGCTCGCCTCGAACGCGCGTGCCTGCTCGACGACGAACCGCGCGCGCCGGAAGCTGTTGCGGTTTCCAACGTCAAGGATGCCGATCTCGACCTGCTGCGTCTTCGCCACGAACCGGTCGACGAGCGCTGCGACTGAGCAGTCGTGTCGCGCCTCGTGGTAAGCAGCCAGGGTGCGCAGTCCATCGGCTACTCGCCCCTGCCTCTCGCTCAGCACCGGCGATAGGTAGTTCCAAGGTCCGCCGGCCGCCTTGTACTCCGCCAGCTCAACATCGGAGCAGGCGAATGCCACACTGCGCAACGAGGCAACGATTGCCACTTCATCGGCTGGATCGTCGATGGCTGTCAGGCAGTTGAGCAAATCGCGCACTTCCTGCGTCCTGTAGATCAGGCTTCCGCTCTCGACCCGGTACGGCAGCGCGGCGTCCGAGAAAGCCCGCTCGAGCGCCGGGAGGATCGCCCGCGTCGGAATCAACACCGCAATGTCGCTGAATGAGGCCGGTCGGACGGTGCCGTCACGTTCAGCAACTTGCCATCCTTCCTCCACTGCGGCAATGCAGTTTGCTACAACCTGCGCCGCCTCAGTCTCTCGCACTTGCCGCGCATTCGCCTCGCCGGCGTCGCCGCCGACCCAGGCGACGCCCGGACCAGCAAAATCGCCGGCGTGGCGCCCGTCGTAGATGAGCCGATATTCAGGCTGAATGTCTTGCTCCCAGCCGGGGCCGATAAGCGGAGCGAACACGGCGTTCACCCAGTCGAGCAGGATTCCGCGCGAACGCCGGTTGAGCGCCAGTACCGGAATGATGCCCCCGCCGGCCCCTACTGCGCCTCGCGTTTGAGAATAGATGGCCATGTCCGCTCGCCGGAACCGATAGATCGATTGCTTAGGGTCACCGACAAGAAAAAGGCGCCCCGGCTCAAGGGCTCCGCTTTCGGGATCGGTCGCGAAGGCCAGCGCAATCTCCACTTGAAGGGCATCAGTGTCCTGAAACTCGTCGATCAGCATGACCTCATAGCGTTCGCGCAGACTTCCCACAGCCTCGGGATTGCTCCGTAGAAGATCTCGCACGAGAAGGATGAGGTCATCGAAGGTTAGGGCGCCGTCCCGAGCGCGCTGACCGGCATCGGCAATCACGAAGCGGACGACCACATGCAGGACGGCAGCGAGAGCCTGAGAGCGACACGCATGAAGCGTTTCATTCAGCCGGCAAGCGATATCGGAAGCGACGCTGCGCACCCGCTCGATGGTCTGTTTGCCTCCCCATGCCTGCTGATTGCTGACGCCCCAAGGAGTTGTCAGTACTTCCGCCCCCGCCGCCAGAGTTGATTCCCGGTCCGCGTCGCTTCGCAGCAGTTCGTTTACGAGCGAAGCAAGCCTCTTGACCCTCTCAAGTAGCGGGTCGTCGGCTGGCGCGACCTGAACAGGCAGACTTTCCAGCGCCGCGCTCATCTCTTCAAGGTCCGGCCATACGGGCACACCCTCCTGGGGGGAACTGGTTTGGAGGAGCGTGCCCAGGTCCGGTCGCCTGCTCAGCTCTACCGCAAGCGTTTCTATGTGCCAGGTTGATAGACCCAGCCCAAGCGCCCGGTCGATGGCGCTGCCCGCCTCCTGATCCTCCGCTAGGTTCTCGAGGTAGATACGCCACCGCTCCTGAAAGCGGCGCCCCGCCATCACTTCATCTTGCACGCGGAACGATGGGTCGATGCCGGCCTCCGCTGCGTACGAGTACAGCAAGCTCTGGCAGAAGGAGTGGATCGTCGATATCTGAGCTCGGTCCAGCGATGCCAGAGCTTCCGCGATGGTCGTCTCGCTCGTGGATTGTTGCTCCCTCGCCGTCTCAAGCCCCGCGCGAACGCGATCGCGCAGCTCAGCGGCGGCCTTCTCGGTGAATGTAATCGCGACAACCCGCTCTATCGCGCGCCCGCCTTGCACCAGAGCCACGACGCGATCGACAAGAGCGCTGGTCTTGCCGGTGCCGGCCCCCGCCTCCACGAAAAGCGTGTCCCGGAGGCACGTGCGTATCCGCTCTCGCGTCGCGCGGTCCTCTGCCTCCTGATCTGCCTGCGCCAAGCTATGCTTGCTCCAACGCCGCTTGTTCGACTCTCCGCCACGGCACGACAGCCGGATCGTCCTCTTTTGCCGCCATCTCCAGGTCACGGCGACGCGAGCAGATTCGGTCGTAATCACAGTAGCGGCAGTTCTTGAACTTCCCGTAGAACTCCTCGTCCTCTCCCGAGACTGCCGGGAAGGAGCCGGCGTCGATTCCGGCCATAATCGCCTCTAGCGCGCGCTCAAAAGCGTGACCTTGGTCGGGCGCAGGCTCGTATCCAATGAACTCGAAGCCGCCGCGCTTCGTGATGAACCAGTAGACCGCGTGCACATCCTCTGCTTCGGGCGCCGCCGCGACGTAGACCGGCAACTGCAACTTCTTTCCACCGGCTAGTGGATTCGCGGGCTTGATCTCCTTATAGTCCTCGTTGCTCCCCGACTTGTAATCGATGACCCACGCCTGCTTGCCGTCAGGCGTCTCGTCAACACGATCAACTACACCCTTGAGTGTGACGCCAGCGATCTTTACTTCGGGAATATTCGTCTCGAATCGTTTCGGTACCGCGCCGGTCCGCTGCCTGAATAGCGTATCCTCGTCGAGAAAGCGGCGGAGGTCCGCCTTGATCGTCCGGGCCTCGTGCATGCTATAAACGCTGAGGCCGGTCAGCCCGCGCTCTTCCGCCTGCCCAAGTTCCTCGTCTGCGAGGCACATAAGCGCTTCCCTATCCTCCGCGGTCCACGCTTCATATTGTTTGGGCCGGCCGCGGGCCTGCTGCTCCAGAAAGAACCGCTCGAGAATCTTGTGGATGAGCTTCCCGCGAGAGGCGGCGTCCATCATGTCCCGCTCTTCGGGCTCCTCGACCGGATACAGTCCGAGGACCGACTTCGCGAAGTAGCGGAACCCGCATACACCGTAATTTTCGAGGGATGTCGGCGAGACGCTACGCTGAAGCTCGAGACGCGACCGTTCCTGTAGCTCCGCCAGATTGCCGTCCCAAGCCGTGAATCGGGCACCTCTTCGAGCGCGAAGCATCGATACCGCCGGCCACAATCGGTGTTGCGGGTCCAGCCAGTCGCCGCCACGGCGCCGCCCGATCGCCCAGCGATAACCGGCTTCCTCGGGCGTCACCACCGGCCCGCTTAGCGCAACCGATATGGGCGAGCGTCCCCTCCGCAGCCACCCATCCGCCGAAGGAACCGTCGCCGGCGGCCTGCACCGCCCTTCCCGCGGCTTCCCGATTGCGCTTGATTCGCAACTCCACGTCTTCGATGTATGGGTAACGCCTTCGTAGTTCGGCCCAGGTCTTGTCGTCAACCAGGGCATCACTACCCGGTCCAGCTGGTAGCGATCCTTCATAGGCGCCGCAAAGAATCACCCGCCGAAAACGAAGGCCGGCCGCTAATCGGTAGTCCGATATGGCTACCCCGCTCCCCAGACTGCGAGGACGCAAGTACGCCGCCTCGAGGTTCGCCCGCAACGCCTCGTTGAATGCACTCAGGCTAAAGCTTCCCCCCACGGCGCCGACCGTCCCCAATTGCTCAATCTCCAACAGAACATCGTCCAGCGCTTGAGCAGAGGGGTCGAGATACTCCTCGACCATCTCGCTGAACAGACGGATGAACTTAGCAGCCGGGAGCGGCTCGAGGAGCTGCTCGAGCCGCGCAATCATCCCGTTCATGAACTCGCGAAGATCCCGCGCCTGCTCGCTTGCGTTGGCTTCAGCCCGCGCCCTGGATTCGTTTCCTTCCGCTTCCCGATGCGTCGAAGACGCCTCCATGTCGCGCATAAACGCCTCGAGCCCCCGCCTCCAGCGGTCTGCTCCCTTCGTGATCCCGGCCTGTCGCGACACTCGGTCCCATGCGGCCGGCAACGCGCCAACCGTGCCGCCACCCGCAGGCAGCTGGCTACGGAGTGGCGCTATGCTCAATAACTCCATCACTGAGGTCCGCGAAAAATTCCTTTCGGGCAGCATTGCTAGGTCTAGCACAGCGCGGCCGGCCCGCGTCTCAATCAAGGGTATTCCGGGTAACGGTACCGCCGGCACCTCTGCGGCGGCGAATGCCTCGCGTAACAAGCGGCGGTAAGCCCGATCCGCGCCGTGAAACACCCCGATTTCATCTATGCCCACACCGGCTTCCAAGGCAGAAATTACTTCGCGCACTGCTTCCCGCGCTTCGCTCGTGGGGTCTGGCGCGAGGACGAATCGCCGCTCCGGGTCGCACACAGGTTCGTCGAGCTCTGTATACTCCTGCGCTCGCTCTTGAAATGCCGCCAGGACCCCAGCGGCCCCGGCTGACTCCCCGCTCGGAGGAACGACCAACACTTGACCAACGTCAGCTGGCCGCCATCTGCCGTGGCGAACAACTGCGGCTGCCTCATCTAGCAGGTCCTCCTCGTCATAGAAGCGCGCGGACTCCTGTCGAAATCGATCGTACAGGCGGAGAATCTCGGCAAATTGATCGCCGTACACGCCTCCTCGAACGTCTGACGAATTGCGGACCCCGCCCCGGCGCAAACGCCGAAATATCTGGCGCAAGGCCCGGGCGTAGCCGGGCAGGTCGCCCACCTGCGCCAGCGCCCCACGCGACCCTCGCGCGATAACCTCGGCGAGATAATCGCCGATCGGCCGGGCCAGCGGGGCGCGTCCTGCTTCTGCCAGGTGGCCCGCAGCGAGTAGCTCAGCGATGCGAGGCAGGGTCTCGAAGCGCACGCCGGCGAAAGGCGCCAATGCCGCCAGGCGACGTCTTAACTGAAGGCCAGCGGCGTGCGAGGGCACGATCACCGTAACCGGCGCCAGCGGATCGAGGCGCCGCTCGGCCGCCAATGACTTTAAGGCGGAAAAAACGTCGGGCATTCGGTACCCACGATCCTTGACGTGAGCAGCCCTGTCAAGCGGGATACGGCAATATCAACATTCGCGCACGATTGCAAGCCCAGGAACAGTTGGAAACCCATGGTTTACGCTTTCCGGTGAGAACTTGGCGAGATACCCGTGCGAAACTGACGCCCAGGAGAAATTGCGCGTGCACCCAGGAGGTATTGGCTCATGTCCGAACAGGTGATGGTCATCGTCGCCGACCTTGACGACCCGAAACACGGCGAGATCAACGTCGTCGAGAGCGTCCACAAAGGTGCGAGGCTGGTCGAAACATTGCTCGAAGCTGGCTTCGACGAGGCGCGCATCCGAGTTTTCTCCGGCGCCGAGATGGATATGAGAGTGAGGCACCGGAGAAAACTCGGATGCGCGCCTCGTCGGCGGAGACCAGAATGCAGAAGGTGGCCCCGGCGAGACGTCAGATAAGCACTCCGAGAACACCGAGGACTCGGCCCAGAGAACAGTCGCCTCTGGCACCAGAGCTGAGTCTCGTAAGGAGGAAGTGACCTCCCAGCATTACGAGCGCAACGGCGTTCGCTTCTCGACCGCTTTTCGGCCTGCCTGAACTTTAACCCCACGCAATCTTCGAGCGCTCAGCATGGCAACGGCGAGCGTTTAGCCGCTATTATGGGCCGGTGACCTATGCAGCCGCGCCCGAACAGTATACGGAAATCGCGTTCAGAGCCCTTGACGTTGATGCGGCGAATCTCGCTCTAGGCCACGAGACGTTCGAGGCTTGCGGCGCGACTTTCGTCCGCAATCGCGCGTATCCGCTCATCTACGACGCGAACCATGTGGCCGCCATTAGCGCCTCCACGCCCGAAGAGATAGACCGCCTCCTCGCCCGCGTCGAGCGAGAGTACGATCACACAGCCCATCGTGAGTTCGGAATCGACTTCAGGACTCCGCCTGCCTTCGTCGCTCGCCTTCTTCTCGAGGGGTTCGAGCGACGCGACTCGCTGGTGATGGTACTCAATGGCGAATTGCGCGCGCGCCCGCCTGATATCGAGATAAGGCGCGTGCAGACCGAGGACGATTGGCGGGACTACGCGGCGCTCAGGGAGCTGGACTGGCGTGAACATGAGCGGCGCATCAAGAAGGCTCCGGAGCCTGCGGTCGGCGAATCGCTTTACTCTGTAGCGCGGCTCAAGCAACCGCCGGTCCAATACTGGTTCGCCTGCTTAAAGGGCCGTCCCCTCGCCTACTTCAACTCCTGGGCCGGCATTGACGGAGTCGGGCAGGTTGAGGATCTCTTCACGCATCCGAAGTTTCGCCATCAAGGCCTGGCGACGGCGCTCATCCACCATTGCGTGCTGGAATGCCGGCACAACGGGGCCGGCCCTGTCGTTATCGTCGCTGACCCCACGGATACGCCGAAACAGATGTACGCCGCGATGGGCTTCCGGCCCATCGCTGTGTACTCGCATTACCTCAAGAGGCTTCCAAAGACACAGCGCTCCCGGTAACTTCGTTCCGCGCCCGTCGGCGCGACGCCTCGTGCTGATAATCGGTCGCGTTCGTTGACACAAGCAGCGGCGCGTTTCGCTCGGCGTTTTTGGATGCTATAGTGAACGCAAATATGGCCCAGCGAACTCGACGCAAACAAGACGGCGAGCCGGCCGTCGCCTCCTTCCCCGAGCTCCCCCCCGACATGACTATCGAAGCCATGCTCCCGCACCGTTGGGCCAGCCAGGACGGCCGCGACATCTTCTCCAAGGCCAACGAATTCGCGCTTGCAGACCAGGCGCGCGACCGCCAGATATATCCCTTTTTCCAGCCCCTGGACAACAACGATGGCCCGCAGGCGCAAATCTACGGCAAGCGTGTCTTAATGTTCGGCTCCAACAACTATCTCGGGCTCACTCGCCATCCCTATGTCGTCGACTCGGCAGCCCGCGCTGTCCTCAAATACGGTACCTCAATGACCGGCTCGCGCCTGCTCAATGGCAGCACGCACATGCACGAAGAGCTGGAGCGCCGCATTGCAAGATTCGTAAACAAGGAAGCAGCACTCGTCTTCACGACAGGCTACCAGACGAATCTAGGCGCGATCTCTTCGCTCGTCAGCCGCGGCTCGGTCGCTGTCGTCGATAAATCGGATCACGCCAGCATTTACGACGGCTGCCGACTGGCAGAGGGTGAGATGGTGCGCTTCAATCACAACAGCGCGGGGCATCTCGATTCTGTCCTCAGGAGGATAGGCGAGGATAAGGCCTGCCTCGTCGTCATTGACGGCGTGTTCAGCATGGGCGGTGATATCGCGGACCTACCCGGCATCGTCGAGGTCTGCCGCAAGTACCGTGCCCGGCTCCTCGTGGACGACGCCCACGCCATCGGAGTCATCGGCGAAGGCGGCCGCGGCACAGGAAGCCACTTCGGTTTGGAAGATGCCGTAGACCTTGTCATGGGCACCTTCTCAAAATCGCTTGCTTCCATTGGCGGCTTCATTGCCGGCCCCCGCAAGGTGCTCGACTGGGTGAAGCACTTCGGGCGCACCCTAATCTTCAGCGCCAGTCTCCCACCCGCGTCCACCGCGGCTGCCCTCGCTGCCCTCGATGTGCTGGAGCGCGAACCCGAGATGGTAGACCGCCTGCACAAGCTCGCTGCCCAATGGCGCCAGGGGTTGAGCGACATGGGCTTCGATGTGGGCCGCTCTGAGACACCGATCGTTCCGGTGAACGTCGGCGACGAGTACAGCACCGTGATGTTCTGGAAATCGCTGATCGAAGACGGCGTCTACACGAACCCCGTGATCTACCCCGCAGTGCCTATGGGCAAGGCAATGCTCCGGACGAGCTGCATGGCTACCCATACCCCTGAGCAGATCGAGCAAGCCCTGGAGCGCTTCCGAACTGTCGGCCGCAGACAAGGTATCCTCTCCTAGCTCAACGCCAGCCACCGCCGTTTCTGTAACAGCGGTTGCCTCCAAACGCGACCTTGAAGAGTTCATCCGCCTGCCCTGGCGGCTCTACCACGGGGACCCAAACTGGGTGCCTCCCCTCCTTCGCCTCCAGCGCGAGCTCTTCTCGCAAAAGCACAACCCCTTCTTTCAGCACGCGGATGTCCAGCTGTTCCTCGCCCGCCGTGATGACCGCGTCGTTGGCCGCATTTCCGCACAAATCGATCACGAGCACAACCGCTACCACAACGAACGTACCGGCTTCTTCGGTTTTTTCGAATGCGAGAATGATACTGCCGTTGCCTCGGCTTTGCTGAATACAGCCGAGGAGTGGCTGCGCGACCGAGGGATGGATCGCATTCGGGGCCCGCTAAACTTCTCCGTCAACGGCGAAGTTGGTTTTCTTGTCACAGGATTCGATTCTCCGCCGCAAATCCTTATGCCATACACCCATGCCTACTACTTGGGCCTCGTCGAGGCATCCGGCTACGGCAGGGTCCAGGACCTGTATGCCTGGCGCTGGGACAGCCAGCCGGTGCCCGCAGGCCCCGCTCGCCTTGTGCGTGAACTACGATCGCGGCCAGAAGTTCGCGTCCGTATCGCGGATATGAAGCGCTTCGACGAGGAGGTTCGCACGATCCTTGACCTCTACAACGAGGCTTGGAGCGAGAATTGGGGCTACGTCCCGGCAACCGAGGCCGAGGCCCGGCAAATGTCGCGCGACCTCAAGTTCATCGCCGACCCGCATCTTGTTCCCTTCGTCGAGATTGATGGGAGGCCTGCCGGCGTCGCTCTCGCCGTTCCCAACCTCAACGAAGCGATCCATGACCTTAACGGTAAACTGTTTCCGTTCGGGTTGCTCAAGCTGCTCTGGCGACTCAAGGTCAGGCGCCCGCGCAACGGCCGGCTACTGTTGCTCGGCGTGCGCAAGGAGTTCCGGACGCGCCGCTATGCCGGCCTCGCCTACCTGCTCTGTGACGAGATTTACCGGCAGGCTAACCAGCGCGGCTACGAATGGGCGGAGTTCTCTTGGACGCTCGAGGACAACCACCTGATCAACTCGCTGATTAGCAAGATCGGTTGTCGCCACTACAAGACCTATCGCATTTATGAAAAGCCGCTCTAGCCAAACGGCGCGGCCTTCCGTCGTCCTGAGCGCTGGCTACATTGGCGCTCGGCGCCGAGTATCTTCGCGAAGGGATCTGCGGTGGGGTCTACCTCCGTTGGAGCCAACCTCTTCCCCCGGTCGTCCGAAATGCTCGGCGTCTAGTCCATTCTTCTTACGCTCCAATCATCCATGGCCATGAAGGTTCTCGTTACCGGCGCCAGCGGCTTCCTTGGCTCCCACGTTGCGCAACAGTTCGCGGCTGATGGCCACAGCGTCCGCTTGCTCCTCCGCAGAACGAGCAGCCGCCGCTTCCTCTCCGGCTTCGTCTATGAGATAGCGCTCGGCGACGTATCAGATCCGGCCACGCTGTCGAGCGCCGTCGATGGCGTCGATGCCGTCGTCCATGCCGCCGGCCTCATCAAGGCCCGCAAAGAGGTGGAGTTCCAAGCAGTCAACGCCACTGGCACCGCGAACCTCGTTCGCGCCGCCGAGCAGTCAGCATCGGTAAAGCGGTTTGCATACGTCTCCAGCCTTGCCGCGCACGGCCCGAGCCCAGACGGCGAGCCACGGCCATATGATGTGCCCGCAAATCCCGTAAGCGCCTATGGCCGCAGCAAGCTCGCCGGCGAGAATGCCGTCCGCCAGTCCGACCTCGCTCCGCGAGCCGTGATCTTCCGCCCGCCGGTGATCTACGGCCCGCGCGACCCCGCCCTCGTTCCCTTCTTCCGCCTCGTGCGTTTCAGAGTGGCCCCGTTGTTGATGGGCGGCCGCAACCGCATCTCGATCGTCTACGCTGAGGACGCTGCCCACGCTATCGTCCAGGCAACTACGGGCGAAGCCGAGATCGGCGGCAAGGTGTATTCTCCGGAAGACGGCCGCGTCCACACCTGGCGCGACCTCCTCGCCGCAATCGAAGAGGCGGTGGGCAGGCGCGCACTCCGCCTAAGCGCCCCGCCTTGGGCGTTCTCGGCCGCCGCACTCGCGAGCGAGGCTTTTGGCTTTGCGACGCGCCGTGCCGTCTCTCTCACCCGCGACAAAGTCCGCGAAATGGCGCAACGCCATTGGGTCTGCTCCAGCGAGAACCTCCGGCAAGATCTCGGATGGGCCCCTTCCGTCAATATCCGACGAGGAGCAAGGCTCACTGCGGACTGGTACCGCCGCGAGCGTTGGATCTGAAGCGTCTCCTCGCGTCGTTGTATAATCCGCCGCGCGAGCAAGGGAGGTCACACATGGAGTGCAAAGTCATCAGCATTTCGCGCGCGCTCGGCGCGGGCGGCGAAGAAATCGGCCTCGACGTGGCCGCCAGGCTCGGCTTTCGCTTCGTAGATGAGGAGATAGTCGCCCGTGCTGCGGAGAAGGCGGGAGTTTCCCCTCAGACGATTGAGAAGGCCGAGCGCACGCCTCCGCTAGTCGAGCGTATCCTTCAGTTTATGGGCACAACCGCGGTAGAGCCGGCCGGCTATGTTCCCGCTGTTGCGCAGATGTCGCCGGCCTACGAGGCGCTGATCGAGCAGGTCATCCGCGAGACCGCGGCACAGGGAAACGTCGTAATTGTGGCCCACGGCGCCAGCATCCCTCTCGCCGGGCAGTCCGGCGTTCTTCGCGTGCTTGTCACGGGATCGCCCGATTCCCGTGCCGCCAGGATCTCGAGTCAAGGCTCTGACTTGCGTAAAACGAGAAAGGCCGTCGAAGACTCAGACCGCGAACGCAAAAGGTACCTCGAGCGCTTTTATGGCATCGGAGCCGAGCTCCCGACCCACTACGACATCGTCCTCAACACGGATGTTCTGCCACTCTCCGTCGCCGCGGACGTTATTGTGGCTGCCGCCAAAGGATCGTGAGCCAGAGCCAGTTTTAGGCCATCGCTGTCCGCGATGCTAGCAGTGATTGGGCCAACCAATTCGACCCCTAGATAGCGGCAGACGGAGCGGGATGCCCGGCTCGCCTCCCCGAAAGCAACCTCCGTGCCCCGAGCCATCCTGGCTCCGTCCGCAAAGAGGATGGCGTATCCTCGCTCACCCACTCTAGCCGCGACTGTATTTCAGTCACATCGCCGTCGATCGAGATGAGGTTTCAGAGCCGTAACGCTATCGTGTTTAGCTTGCGCTATACTGTGCACATTCTTCGATAGGAGCAGCTCGATGACCCAGTCCGTACAGAGCGAGCGCCTCGACTTCAGCTCTGCCCGAAACCTTCCGCCTGAGCAGGCCGCGTTCTTTCATCTCGGCGAGCCGAAACTCGTCGCCGAGGGAGTCGCCTTTTTCCCGGCGCTCGGCAATTCCACCGCCTTCATCCTTGATCCAGGAGTGCTTATCGTCGACACCGCGCAGCAGCGCTTTACCCCGGCCATACTCTCCGGCTTGCGGGCCAATTACACAGAGGCGCCAATCGAGGCAATCATCTATACACACGGCCACATCGATCACGTGACGGGCGCCGAAGCGATCATCGCCGAGGCCCAGAATCGCGGCGACCGCCGCCCGAACATCATCGCCCATCGCGATCTCCCCGCCCGCTTCGATCGTTATCGCCTTCTCGCCCGCCAGAACGATCACATCAACCGCATTCAGTTCAACTTGCCACCTGATGCCCGGCCGTTCTCCGAAGCGGCCCTCACCTACCCCGACACGACTTATGACACGAGCATCACAACAACCGTCGGCGGGACAATCTTCGAGCTCTATCATTGCCGCGGTGAGACCGACGACGAGACCTGGGTCTGGTGCCCGTCCCGGCGTGTTCTATGCACCGGCGACACGTTCGTCTGGTGCTCGCCCAACGCGGGCAATCCGTACAAGGTACAGCGCTACGCGCTCGACTGGGCGCGCGGGCTGGAGCGCATGGCCGGTCTACGCCCGCTGCATCTCCTTCCCGGCCACGGCCCCGTCCTGTCCGGCGAAGAACGCATCCAGGAGGCGCTCCTTACGACCGCGCACTTCCTGCGGTCGATCCACGACCAGGTCGTCGCTGGCATGAACGAAGGCAAGTGGCTGGAAGACATCATCCGCGACATCCACTGGCCCGCTACAGATAAACCGTGGCTCCAGCCCATCTACGACCATCCGGAGTTCATCGCCAGAAACGTTTACCGCCTCTACGGTGGGTGGTACGACGGAGACCCCGCCGACATCCTGCCGGCGCACTCCCACGACATCGCCGTCGCGCTCATCGGCGCCACAGGGTCGGCGCCCATTCTCGACCGTGCGCGAAGACTCCGAGACCAGGGCGATCTCCAGATGGCCTGCCACCTCGTGGATTTCGTCCGCAAGGGTGAGCCAGGCAACCACGAGGCGTGGGAACTTTGGCGAGACCTCTTCGCCGCCCGCGCCGCCTCCGAGCCGTCCCTCATGGCCCGGGGCGCTTTTCTCTCGGCCGTTCGCGAGGCGGAAGCGAACCTGAAGGGACTTGGATGACCGCTGCCGAGGGCGTGTTCGAACTGGTCTATCCACTGCCCGACCTCGAGCGGCCTCGCCTTCTTATTGCATTGCAGCCGTGGATAGATGTCGGCTCGGTTGGGACGATGGCGCTGGGCTTCCTCGAGCAGCATTGGGACGCCCAGGAGATCGGCAGGCTCAGGCGCCCGGGCGTCTTTTACGATTTCAGCCGCTACCGTCCCATGCTCTACCGCCGCGAAGGAGATCGGCATGTCGCTATCCCGAACACCTTCCTCCGCCACGCCAGGTCGCCCGCGGGCCAGGAATGGCTCTTCGTTCACGCCCTCGAACCGCACTCGCACGGCGAAGATTACGTAGAAGCCGTTCTTGGCCTCATTCGTCAGTTCGGCGTGCGCCAGTACACGCTCATCGGCTCGATGTACGCCCCGGTGCCCCACACCCGCCCACCTGTCGCCAGTGGCGGAGCAGCCAGCGACGACCTTCGCGAGCAGGTCCTGCGCGCCGGCGTCAAGGAATCCTCCTACGAAGGCCCGACCACTATCCTCGCCACAATGCCCCAAATGGCCTCGGGCGAAGGGATCGAAACTGCGAGCATTATTCTCCAGCTCCCGGCCTACATTCAGCTTGAGCGTGACTACTGCGGGACCGAGGCGCTTCTCGACATTCTCTCTCGCGCTTATTCCCTCGACCTCGACATCTCATCGCTACATGAAGAGAGCCAGCGCCAGCGCGAGGCCATGAACGAGTCCGTTGCTCAAAATCCTCAGCTGCAGGCGATGGTCGCTGAGCTCGAGCGAGTGTACGACTCCGAGAAGGAGGGACCTGCCGAGGAGACCCCCGAACTATCCCCGGAGCTGGAAGGCTTCTTGAAGGACGTCCAGACCCGGCTCGACGATTCCTCCTAGAGCTGGCCTCACCAACTCCCGCCACCTCCGCCTCCGCCCCCTCCACCCGAGCCACCGCCTCCGCCGAACCGCCCTCGGAGGTCACAGAATCGCCGGAAGCGACGATAGAGACGGAAGCCGAACAGATCACGGACAGCGAGACGGACGAGGCGTTCGACATCAGAATCGACATCCAACTAGGCTCGTCGCGGGCTTTGAAAGTGAAGCGCTGGGGCGTTCAGGAGAACCCCTTCAACGGCTTCAAGTCTCCGCGGGGGCGATTCTAATCAATTAGCGGTTCATCGTTGGGAGAGGCCGGGGCCGACGGGCCCCGGCTCCTCTTTTTACTTTAATTGAGCGGTTTCCGCCGCAGTTCTACGTCAGACGGGCAGCGGCAACTGCTCATTTCTCAAGGTCATCCCGGGCAGCAGCAATTTCGTTGAGCAGGCGCCGAATCCGGCCGCGCACTTCATCGACGCCCCATGGTTCGGGAAGCCAGCGTTGGAAACGGTCATTCGGAGGGGCCTAAAGGTATCGTCAATCGACCGCGATAGCCAGAATGACGAGGGGAATGCAGGCGATCAGCCGTTTCATGGAGCCAATCTTAGGATGAGCAACGATCTTGGTCATCGTTGCAGGTGGCTCCCTTGGCGAAAGCTACAGCGCTTGGGCAGGCCTGCCGCGCGATTGTTATTTCCTTGTCATTTTTCAGCCCGACGCTTGACGACTATTGCCCCTCACGAATCGCACAATTGAGCCGACTCTTGAAGG
>WNFX01004458.1_pt1 | contig 29464 bp, 27 predicted proteins | sample 5400111 | NCBI WGS metagenome assembly WNFX01 (sample SAMN13153363, study PRJNA577476) | soil metagenome | isolation source: 40 cm soil or saprolite under grassland replicate 1 | place: USA:California | collected 2016-06-15 | reverse complement strand
GAGGAGACGCGCTTAGGCATACCGGTGACTATTTCATCCGATCCACGTCACTCGTTCTCCCACAATCCGGCAGCAAGTATCTTCGCAGGCGCGTTCTCTCAATGGCCTGAGCCGATTGGCTTGGCCGCCACGGGTAATCCAGCACTGGTCGAGGAGTTCGGCGATATCGCCCGGCAAGAGTACCTCGCGGTCGGTATCCGAGCGGTGATCCCGGAGATTGCTGCGGAGAGTGCGGCACTGATCGCCAACTTTGGGGCGAACGATGCTGCGGTTCTCGATGTAATCTTTGGACGCTTTGCTCCCACCGGTAAGCTGCCGTTTGAGCTTCCATCATCTATGGAAGCGGTGCGCAACCAGAAAGAGGATGTTCCCTATGATTCGGAACATCCCCTGTTTCCCTTTGGATATGGTCTGACGTATTGATCAGTAAGAAAAGTACACAAGAAAGGAAACACTATCATGCATGACACGGTGGAGAATCTGCTTGGACAGATGACTCTGCAAGAAAAGGTCTCACTGCTTGCTGGCTCTGATATGTGGCGCATGCCCGCTATCAAGCGACTCGGTATTCCTGCCTTGAAGATGTCGGATGGCCCTAATGGGGCCCGAGGCGGGGGAAGCTTAACTGGCGGTGTGAAGGCTACCTGCTTTCCTGCAGGGATTGTGCTTGCCTCCACATGGAACACGGACCTGGTTGAACGCATTGGGCAGGCACTGGCGCAAGAGACCAAAACGAAGAGCGCATGCGTACTGCTCGCACCAACCGTCAACATCCAGCGTTCTCCACTGGGAGGGCGCAATTTTGAGTGCTTCTCCGAAGACCCCTACTTGACCGCCAGAATGGCTGTGGCCTACATCACAGGTCTCCAGCGAGAGGGGATCGGTGCCTCGGTCAAGCACTATGTCTGCAACGACGAGGAGTTCGAGCGTTTCAGTATCAGTTCAGAGGTGCGTGAACGTGCCTTACGCGAAATCTATTTGCCACCTTTCCAGGCGGCGGTGCGTGAAGCCAAGACGTGGACTGTCATGGCCGCCTATAACCTGGTGAATGGCATTGCTGCTTCGGAACATCCTTATTTGCTGACTGATATTTTGCGCAACGAGTGGGGCTTTGACGGCGTGGTCGTGTCTGACTGGTTTTTTTCGGTCAAGAGTACCGCTGCTTCGGTGAATGCCGGGCTTGATCTGGAGATGCCTGGTCCCCCGATGTGGCGGGGTGAGAAACTGCTTCAGGCCGTCGAGCATGGTGAGGTCAAGGAAGCGACCATTGATGCAAGTGTGCGTCGTCTGCTGCAGTTGATGGTCAAAGCAGGCATCTTTGAGCATCCGGAAGAAGCACCTGAGCAGGCTATCGACCGCCCCGAGCATCGAGCATTGATCCGTGAAGCAGCTGCGGAGGGAATAGTCCTCCTCAAGAACGAGCAGCGTGTCCTCCCACTCCAAAGCGATCATCTTACGTCGATAGCGGTCATTGGCCCGAACGCCAAAGTGGCACAGATCATGGGTGGGGGCAGTGCCCAGGTCAATGCACATTATGCGGTGACGCCCTTTGACGGGATTGTTGCCAGGGCTGGCAAACGTATCAGCGTGCGCTACGAACTGGGCTGTACCAATCACAAGTTACTTCCTCTTCTCGATACTAGCTTGCTCCGCGCTGGCACACAAGGAGCTGAGCATGGATACACGGTTGAATATTTTAATGGTGACGACCTCGTAGGAACACCCGTCGGGCAGGAGACGAAAACGACATCGGAGTTCCAGTGGTTCAATAATCCTGAAGCGTTGCCCGCTGGAGTGGACTCAGAGAAGTTCTCGGCTCGCATGACCGCTCGCTTTACGCCTCAAGAGTCAGGGTCCTACACCTTTTCTCTGGTGAGTGCAGGACTCAGCCGCTTATTCATCGATGGGCAAGAGGTGATCGATAACTGGGACAAGCAGGTGCCCGGTGATACCTACTTCGGGGGAGGAAGCACGGAGGTTGAGGCGGTTGTTGCTTTAGAAGCCGGGCGTGAGTATCACCTCAGACTCGAATATGCCAGAGCTGGGAGCGTTCTTATATCCGCTGTCCGCCTGGGTTGTCTTCCACCGATACCTGCCGATGCCATTGAGCGTGCAGCTGCTCTTGCGGCTACCTCAGATGTCGCCATTGTTTGTGGGGGGTCAAGTGGTGAATGGGAGAGCGAGGGTGGCGATAAGCAGGGTATCACGTTACCTGGACAGCAGGATGCGCTTATCGAGCGTATAGCAGCGGCCAACCCGCGCACGATCGTTGTGCTGAACACCGGCTCACCTTTTGCTATGCCTTGGATCGATAAGGTAGCAGCGGTACTGGAGGCTTGGTTCCCCGGTCAGGAGTGCGGCAATGCCATCGCCGATGTTCTCTTTGGAGACACCAACCCCTCGGGCAAACTTCCGCAGACCTTCCCGGTGCGCGTGGAGGATAATCCGGCCTACCTCAACTTTCCTGGCGAAAATGGCAAGGTCTATTATGGGGAAGGCTTGTTCGTGGGCTATCGCTACTACGACAAGAAAAAGATCACGCCGTTGTTTCCCTTCGGCTTTGGTCTCTCCTACACGACCTTCAGCTACGGCCCACTCTCGCTGAATGCCCAGGAGATCGACCCAGATGATACCTTACAAGTCTCGGTCGAGATCACCAACACGGGGCAGCGAGTGGGCAAAGAAGTGGTGCAACTGTACGTGCGGGATGAGCAGTCACGCCTGCAACGGCCAGAAAAAGAACTCAAAGCGTTTACCAAGGTGCAACTGGAGCCGGGGGAGCGCAAGACAGTGACCCTCTCCATCGCCCGTGACGCTCTGGCCTACTACGACGACGTGGCCCATGAATGGGTAGCCGAGGCTGGCACGTTCGAGGTAATTGTTGGTGCATCGTCGCAGGATATCCGCGCTACAGCTACCTTCGCCCTCACAGAATCGAGCCACTGGCCTTCTTAATAAAAAGTAAACCACTAGCAACAGGGAACTGATGGGTAGAGGTGCTTGTCAGTTCCCTGCAATAACACTGATCATGCTCGACATGCTCGTATGCAGAGCTGCTGATGAGGATGATGGGTCTCTAAAGATGACCAATATTCACATCAGCAAACTGCTACCATGTTTGTGAACATGATTGAGAGTGGCTTGATCCTCTCACCTCCCTTGCTCTAAGAGAAGTGAGTATCAAAAATAGAGCTAGCTTCCGGCGTGACTATCTGTCGGTTCTGGTGAACGCCGACGCCCATTGCCGGGCCAACGCAGCCTGTGCATCAATCATCTTGTGCGTAGACTCTTGCCAGAGTTGTATCAAATCCCTCCCTGCTTGTGTGCTAGTTGTGGGATCCACTCTAAAATTGATGTCCTTTACGATATCGAACCAGCCTTGCCAGATCTGCCGCTCGGCTTCGGTCCAGCGCTGCAACAGTTCCCGCCCCTGGCGAGCCAGATGCTGTAGCTCTTCGGGGGTTCCTTTGGCATTGGCCAAGGCCTCGGTCCATTCGCGGGTCCATGCGGCCTGTGCATCCAGGGTCTCTTTCACTGAAGCTTGCCAAGCTTCCATGGTTTTTGTCCAGAGCTCTGGACTCGGTGTTCCGCCGAAACTCCGCATGCTTTCGAGCCAGTTCGTCAACAGCTTCTGCTGCGTCTCGGCCCATGTGTTGATCAGACTTTCGCTTGATTGGCTTTCCAGACTTTGGCTTGATTGGCTTTCGTTCATGGCAAAATTCCTTTCCATGTGTTAGATCTAAGAGCATTTTTTACCAGCGACTATAGTATACTGAGGTCTGCTATTACCTTAGACATGACCTACAATAGTGGCCATTAAAAGTATTCTAACGCAATTTCTGTTGGGTGACAAACACAAGCATATAAATGTCGTCTTTAAAGAGTTGTTGAGTACGAAACGTACTGCATGAATCACACGTGCCATACTCAGCAAAGATGATTTCTGCGCAGCAAGAAGGTGAAGCATGAAAATAGGACAAATAGCTCCTCCCTGGATCACTATTCCACCAAAGAACTATGGGGGAACTGAGAATGTTGTTTATACACTGGTCGAGGAGCAAGTCGCACAAGGACATGAGGTGACGTTATTTGCTCCGGATGATGCCCAAACTTCCGCCAAGCATGTCTCCTTTTTCCCCAAGTCCTTACTGGCGGCAGGTGAGTCTTGGCAAGCGCACCTGAAAGCTTACTATCATTTTCACTGTGCTGTAGAGTATCTCAAGGAACATGATTTTGACGTGGTGCATACGCATCTTTCCTCAGCTAGTGATCTGTACCTTTTTCCTCTCCTGACCCAGCTTGCCACTCCCCATGTCACGACCTTGCATAGTCCATTTCCGTTTGATGCTGCACAGGGCAGCAAGCTCGGCGCAACCGATGCCTACTACATGCAATGGGTATCAGTAGCACCAATGGTGGCGATCAGTGAGAGTGCCAGGGCTGAGGCACCAAAGGAGCTGCACTTTGTGGGAGTGGTACATAATGGTCTGCCCATGAACGACTTTCGTCCGACGGGCAGGAAACGCGCTGATTTCTTCGTATGGTTGGGACGTTTCGCTCGTGAGAAGGGAGCGCATCTGGCTATTGAAGCAGCGCAACGGGCGAAGGTGCCCATCGTACTGGCCGGAACCATTGATCGCTATCGACAAGAATCGGTACGCTACTTTCATGAGGTGATCGAACCGCAGATCGATGATGAGCAGGTCAAGTATCTTGGGCCTGTCAATCTGAGACAAAAGCGCAGCTTGTTGAGCCGCGCCCGTGGTTTCCTCAATCCAATTGAATGGGAGGAACCTTTTGGCATGGTGATGCTTGAGGCCATGGCACTCGGTTGTCCGGTGATCTCGTTTGCACGGGGAGCCGCTCCCGAACTTGTGGTGGATGGCGAAACGGGTTTCCTCGTGCAGAATGTCGATGAGATGGTAGAGGCTATTCCCAGAATTGATGAAATTGATCGGGAAGCGACGCGCCTGCACGTAGAGCGCAATTTCTCGGCTCAGAGAATGGCTGAGAATTATACGCAGGTCTACACAAAAGTAATAGCGATGAGTAAAGAAGCACGCAGACGTCAGGAGGCTGAGTAGTTATTCTTCTTCATCCTGGATCCGTGGTACGAGATGAATATTGATGTCGGTTCTGAGGCGCAGCAAGCGATTGATGATCGAGCCACGGATGAGTTCCTCCCAGTGACTGCGTGCCGGCTGGCCGAGGACGATCTGTGTCACCTGGTGTTTTTGGGCAATCTCGACGAGCGTCCTGGCAATGTCCTTGCTCTTGGTGCGGATCACCTCGGCCCCCAAGTCTTCGGCCAGCAGCGCATGCTCTTCCAAGCGGTGTAGCGCAGCTTCCTGGTGTTTACTCGCTTCTTGCCCATACTTGAGCCACCTGATGATTTTACTGGTGAAGGCGAGATACCCTTCCGGGGTCTCGTCCGCGAGGCTGGAGGGCATGGCCGCCTGGGCCACCTCTCGCTCGTCCACGCCGCGTAGTGGCACAAAACGCGTCGCCTGGCGATTGCCTAGCGTAATCGTCCCCGTCTTATCGAGCAGTAGCACATCGACATCGCCCGCTGCCTCGACTGCCCGCCCACTCATGGCCAGTACATTACGTTGCACCATACGGTCCATGCCCGCAATACCGATGGCTGAGAGCAGGCCTCCAATTGTGGTCGGGATCAGACACACGAGGAGCGCAATGAGCGTCGTGACCGAGACAGGGGCTCCCGAGTAGATGGCGAATGGCTCAAGCGAGACCACCACCAGCAAGAACAGGAGGGTATGCTTGCAGAACTGCAACCACTGAACCAATGGGTTGTGTGGAGAGCAGAACTGGATGAGCAAGGCAAAAAGAAGAAAGTTCCCTACAATCCTGCGTATCGACTTGCACGAGCCAGTGTGAAGCTCCCGAAATCATGGGAAACACTTGACCAATCCCTGAAAGCATTAGAAACAGGAAACTACACAGGGCTAGGCTTTATGATAACCCCTCCGCTTGTGTTTCTTGACCTTGACCACAGTTACGACAAAGACATGCATACGATCACCGACCCGAAAGCAGCAGCGATCGTTCAGGAAATCAATTCCTACACCGAAATATCCCAAGTCGTACAGGACTGCATGTGTTAGCCTATGGCAACTTGCCAGGAAAAAACATCCATACAGCTATTGAAATGTACGGACAAGACCGCTTTACCACGATCACCACCGACCACATGCTCGGCACACCCACAAGCATTGAACACCGACAGGAAGCAATTGAAGCCCTCTACAGAAGATTTGCCCCACCTGTAGCGCCAGGGGAAGATCAGAACACTAGGGGGGTGAGAGTGGAGCAACGCTCACTGAACTCCCACCGGAAGCGGCACACGATCCAGTACTTCAGCAATTGTTACGAGGCGATACCACAGGTTTTCGATCACCATCGAACGCTGATTTTGTCCTTGTGCTCAAACTCTTACACTGGACAGGGGATAATGTGGCACTCACCAGAAAGCTGTTTTTAGAGTCAGGCTTATACCGAGAGGACAAGACTGAGCGCAAAACTGGAGCAACCACCTACCTTGATATGACGATTAGAAACGCCCTGAAGAAACGCAGAAATCCACCTATGAGACGCTAAAAGTGTTTTTTCTCTTGCAAAGTATGAAGAGCGCGATATAATCCTCAGTGCATGACCAACTACCATCTCAAACCACCCTCGCTGCTTCCTTCTCTCAAGCGAGCCACCGCCCGCGAAAAGCGCAAGCAGGTATTAGCGGCTGTACGCAAGCGCAGAGCAGAGATATATAGAAAATACCGATTGAAAGCAAGGGAGCACTCTTGGTATACTAATAGCATATATGTTGACCAAGGACGGTCTACAGCAAATACGGGACGTTATCAGAGAGGAAGTGAAGGCTGAGACGGAGCCTATTAAGCAGGCCGTTGAGAAGCTCGATAAAAAGCTCGACCAAGCACAAGAGGATATTTCTGAAATCCTCACACACTTAGACCACGAACAGAGCAAACTTGAAAAGCGGGTTGAGAAAATAGAAGAACATTTAGGACTTCCCCATCACGAATAATACCCGCCTCCAATGAATAGGTAGACCCCATAGGCCCATAGGCTATCTAGTATGCGATTTCCTCAGCTTATGGTATACTGCTTAGGACTATGACACAGTTGGAGGGAAGCTTGTCACCAAAACCGATTACTGAGAACACGCTATTTTACGGCGTTCCACGGCCGCATATGTGGATGAGTAAAGTGCAGCGCTCGCGGCTGCGCGGCGTGCCGTGTAGAAAAAAGGGGCGACGTAATAGAGGATCGGTTGCCAACGAATCGCAGCAGCGCACCATACAGTCCTGGCCAGGCTGCAATGATTGAGCAACCTGGGGTGCATGCATCTCGATCAGATGCCCCCCAGGGCGTCTTTCCGTATTCGCCGTAAGAGTTGCAGTGGAGAGGCGCACGGTTAGTCAATCATTCCCAGGAAATCGCGTGTGCGCTCGTTTTGTGGGTTATCAAATATCTGCGAGGGCGGGCCTTCCTCAACGATGACCGCCTTATCCATAAAGACTACGTGGTCGGCCACCTCACGTGCAAATCCCATCTCATGCGTGACAACGACCATTGTCATACCCTCCTGAGCAAGCTGGCGCATCACTTTGAGCACTTCACCGACCAGTTCGGGGTCGAGAGCAGAGGTAGCTTCGTCGAAGAGCATCAGTTTGGGATTCATGGCAAGGGCACGAGCAATCGCCACACGTTGTTGCTGACCGCCGGAGAGTTTATGCGGATAGGAATGGGCTTTATCGGCGAGACCAACCTTATCAAGCCGTGACATGGCGCGTTGGGTCACTTCGTTCTTTGGCTGATGCAGGACATGAATGGGAGCCTCGATCACATTTTCCAGCGCTGTCATATGTGGAAAGAGGTTGAAGCGCTGAAAAACAAAGCCGATTTGCGAACGCATGCGGGCAATGTTGGCGTCGCTGTCCTCTACCACACGCTCATTCACCTCGCGATAGCCGACCAGTTGCCCATCGACATAGATGCGCCCGCTGTCGATCTTTTCCAGGTGATTGATGCAGCGCAGCAGCGTTGTTTTACCGGAGCCGCTGGGGCCAATAATCACTACCACCTGACTGCGTTTGACAGAGAGATTAACGCCATTCAAAACAGTAAGTTGGCCAAAGTGTTTGACGATTTGTTCGGCACGTACCATTTCGACGCCATCTGTTTTTTGGGTGTTCATAGTCCCCTCCATTCTAGCGACCGCTGACAATAGTGCCGCCGGAACGCGATCCGCCAAAACCGAGCAGGCGCTCAGTCAGCCCTCTCTGGTTCAACTCGATTTTGATATTACGGTTGGGATCGAGGCGCTTTTCAATCCGACTCTGGAAAAAGCCCCAGAGTGTGGTGAGCGCAAGATAGTAGACGGTGGCTACGATGAGCAACTCAAAGATAATGAACGTTTGCGAACCATACGTCTCGGCGGTGCCGGTGAGTTCGAGCAGGCCAATTACCGAGGCAATTGAGGTAGTTTTGAGCATGTTGTTAAATTCGTTGCCCAGCGGGGGAATAATGACGCGCGCTGCTTGAGGCAGTATAATGCGGCGCATGGCAAGCGGGTAACGCATGCCGAGTGATTTTGCAGCTTCCATTTGTCCTGCATCAACCGAGGTAATACCGGCGCGAATGATTTCCGCCATGTATGCACCCTCATTGAGCGAGAAAGCGACGAGTACGCAAGCCCAGTCGGCCAGTAAGAGGTGGGAATTCAGTCTTGGAAGACCATCCCACAGTAGCAGAACCTGGACCAGGAGGGGGCTGCCACGAAAGAACCAGATATAGGCACCCGCAGGCCGGTTCAGCAGCGGAAAACGTGACATGCGCATCAATGCGAGAAAGAGGCCAATGATGACGCCACAAGTCTGAGCAACGATTGATATCCAAAGCGTTGTCCAGGCCGCGTTGAGGAACAATAAACTTGGGTCGGCGAAGAGGTATTGCCAAACGACATCCCAGTGAAACATTGAACACCTCCTTTGAGGGACGCGATAAATCGGGCCCCTACATGTGTTCTGGCACCTCGCATATTACATACGAGGTACCAGCAAGAGGACATGAGATATCTTAAGGGACACGATACGTTAGTTCGCTACACATAGATATTCTGGCGGTAGTTCAGCGTGAGTTCCTCGTTGATCAAGCCCCACTTGAGGATGAGCTGGTGATACGCGCCAGAGGTTTTTAACTGGTTGAAGGCGGTTTGCACGGCGTTGAACATAGAGGTATCCCCCTTACGGATGACGATACCCTCCGGGCCTGCGCCGATTACGGAGCCTCCAACTTCAAACTGACCGGGATAGAGTTTGTTGTAGTAGTCGGTGACCGGGGAGTCTTGATAGGTCGCTACCACGCGATTATTTGAAAGCAATTGGATGACAGCCGTTTGATCTTGCAACACGGTCATGTGAATAGCCGGCTTGCCGTCACTTGTACATTTCTTACTCGCTGTCTGCAAGTCGGTCTGTTCTATCGTGCCATCCTGTACGCCGACGTTTTGCCCGCAAAGGGCATCGAGGCTTTTGATGTTCTTAGGGTTGCCCTTCTGTACCAACAACGACTCGCCTGCATTGAAATAGGGAACGAAATCGACCTTCTTCTGCCGCTCAGGTGTCACGCTGACTGCCGAAATTACGACATCGAAGCGCTTGTTCGCAAGGTCATCAATGATGGTGTCAAACTTATCGGTCACCACATTTGTCTGCAAGCCCATACGCTGGGCAACCGCCGTAATCAGATCAACATCGAAGCCAGCCGCCTTGTGAGTGGTGGCGTCAATGTATTCTTGCGGTGGATACGTCGTATCACTTCCCACGGTCAGGACCCCTGGAAGTTTCAAGTCATTCGGTGGAGTCACGGTTGGCGTACTGGGATTTACCGTAGGAACGCTGCTACTCCCAGTACTCGTATTGCTGCCACAGGCGGCAAAAAGCAATGCCAGTATGACCACGCATCCTAGAAATAGCGGAACTCTCGCTAGAGATGCTCTCACAGAAGCATGGCGTCCTAGTGATCTTGGGGAAAAGAAAATCATGAAGAGACCTCCTCTGATAAGGGACACGTACAAAAAGATGTCCCTACGCTTGTAGATAAGCATAGTGTAACATAAGTATAGAAAAGGATACAAGAAAGTAGATACATTTCTTGCGCCATTCCTCAAGAACGACTACCAGAATCGCCCCTACTGTTTACTACGTTCGCTGATAACTTTCTGTCACCCGAACAATACTTTGTACCACAAAGAGGAAATAGCTGTAGAGTTCAGGATGGAAGTACAGTGTGATGACCTTCCTAGAAGAGGTTTCTCTATCTGTAAACTCTGTCAACGGGCATACACACCTGAAGAAACAAATAGTGTCTCCACAGTTTCGTACTCATCTCGAAAACCTGCTCCACTTCTGGCAATATCAATTCTACGACACTCCCAACCTCATGTCTTGGTAACTTCCTCTATGGGAAGAGGACTTTACAGCGCAACTCCGAATACAGCGGTGAGCAACCACGACATCACCAGAATAGTGATTGATACGGTAGTAAGGTACAGCCCCATTAACTGGTGAAAAAGGGGGAAAGACTTGAAAATGGGAGCGGTCCCAGGCATAGTGTGTGTATGCAAAAAACCACAGCAGAGCCGATGGAACCGTCAGAGCAATTTTGCCCGAATCTGGCGTGTTGCGCAAGAGGCCAGAGAGGGCTGGGCAATATCGCGATCCATGATCGCCAGCGGCAACGCTATCGCTGTAAGATGTGCAAACACACCTTCAGTGTTCGTCGAGGCACGATGTTTGAAGGATTACGCACCGCGACGGATGTGGTGGTCATTGTCGTGATCCTTCTGGCATTTGGATGCCCGGTGCAAGCAATTGTGCAAGCCTATGGTCTGGATGAACGCACGGTCGCGTCGTGGCGCGACCGTGCGGGCTTGCAGTGTCAACGAGTGCATCAGGCCATCGTCGAGCAAGGACAGCTCGATTTGATCCACGTGCAAGCCGATGAGATCCGCGTGAAGCACGCGGCATGGTGGCGTGGATGGGATTGGCGATGATGGTCTCGACGCGTCTGTAGCTGGGTGGAGTGGTGAGTCGTACCCGTGATACGAGCCTCGCGGATCGGCTCCTGCAGCAGGTGCGAGCCTGCTCTCAGGCAGCCTGCGCCCTGCTGGTTTGCACCGATGGGTGGGTGGCATACCCCAACAGTATCAGACGAGCTTTTCGTGACAAAGTCAAACGAACGGTAGGACCTGGTCGGGCATCATTGCAAGTCTGGTCGGGCTTGCACATTGGGACGGTGATCAAAGAGACGGTGAACAAGCACCTCACGGCAGTCATTCGTCAGATGAGTCATGGGTCTGTGGAGCAAGCGATGCATCTCTTGCAGCGTTCTGGGGGTGGGCAAATGCTCAACACATCGTACATCGAACGGTTCAATGGGACCGTGAGAGAACGGTTGGCGACGTTAACGCGCAAGTGTCGCCATGCCGCTCATCGGCTCCAGGCGCTTGAGACGGGCATGGACTTGATTGGGAGCACCTACAACTTTTGCTGTTTCCATCACGAACGAGCGCAAACGAGTTCTGGGAGAAGCTCAGAGGCGACTGAGACAGTCACCAGCGATGGCCAGTGGTTTGACCGACCATCTCTGGAGTCTCTCGGAACTGTTACACGACAAGGTCGCTCCGGCACCTTGGGTCGAGCCGAAGCGACGAGGCCGTCCCCGCAGGCACCCTGTGGCAGAGTCCTCCCTGCCCAAACGTTCACGAGGCCGTTGCCTGATCCTCATGTGCCCAAGCGGCCACCAGGACGACCTCGGAAAATTCCTTTGAACACGTTCACCGTTTAATGGGGCTGTACCTGTTCAATGGTACTTATAAGAATAATGCCTTTCCTCTACCAGATAGCGATGTATACAAGGAAAGGACTGCAACAAGAAAGCAAAGCGTAACCTTCCTGTGCTAAGAACGTGCCCTCTCCAAAAGGAGTATATGATTACTATGCTCAACAAGTGTTCCAGATTGTGGGCAAAAAGCTCTAGATTTTCTCAAGAAATAAGAATGGGACAGTTGTGACTGCGGATGATGTTGGGTCTCGGGAGAGAGGGTGGACGAAGAGAGCGAGGCGATGGGAAAGATGAATGACCTGTTTCAGAAACCGTCTTGAGGGTTTCTGCTGTCAAGATAGACAGTGGTGGCGAATTCCTCTAGGGGAGATTCTCGTACTGCACGCCCTCCTCGTCCTCTATGTCGTCCTTGTACTGAACGTCCTCCTCGTCCTCTATGTCGTCCTCGTATGTATATTCAACACGGTCCTCTGAATACAGGATCGTATCAAAAGCCTTCACGCATAAGAGCGTCCCGACAAACAGGAGGATACAGGCAAGATACACTTGAAAGTTGGCTCCACTCATGTCTCCCGATTGATATAGAAGTACTGCTATGAGGAAGCAAGTAGCCCCCGCTATATTCAAGCGGTAAAAACGACGTCGATCATTGGAAGCCATATACCGTCTTCTTTCTTCGCTACTGAGCATGTGAAGAGTACTTCATCTCAGGAGATATGAGCATATCCTATTTTACACCATGGTCTTGCCATTTCGCCAACATTGTCAGGGTAGGTGTCAAATGCGAGATACTAGATGCTGGAATCATACATGATGCCTGGTGGGAGGCTGATTTATGAGAGATGTGTTGCTTTCTTGTGGGCATCCTGCTACAATGCTGCTAAACAACGCAATATCGGGGAGGATGTTGTTGGCATGATCAAACAACAACCAGCACAGGAAGCTATACAAACCGTTTTAACACGAGGCGTCAAACAAGTTGAGAAAGAGGCCGAGTTGCGCCGCATGCTTTTAGAGGGCAACGAAGGTCAACCACTACGTGTCAAATTAGGTGTTGATCCAACGCACTATGAACTCACTATTGGACATGCTGTCGTCTTCCGCAAACTGCGCCAGTTCCAACAAATGGGCCATAAGGCTGTAGTCGTCATCGGCGACTGGACTGCTCGTCTGGGCGACCCCAGTGGTCGTGAAGAGGCACGCCAAGCATTAACTGCCGAACAGGTGCGAGAAAACGCCAAAACCTACTTTGACCAGTTTTTCAGAATCGTGGACCGCGATCTCACCGAAGTCCACTACCAGAGTGAATGGTTCGATTCTTTCAATCTCGCGGATGCGCTCAGGCTGTTGAGCCATAAAACCGTTGCTCAGATGTTAGATCGCGATGACTTCTCGAAACGCTACAAAAGTGGCACCGAAATCTACCTCTCAGAGTTCATGTACCCACTCTTGCAGGGCTATGACTCTGTGATGCTGCGCTCCGATGTCGAAATTGGCGGCACCGATCAAACCTTCAACCTGCTGGTCGGGCGTGAACTCCAGCCTATCTTCGGGCAAGCACCGCAGCAAATACTCACAGTAGAACTGATCGTCGGTCTCGATGGCTATAAAAAGATGGGCAAGTCTCTTAGCAACTACATCGCTATGACCGCGCCCGTGAGATCGTCGCCGGTTTCCATAACATGGCTGAGGCCAAGGAAGCCGAAGCAGCCTTCTTGCGCCAGTTCTCTGAGCACAAACTGCCTACTGACATACCGGACTATGCTCTCGACCAACCAACCAATATACTCACGCTCATTGTCGAGGCCGGGCTGGCATCCAGTAAAAGTGAAGCCCGTCGTCTCATCCAGCAGGGGGGCGTCTCCCTTTATCCCAATGGTGAACCTGACGAGGCCGAGCGCATCAACAGCGTGGAGTATAGCGTACAACCTCGCGACGGTGCCATTCTCAAAGTCGGCAAATTGCATTACATTAAGATCAAAGCGTAAGATGTAGGGGCGCAATGATGAGAGTTAACAAGTTAATCCGGCTATGGCTACGTCGTGGTAGAGGCGTCATCAATGCCGCCTCTACCACGACCGTAAGTATTTTGTTACCTTTCATCATTGCGCCCTGGTCTGTGGAGGTTTTTATTTATGCCACAAGCAACCATCGGCGTGATCGGCGGAAGTGGGCTCTATCGTATGGAAGGCATGACTGAGATTGAAGAGATCGCCGTACAAACCCCCTTTGGCAACCCCAGCGACGTCATCGCTATTGGCAAGGTGGAAGGCGTGGCTATGGCTTTCCTGCCACGTCATGGGCGAGGTCATCGTATCTCACCCACCGACATTCCTGTGCGAGCCAATATCTGGGCACTCAAAAGTCTGGGAGTCGAATGGGTTATTTCCGTCAGTGCCGTCGGTAGTCTGCGCGAACATATCGCTCCTCGCGATCTCATCATCCCTGACCAACTCTTTGATCGCACCAAAAGCCGTGTCAACACTTTCTATGAAGGTGGCATCGTTGTTCACTGCACCTTTGCCGAGCCCTTCTGTTCCACGCTGAGCAAGCTTTTGTTAGAATCGGCCCAAGAACTGGGTGACGTCAAAGTACATGCTGGTGGCACCTACGTTTGCATGGAAGGCCCCTTATTCTCCACGCGAGCCGAATCAAACGTCTACCGTAGCTGGGGTATGGATATCATTGGCATGACGGCCCTCCCCGAAGCCAAACTGGCCCGTGAAGCTGAGCTTTGCTATGCTACCATTGCCTGTGCCACCGACTACGACTGCTGGCACGAAACCGAGGAATCTGTCACCGTCGAAATGGTCATTGGCAACCTTATGGCCAACGTTACCAATGCTCAGCGCATCCTTCGTAGCGTCGCTAAAAAAATTCCTGCCGACCGCAGTAGCAATAGCTGCGAATGCCCAACGGCACTTGCAACCGCTATCTTGACCGAGCGCAGCAAAATTCCACAGGCGGCCAGGGAGAAATATAACCTCTTCATTGGCAAATATCTTTCTTGATCCTGCTCTTAGCTGCGGATTATAATATTGGCATGGAAGGCCACCTAGTGGTGCATCCGGCAAAACCGGTATGCTTCTTTAGGAGCGTGAACACGTGAGAATAAGCCTACGGAGGACACCTAAAATCGGAACCCTTTGGTGTCCGAGACCTGCCTCTTGCAGACAGGTGAGTGATGGGGCTATTCCGTCTTAGAAAGGAGCATGGTTATGTGGAATCTCAAACGCCTGGCCGTCTTGACCAGTGGTGGTGATGCACCTGGGATGAATGCCGCCATTCGGTCAGTAGTGCGTACTGCGTTAGGGCAGGGGATCGAAACGATTGGCGTCATCGGCGGATATGCGGGCCTGGCGGCAGGTCACTACCGACCGTTGGATAGCTGGGCCGTGTCAGGTATTATCCAACGGGGTGGGACGATGTTGCATAGTGCACGTTGCCCCGACTTTCACTTACTTGAAACCCAGCACCAAGCTATACGGTACTTAGAAGAAGCAGGAATAGAGGCACTCATCATCATTGGTGGCAACGGATCACAGCAGGGGACATTGACTCTGCACCGGCTGGGCTTTCCTGTTATGGGCATTGCGTCAACGATTGACAACGACTTGGCGGAAACAGAGACCACGATCGGTGTAGATACAGCGTTGAACACCGCTGTACACTATATTGACCAGTTGAAGGATACCGCAACGTCCCATCACCGTGCCTTTATCGTTGAGGTGATGGGACGTGGTTCCGGCTATCTAGCGATGACGATTGCCATTGCCACAGGCGCGGAAGTGGCGGTGGTACCAGAACATCACATCGATCCAGAAACTATTGCGCAAGACGTGCAAGCAGCTTATGCACATGGGAAAAATCATTACATCGTGGTGGTGGCTGAGGGCGCAGCACTGAAGGCCAGGGAGCTCATGGACTATCTCGTCCAGCATTCCTCTAACGTTGATGCACGCTTGAGTGTCTTAGGGCATGTGCAGCGCGGGGGTTCGCCCACGGTACGCGACCGTGTGCTTGCCAGTGAGTTCGGCGCGGCTGCCGTGCAGTCTCTTCTGGAGGGACATCGCGGTGTGGTGATTGGGTTATCCAAGGGCAATATCATTGAAATTCCACTAGAGGCTGCCATTGCCCCTTGCGAGAAAGTGACGCCGGAGATGATAGCATTAGCAGGGGTGCTGTCTCGCTAGCGCATTGCCGCACATGAGACAAAGCGAAGTTGAAGGACGTCTGTTCGAGGAGGAGAGAAGAGGCAAATATCTTTCTTGACAAAAAACCGCTATAGGAGTATAATGAACTCGTTCCGTTTGATGTATGCTTGATTGATCCGAATAGAGGATACTGCAAGAAGAGCAAAACTTCTTAATGGAACAGGCCGGTTTTCTTCCGGTCCTGCCGATTGGCGTAATTGGGTCCTGCGCGACAGATGTTTATGAACCCCGCCAGGTTCGTGAGGAAGCAACGGTAAGTGAACCTCTCTGGGTGCCGCAGGGTGGCCTGATTGCGCTAATCGGCAGGGCCGGGCGAAAATCGGTTTTCTACGCTACCCTCCTACCAGCGTGCAATAGTAGCTCATCCATGCATATCAGGCAAGCTACACTGCGGAGTTAATCATGGCTTCACAATCGCTCTACCGCAAATGGCGTTCGCAGACTTTCAATGAGCTCGTTGGTCAAGAGCCTGTTATTCGCACGCTCAAAAACGCTCTTAGTAGTGGCAAATTGGCCCATGCCTATCTCTTTACCGGCCCTAGAGGCACTGGTAAAACTAGTATCGCTCGTCTGCTTGCTAAAACGATCAATTGCGAGCATCCTGTCGATGGTGAACCCTGCAATACATGCCAGCAATGTCGAGAAATCACTGCCGGTAACTCATTTAACGTGATTGAAATTGATGCTGCCTCCAATCGTGGTATTGACAGCATTCGCGATCTGCGCGACAAAGTCATGATGCCCCCCTCCACCGGTAAATACAAAGTCTACGTTCTTGACGAAGCTCACATGCTCACTACCGAAGCCTTCAACGCCTTGCTTAAAACTCTGGAGGAGCCACCGGATTACGCGATCTTTGTCATGGCTACAACCGATGTGCATAAGATGTTGCCCACTGTGCTCTCGCGCTGTCAGCGTTTCGACTTCAAACGCATTACGACTCGCCAGATCGTTGAACACCTGCTCTTTGTCGCTGAACAGGAGCATGTTATGCTCGAACGTCCCGCTGCCGAGTTGATTGCTCGGGCTGCTGCCGGAGGTATGCGTGATGCCCTGAGCCTACTTGATCAGGCCATTGCTTACTCAGGGGCTGAAATTTCTCTCGCTCAGGTTCAGGCTATGCTGGGTGTTGCTGACCCGCGTGCCATTCAAAAACTTATCAACCATGTCGCCCAACTCGATAGTGCGGCTACCCTGCATCTCATTCACGAACTTGCTGAAGCGGGTGCAGACTTGCGCCAGCTCAATGCCCAGGTCTGCGATTACTGGCGTGCTGTTATGCTTGCTAAAGCTGGTGCCAACATTGCCATCATTCTTGACCGTACTGAGGATGAAACTCATGAAATCCAGCAAGTGACGCAGCTCTTCACGCTGGCTGAACTGACAGAGCATGCGCGTATTTTTGCCCAGAACGAGCTTATGCAAAAGAATCAGGGTACTCCCCAACTCGGCCTTGAGCTTGCCTTCTTACAAAGCATCGAACTCCATCGTCGTGCCCAAGCGGGTCAACCACTTAATACCTCAGATGTTCCTGTCGCGCAACCACGTTCTGCGCCAGTACAACCTCAGGTTTCACTGGCAAACTCCGTTGTTCCTCAATCAGCTCCAATCCGGCAACCTTTACCACCCAAAGTGAGCGAAGAAGTATATACTGCAATTGCCGAGATGGAGAGTGTTTCATCTCCTGCCGGAGTTGAGGAAACACCTCTTGTCTCTGCTATCGGTCCAGAAGTATCTCCCCCTGCTGTCACAAGTGGCATACAAAATGGCACACAGGGGATATCTTCTTTAACAGTAGAGCAAGTGAAGGAGAAGTGGGAAAGAGTCAAAAGGCGTGTGCGCGGGAGAAATCAGACTGGGCCCAAAACCGCTGCCTATTTGAATGACTATACCGTTGTCGGCATGGAGAATGCTAGTAATGCAGCTATTGTTTTTTTACAGGCGGCTCATACTCTTCACTACGAGTACATGCAGAAAGGAGAGTACTATGCAGATGTGGAGTGGGCATTGACTCTTGAACTGAACGAACAGTGCCGTGTGCGCTTACTTGCTCCTGGTCAACCTGTGCCTGTAACCTCGACACCTATCAACGGTAGCCAGCCTGCACCTGTAGTATTACAGCCTATCCCTTTGAATCAGCCGGTTCCAAAACCCATAGACCAGGCACCCAAAGCTGAAGCGGCTCACCATGCATCTAATAATGACAATGGCAGTCAATCTGTACCGGTTACCGCCGTGCCAGTTGCCAAAAAGAACATTGTGAGAGAAAATACTACTACAGAACCGTTACGACCGTCAACAGAGATACTCAAACAAAGAGCGAGTAACGACCCTGTAGTTCAAGCGGTTATGCGAACATTTACTGCGGAAATTAAAGATATCCGCCCAAAGTAAGGCTCTACCCAAAGTTGTAGGGCCATACCTGCGAGATGGAATGTGAAACCGTATATGTAGGGGCGACCCTCGTGGTTGCCCAGGCAGTTAAGTAAGGAGTTATTGTTATCATGAACATGCGTGAAATCCAAAAAATGCAGCAGCGACTCACGAAGATGCAAGAGGAGTTGGAAGCGAGCCAGTTCACCGGAACTGCCGGTGGCGGAGCCGTTACCATTACCATGAGCGGCAAATTTGAGATCACTACTGTCAAAATTGACCCTGAAGCCTTTAATGCCGAAGATATTGCCGAGTTGGAAGTGATGATCCTGGCAGCCTCCCGAGATGCTTTTAACAAGGCCACTGAGGCCCAGCAGAAACTCATGGGTAGTGTCACTGGCGGCATGAGAATCCCTGGATTGTTCTAAACTATGAACAACATCGCACCACCAGTGGCAGCACTGATCGAAGAATTTTCAAAACTGCCCGGTGTTGGGGTCAAAACCGCCCAACGCCTGACCTTCTTCATCCTTCGTAGTCCAGCCGACCAGGCACGTCGGCTGGCTGAAGCCATTATCCGCGTCAAAGAAAGCATCATCTATTGTTCGCGCTGTTTCAATATCACCGAAACTGATCCCTGTCCTACTTGTAGCAATCCTAGCCGCGATCAAGAAGTTATCTGCGTTGTCGAAGAGCCTCTTGATGTTCTGGCTCTGGAAAAAACCGGCGTTTACAAAGGTCTCTATCATGTCCTGCATGGCGCACTCTCGCCTGTGGAAGGCGTCGGGCCCAAAGACCTGCGTATCGATGAACTGCTCCAACGGGTGCGCTCAGGGAAGGTACGAGAAGTCATTATTGCCACTAATCCCAACTTTGAGGGAGAGTATACTGCCAGCCACCTCAAAAATGAACTGGCACCTTTCAATGTGAAAGTGACGGGTCTTGCACGCGGCCTGCCCATCGGTGGCGATCTCGAATATGCCGACGAAGGTACCCTTAGCCGTGCCCTCGAAGGCCGACGCGACATCTAGTAGTAGAGAGAGGGAGTGGTCCTTGTGGTCGCCCTCATCCTGGAACTACTTGACACACGGCTGTACTTATGGTACTCTTGTTCTAGTTTTGAGGGGAATAGGTATGGAGAGAGACCTGTTTCCGCTTTTCCGAACCTGCGAAAGAATAACTACGTGTATCAACTCAGGCACTCAAAAAGTGCGGCACATCGTCACGCACTTGTGTATAATTCTTGCCATTAACAAAGGAGGAATGCAGGGGCGGTGAAGCGGGATGGCAACAACCTGCCTGTATCCTATACCCTGTACTAAGCAATGCCCATGACTAAAAAGGAAAAAGCTATGGCAGATCGGAGCGCACCAGTATCTTCTGCAACTAGCGAGCGTGAAAAGGCTATCGAACTCGCCTTGCAGCAAATCGAGCGTCGCTTCGGCAAGGGAACCGTCATGAAATTAGGAGAGGCTACCAATATCCATGTTGAGATTATCCCTACCGGCTCGATCGCCCTCGATCTCGCTCTCGGTGTAGGCGGTGTACCTCGCGGTCGTGTTACCGAGATCTACGGTCCTGAATCGTCTGGTAAAACCACCCTCTGTCAGCATATTATTGCCAATGCTCAACGGGCCGGAGGCTATGCTGCCTTTATCGACGCCGAGCATGCCCTCGACCGTACTTACGCGGCTCGCTGTGGCGTCGACACCAACAACCTCTTAATCTCGCAACCCGATACTGGTGAGCAAGCCCTGGAAATTGTCGATTCTCTTGTCCGTAGTAACGCTATTGATGTGATCGTCATCGACTCTGTAGCCGCTCTCACACCGCGTGCTGAAATTGAGGGTGAAATGGGCGACTCCCATGTCGGCTTGCAGGCTCGCTTGATGAGTCAGGCCATGCGTAAGCTCACAGGTGCCATCAGCAACTCCAACACGGCGGTTATCTTCACCAATCAGCTGCGTGAAAAAGTTGGTGTCATGTTTGGGAACCCTGAAGTCACAGCTGGTGGTAAAGCTCTCAAGTTCTACGCTTCTGTTCGCCTCGATATCCGCCGCATCGACTCTATCAAACAGGGCCAGGATGTCATGGGTAGCCGCACTCGTGTTAAAGTCGTCAAGAATAAAGTTGCCCCACCTTTCCGTGTTGCCGAGTTTGATATCATGTACAGCGAGGGTATTTCTCGTGAAGGTGGTCTCATCGATCTTGGCCTGGAAATGGGCCTTGTCAAAAAGAGCGGTGCCTGGTTCAACGTTGGCGATATTCGCCTCGGTCAGGGCCGTGAGAATGCCAAAGACTTCCTTCGCCAGAACAGCGATGTGGCCGCTGCCATCGAAGAGCAGATTCGCAGCAACATCGTCGCCTTCAAAGCTGGTGAGGTTGAAGGCGCCGAAGATGAAGGCGAGAGCGAGGACGTCCTCGACGAGGAAATATAATTGCCATAAGATATGTCGAATTATAACAGCCAGTGTTGCAAGGTGGGCGTCATGTTTTTGCGAAGCATGATGACCGCAAGGGTCATCACTACTCTAGACGCACGAGTTGGCCTGCGAAGGCGGAGTAGAGTAGTGATGACCCTTGCGGTCATCATGCTCACCTAGTATTCCACATTGATGAAGCCGCTTCATCAATGTGGAACACTGGCTGTTATAATTTATTCCTTTTGCTGCTGTTCTGGTTGCTGCTGTTTGTCTAGAATCTTCGTTATCTCTTGATCTAACTCTGTTGGCTCAAGATGTACAAGCGGTTGCTCTTCTTTTGAAAGCAAGGGCTCCAATGCTCCGCTTGCAATCCGTGGAGGCTCTAATGCCTCTGCTACTGGTTCGCGTTCCCGCCACCACGTTGCCATCTCCGCTGGATCAACCTTACCTAGCTCACCTGTCTCTACCTGCTGCATCTCCCACGCCAGTGCCGCCTCTTCTATGGGAATCTCATAACCAGCCTTCAAACTCATTTTCCACTTCATATCCAAAATCGCAAAGTATGCTTCCATTGGATCTTGCCCCCTCGTCAAATATTGGCGTAGCAGCAATACCGTGGGTAAATGATAGCGTGTATACCAATCTTTGGCTGCCTCCTCCAGACTCACGTCTCGCCGCTCATTTTCACTCATGATAGCCTGATGGCTTAAAATTGTATTGTAGAAACGACGTGCATATCTGCGTGGTACAGTAATGCCCAATAGCTGACGGATGCGCTGCACAGACCAACCTGGCAGTACCGTCGCAATCTCTCGAAAAGCATGCCCACTCGTACTTAGCAAGGAAAATCCCAACTCATTCATCCTCTCCAACATACGTTGCCACTGGAATAGCGTAGTAAAACCCGTCGCTGAGGCAAGATGTGCATGCTCACGCCGGAGCCAGTGATAGCGCTGTTGGAAGTAGTGAAAATCCTTCTCATCCACCAATTCCTCTTCTTCTGACAACCCCCGTGCCAGCCGTAAATCCTCTGCCTGCCACAACAGTGCTTCGCTAAACGACTCCAGGTCTTGCTCGCGTAGCTGCTCGTTCACAGGCTCAGGAAACAGTTCCGCTGTCTCGGCATCGGCCATGATCGCCAGAATGCGTCGCCCATCGATGCGCATCAGCACGTTCGCTAGCGATGGATCACCCCAGTACACCCCATGTTCATGTAGCTCAACCAACAGTACGGCTACTGCCGATAGGAGCCGATGCTTATTTTTCCTCGTAAAAGGAATACTGTACAGCAAAGCATGCGGAATAACACGCGGAGCTAACCTCGTTACTGTATATCCCCGATCTCCACTGATATACTCAGAGATATCCATTGGTCCACGCTCTTCCAACATCACCGGTGGTGCTGACACAATCACACTGCCTACCGGGCTGAGAGAGGGAATACCTCGCCGTTCGATCTCATGCAAATTAGCAATCTCGCGCTCAGCCATGTGCGGCGTCGTCTCTTTAATCGCATAGCGTACCCGATCTCTTTCAACAAAAATCACAGGGTGGCGCGATTCTCCACGCCGTATCACCAGAGGCACCACTCCGTGTTGTGGCCACTCCTCTAAGGGAAAACGCCACGGGAGCCCTTCCAGACGCTGCCTTTCAGTGTTGTCCATCTGAAATTGTATCGTTGTTTCAATGGTAGTCGTGTTCGTTTCATTATTGTGCATAGTGACCTTCTTGTGATATACAATACATGTACTTTCCGTGCTTTCTTCTATCATCGTAACAAACTTTTATCACATAATACAAGCTAAGGAGTATTATCCGTGGGTACTGCTGCCTTCAACTTCGCTGGTGAAGTTGCCCTCATCACCGGCGGCTCGCGTGGTTTGGGCCTGGAAATTGCCCAGGCTTTCGGTGCTGCGGGAGCTACCGTGGTTATCACGGCTCGTCGTCAACAATGGCTTGGGGAAGCCGAAAAGTTCTTAAAGGACCAGGGTATAACTGTTCACACGATGACCTGTGACGTTGCCGACCCTACCTCAGTCGAGCAGCTTGTGCAGCAGGCTCTTGCCACCTGTGGTAGCATCGACATTCTCGTCAATAACGCTGGCCTCACCTGGGGCGCACCCGCTGAAACTATGCCCTTCGACCGCTGGCAACAGGTCATCGACGCCAACATCACCGGCACCTTCCTCATGTCCCAGACTGTCGGACGCCATATGCTTGCACGCCAAAAGGGCGTTATCATTAATGTCGCCTCCATTGCCGGTCTCGGTGGTGGCCAACTCCAGACCGTCGGCTACAATGCCAGTAAGGCCGCCGTCATCAATCTCACTCGTGCCCTCGCCCTCGAATGGGCAAAAAATGGTATACGAGTGAATGCGGTCGCGCCGGGTATGTTTAGAACACGGATGACAGAGGCTATTCTGGATCGTGCGGAGGCGGTTGTGGCTGGAAGTACGCCGATGGGGCGCATTGGGCAGCCGGGTGAGCTGGCTTCGACGGTGCTGTTTTTGGCTTCGGAGGGGGCGAGTTATATTACGGGACAGGTGGTGGCGATTGATGGGGGGAGGACGGCACAGTAGGCTGCGAATGCTTGCACTTTCGAGCAGATCAATGCGGATAAGATATCTCTCGTTTGTTGCGTCTTTGGAGGCGATTTTGCCATGAAGTGGAAACAAAGGCTACTGCTGAGTGCAAGATGACTCACTCGCACGCTTTTCTTAAAACGTTTATTGCATCCATCTAGCTCTATAGTCAATCCAGGAAGGTCGCATCCTTCTGAGAAAGGACTCGATCATGGCAGATCGTGTTGGGCAGCAACTGGGCAATTACCGCCTCATAAGCCTCTTGGGAGAAGGGGCTTCGCCGAGGTCTACTTGGGTGAACATATCCATCTCGGCACGCAAGCGGCTATCAAAGTACTCCATACCCAATTGACGAGCAATGAGATGGAACCCTTTCGTCTCGAAGCTCGCACCATTGCTCGCTTAGAGCATCCTCATATTGTGCGCATCCTCGATTTTGGCATAGAAGGGAAAACCCCTTTTTTGGTTATGAGTTACGCTCCCAATGGGACTTTACGTCAATGTCATGCGAAAGGGGCTGTTTTACCAATGATGACGATTGTATCATATGTGAACCAAATTGCTGATGCATTACAGTATGCTCATGATGAGAAGCTGATCCACCGTGACATCAAGCCAGAGAATATGCTCATCGGGCGAAGGAATGAAGTTCTGCTCAGCGATTTCGGCATCGCCTTAATAGCGCAAAGTTCACGCAACCAGAGTACACAGGATGTCATAGGTACTGTCTGGCACCTGAACAAATTCAAGGCAAGCCACGTCCTGCCAGCGATCAATATGCACTAGGGGTCGTTGTCTATGAGTGGTTAAGCGGCGACCGCCCTTTTCATGGGTCTTTTACTGAACTCTGTACCCAGCATCTGTTTGCCTCTCCTCCATTCTTACAAGAGAAAATTCCGACGATCTCTCCTGAAGTCGAGCAGGTAGTACAGACATCACTTGTTAAGAACCCAAAGCAGCGCTTTACCAGCGTCAAAGCCTTTGCCACTGCCTTAGAACAAGTAGGTGAACCGGTAGAGTTGTCAACACTTGCTCCACCTAGCCAGCCGCTCGAACCAACTGCCGCATCTGTTCCCCCAACCCAATATGTATGGCCTACTATTCCGTCTACATCATTGAGTCGCCCTTCAGAGCCGACTGTGATGAGCCCTTCATCTATTAAGGATGAGCGGACGAAGCCAGCTATCTCACGAAGAACGGTTTTGGCTGGTCTAGGAGGGCTGGCTTAGGAATCACCCTCCTCACATATCGGGGCCATTCTGAGTTGAGAGGGTTCAGGTGGCTAAGCTCCTCATATGGTCTATCAGCTCCATATTGGCCTTGCTCACATTGAACCAGCGATCGGGCGGCGAATGGTGGTTGTGGGTTGTGATGCTCGCGAGATGGGACCGAATTATGTCAGATGTATCGGTTGTGTGCAATGTATTGTTTGTATCGCTTGTATCTAATGTATCGCTTGTATCTAATGTATCGCTTGTATCTAATGTATTGTTTGTATCTAATGTATTGTTTGTATCTAATGTATGCGTGGTTTGGGTATCCATGCTCCTCTGAAGAAGCGAAGGGTGATGAAGCGTGGTATACTTTCCACGAGACAGTCGGATGATCTCCCCGGCTTGGTGCATACGACCGAGGGTGAGTCGCACCGAGGTAGATTTTTGTCCTGTACGTTCGGTAAGCTCTTGCGGACCGAGAGGACCTTGGGCATGACTTAAGGCCTGGAGGAGCTGCTGTCGTTGGATGGAGACAGTGGTGGGGCCATTGAGCACCACGATCTGATAGCTCAGGTGAGGGGCTTGCTTGCTGAGGTTGTTTTTGGTGGTGGCCAGGATGCGCTTGTGTTCGTCAGAGGGGTCCTGGGCGACGAGCAAGCCGATGCGGGCAGCGGCGATGATGCCGATGGAGCCCGCCCCACGATAGAGGGCATTGTGCGAGGCTCCTTTATTGAGGTGGCGGATAATCAGAATGGCACAGCCGGTACGCTCGGCGAGTTGGGCCAGGGGAGTGAAGACTTCGCGGATATCCTGGTCACGGCAGGAGTCAACGTTATGCCCCAGAACGGCCATGAGAGGGTCCAGGACGACCAGGACGGCGTTGGTGCGCTTGATAGCTTTTTCCAAGAGCTCCAGGTCATGGGCGAGGGAGAAGGGACGGTCGACGATCGCCATCTTTTTGGTATCCAGGCCTTCGACTGTGTTGAGCAGAAGAACGTGTGAAGGGTCGCCTCCTGCGGCTTGCAAGCGGGGTTTGAGCGTATCAGCTGCGCCATCTTCGGGGGCGATCAAGATGACGCCTCCTTGTTGGCCCGGTGTGCCATCGGGCATGGGACGGCCTGAAGAGACACGGGCGGCCAGATTGAGGGCGAGCAGAGATTTGCCCATGCCGGGGTCGCCGTCGAGGATGGTGATTTTGCCAAGGGGAATGCGTTTTTCCCATAACCAATGAACTGGCTGCGTTTCGATCTCCGAGAGGAACAAACCGAGTGCTTCTTCGTCGGGGTCAGGAGATGGTTGAGGATGCTCTGGCGTCGTAGAGGCTGGATTGTACAGCTTTCTGGCAGCGGACTTGGCAAACTCTTCAAGTCCTGGAAGGGCTTTGCGTATCGACGGATCGCTTGCGCCTTGCTCACGCATGATTTTGACCAAGTGAGCAAGGATTGAATTTCTGTGCTTGAGGGCATTTTTTCTTTTGAGATGCATGATTGTTTTGTCTATTCCTTTCAGTGTGTCGTTCAGGAAGCGCATGTGACTCCTGAAGCTAGGGGGAGCGGCTTTTTTGTCTGTGGCAGTTCTGGTTGCTATGTGAGGACCTGCTACTTTCTTAATCTCCCGTGTGGAGATGAGATGAGGGTATGTTGCGAGGTAAGCGAAGAGGGATGTTGTTCGCTTTGGTTATAGTATACAGAATGGTTCCAAATGGATAATCAGGGGCAGCTTACGGAGGCGTGTCTTGTTGTCACACTGTGGGCACCTGGTGAACCGCATGTCCTGATAGGGGTTAAGAAAGAAGCGATAACGCGGAGGTTGTTTACCAAGCTGTTCGGTTTTCTTTTTCTGCTTTGCCATGGTGACGTTGCTATTCTGGGTAAAAAGTAATGGACTGCTTGAGCTTGCTGCTCTTGAAGGGATCCCTTATACCAACCATAGGCGGGCCTGTGCGGCGGATTTCAGGTAGGGCAGCCAGATTCTGCTTCGCAAGATCATATTTTCGGTCAATGACAAGTGCGCGTTTCAATGCGGCTTCGGCTTCGTCATAGCGTTCCTGCATCATTAGGCATATGCCAAGGTTGCCCCAGGGTTGTGGTAAGCAATCGCCCATGACAATAGAGGCCCGGAAAGCCTGGTCGGCTTCTTGCCATTGACCTGCTTCCATCAATTCTAAGCCTTTCTGGAAGAGGTCTTCCTGTTCAATAAGCTCGTCCAGAGTGAAGTTTGGGCCGCGCAGTTTCAGTGATTCCTCGGCCATCTTACGGGCAAACTTTAGCTCATCCTCGATCTTCTTGGTGAGTTCAGGTCTGGTGTTCAGTTCTTGGGCACGTTCATAGTCACGAAGAGATTTGCCAAAGCGCGAGGTGAAGCGACTGGTCATACCTCGATTGTACCATAAATCGGCATTATTGGGGTTTAGCGAAAGGGCTTCCGTGTAGGCGGCATAGCTTTGCGGGAAGTTCTGGAGCATGGCGTGTGCTGTTCCCATTTGCTCCAGCACATCGGCGCGCAGAGAGGCATTGCGGGGAAGGATTTTCAACAGGCGTTCGCAGTTGATAACTGCCTCGCCGAAGTTGCCTCGAAAGATTTGCTGACCAACAAGGTCGAAGAGTCTGTCGGCTTGCGACGGACTGTAGGGTAATTTGTTCTTGTGTCTGGGTTGTTTTGATTTTCTTGACATAGTTTCTAGCAATTCTACGCACTCATCAGAAATAGAGCGCGTAAACATAGATTGACGCGCATGAACGCGATAGATAAGGTCCTGATACTGCATCCGCACGCTTCCTCTGTACATTCTTCGTGTACTATATCACAGAACAAAGAAATATCATAGTATGATTCCTCTCCACAGGAGATGCACGAGAGCTTGTTGTTCCGGCGCGGTGATTGGGAGGGGAGGTGCATCATGAGGAAAGTGGTGCTCCTAAGTTGGCAGACTCACCTTGTGAAGCAGGGTGAGTCGCCTTTTGTCTTGAGCTATGTGGGCGGTTCGACCAGGAGCAAACCATTGTTCTCTGGGTCAAGGATCATCATATAGGTACCCCAGGGTTGAGCATCGGGCTTCTGGACAATGCGCACGCCCTTGGCTTTGAGATCCTCGTACAAGGCTGACATGTCTGTGACATTGAAGGTGAGAGCTTGCGACTTGCCCATGGTCTGCTGGTAATGCTGCCAGTTTTCATCGAGTTTATAGAGAATGACTTCGGTATGCGCTCCCTTTGGCGCAACAGCAATCCAGCGCGACTCGCCCATGGGCGAGTCTTGGTGTAATTCAAAGCCCAACTTCTCGGTGTAAAACGCTTTGGCTTGATCCTGATCCTTGACAAAGATGCAGATAGTGGAAACTCCGTCGATCATAAAATTCCTCCTTGAAGCAATTGTGTGTCCTGTAACAAGCACTGTCAGACTCTCTCACTGCGTTAGATGCAGGCAGCTGAGGGAGGAGAAGAATGCGAAGCTTTGCTCTGAGGGAATACTATCGCATCTTGAGGTGAAAGGCAACCTCAGAGGCACCTTACACTCATTAGATTAATACCTCGGCCCAAGGGTAAAATATCCCGTATTCACCCTACACGAATTCGTACTGCTACTGCAAAAGTTCCCATGCAGGTAGTCAACATTTTGTTGATGTTGAACTGTTCCATAAAAGTAAAGCGGCATCTGACCGTCTGGTTGCTGCACCGTAAAAGAAAAGTTACCTTGCAGATCCACCTTTCCACTCAGCGGATAGGCCCGCTGCGAAGGAGACGTAATCGTAAACGTTCCGCTAAAGTTAGCCCTCCCCTTGCTTTGCTTTATAAACACCGAGATGTTTGCTGTCTGCTGCTTTGTCTCATCATACATCGACCCGTTATACGTCCCAGCAATATAGAGGGCATTCTGAGGCGTTGCGGTGGGAGTAACAGTCGGAGGATATGCTGGCGTTTGCCCAGCTAAGGAAGTATAGACCACTAAGCGCAAGGCCGTCTGGTGCTGAGTAGGAATCCAATCCCCTGCGCAGGTCGTCAAATTTAAAAAGCTTCCTGCTGTATTGCCAAAGATATCCTGAACGGGGGCCGCTTGCGGTGGATAGAACATGATAGCTGTGACATGGAAAAGGAGTGTTTTACCGTGGGCATCAACGACCAGCACATCGTCACTCACATGGAGATCGCGCAGGTGCCAAAATACTGCGGGATTTCCGCCTGGGCGATCCAGGTGCCCGGCAATCACTGCGCTGCCCTGTTCGCCTGGGAGCGGGCCTGCATTGTACCAGCCGACATCGTTCCAGGGACTCTGCCCTGGTGTTTCCATCGTGCCATTTGGTCCGACGCCTACTGACTCGATCGGGGCGTTGACACCGATAGCAGGAATGAGCAAGCGCACAGGAATGAACAAGCGCACGGGTGGTGCAGGAGCCCGATTTGCTGTGGTAGAAGCGAGCGACAGTCCAGCCAAGCTGAGGGCCAGAGCCACCACGGCGGTGAGCAGAGTTGGGTACAGCCGAGGAGGACGGCCCCTGGCCCTTTGACGAATGAAGGGCCACAGGCCAGTGAGCATCCCAGCACTCATTCCTCCAAAGGCGAGTACTCCCAATGGCCAGGCAGCTAGCGGCATGAAGGGGGACGTGTTCATCGGCAGCGCATTGGGATCGCTTCCGGTACCAGACATACTCGGCAGGCCCTTGACCTCTACATGGACAAACTGCAGCGGAGGAGCTCCATGGAATACTCCAACGATAAAGATACTGGTCACTGTGTTGGTTGTCAGGGCGACCTGATCCAGCAGGCTAAAGGAAG
>WNFX01003199.1_pt1 | contig 29527 bp, 20 predicted proteins | sample 5400111 | NCBI WGS metagenome assembly WNFX01 (sample SAMN13153363, study PRJNA577476) | soil metagenome | isolation source: 40 cm soil or saprolite under grassland replicate 1 | place: USA:California | collected 2016-06-15 | reverse complement strand
AGTAACTCTTCAAACTCGCGCCAGCGCTGCTCGGGCTGGTTTTCCGTGCCGCCACGTTTCTCGATGTAATTGCGCACCATGTCTTCGCCTAGATTGTAGTTGATGACGTAGCTGCGGTACTTCTCGATAAATTTTGTTGCTTGTTTCGCCCGCTTCTCATCCATGAGCGCGTATTTTTGCAACCAAGCCGCGGCGGCATCTGCGTTGATGTCGCCATTGAGGTACCGCCGGGCGGCTTCATTCGTGGCGTATCCGAGTTTCTTCACCAAGTCCTGGACCTCGTAAAATTCCTCCGCGCGTGACGAATCGATTCCCGCGGCCGGCCAGAGCACTTCTTTTTCGAACGCTAACCGCTCCGGTTTCGTAAAGACAACTTCTCTGCCGAAGTTCGCGGTGCCTTCGGCAACGAGTGATTGCGGCGAGAAGAGCGGATACACTGAGAACTCCACCCAACCGCGATCGCGGACGAGATTTTTCTCAAGCAACGCATTGTAGACGTGATGACCCGGGTAACCCTCGTGCGCAGCTAGATCAATCGCGCGATCGATGTAGATCGGCAGATCGGTATTCACTTGAATGACGCTCCGATAATTCCCCTTGTACCAATTGTAGCCGCCCCACGGTTTGTTCATGACGTATTCGACGCTGAAATTTTCGTTCGGCGGCAGGTTGATGTACGCGAGCGCGCGTTCGCGACACGCCTTGATCGCGAGCTGAAACACCTTATCCAGCTTTTCTTTGGGAATCACGAATGCTCGACGCCAATTCTCGTAACGCTGCAAGAGCGGTCCCTTGCCCGGAAGTTTCGGCTCGAGCTTCGCGAGGATCTCCTGGAAATGTGTTTCGGGAAACGTGGGTGCAACAGCGTCATAAAGGGCCTGCGATTCTTCATCGAACTTCAAACGTTCGCCGTTCAAGATGCGCACTCGTGCCTCGAGCACGGATAGTTGCTTTGCCAGATAACGGCGTCGCAACTGCTCCATCTCGTCCGTCGGCTGGGAAATCTTCGCCAATTGGTCGCGTAACCGCGTCGCCTCAACCGCGATCGCATCGAGCGGCTTCTTGTGCTCAGACTGTTCCTTCCATTCCGGCGGTCCGTAATAAGCATCGACGTAATCGGGATCATGCTGCCCCATCGCCAGGACCAGTTTCACGTAACCTTCCGCGATCTCGTTGACACTTGTGACCGCCGCTAGTGTCGGCGAGGGAGTGGCGCCGCCCGTCGTCGAGGCGGCAAACAGCGATGAACACAGGAAGGCAAGCGACGCGCGCTTCATTATTTTCTGCTGGGAGTCAGTGCAGGATGGAATCAGCCGGATAAATGATCCCGTTCTTGATTACTGTGTCGATATCGGAAGCGTGGGCGATGTCGTCCAGCGGGTTCGAATTGAGAATGACGAGATCCGCAAAGTAACCGTTTTCGATCTTGCCGACGTGCGCGCCAGTCTCGCCTCCAAAGAGTTTTGCGGCATTGCCGGTGGCGCACTGGAGGATTTGCATTGGCCTAAGCCCAGCTTCTTTCATCAGCTGAAATTCGCGGAAGAGCGCAGGCCCGTGAATTGTTCCAATGTTTCCCGCATCGGTGCCGGCAGCGATCGTGACCCCGGCTTCTTCCAGTCTTTTCAAGTTCGGCAGCGCGACAGCGTAAGTTTTCTTGATGCGGTCCAGTGCCTCATCCGGTTTAGCTAACGCGGTCTTGATCCGCTCGGGTAATTTGTCCTGAGGAATTTTGGTGACGTCGAGGGAGGCGATCACTTCCGGGTTGCCCCACGCTTTTTCTTCGGGTGTCAGATTCAACTGATGAGAAAACGTCCGACCATAACGCTCGAAGACAACTAGGGTCGGACACAAAATGACGTGCCGATCTTTTAACAGTTTCACAAACGCTTCATCGACCGGCTTGTCGGTCACGCTGTGGACAAGCACGTCCGCGCCTTCTTCAACCGCCGCCCGTGCCGTCTCCAGCTCAGTCGCGTGCACAGCGACCCAGATCTTGTGCGCGTGACTTTCTTCGATCGTCGCGCGGACGATCAGGCGAAAACTGTCGACCGGATGATCTTTGTCGACGATGTACCAAATCTTCACCAGATCGGGCTTCTGCTCCGCGAGTTTACGAACGAACTCTCGTGCTTGATCGGGCGTATCGATCTTGACAATCGGTGGATCGCCAAAATCGAGTTTCTCGCGCGAGACACTCGAGATCAAGGGACCGGCCACTGCTACTCGCGGCGCTTTCGCCGTCGCGTTCGCAGTTTTGCGAACTTCGAAATTCCAAAATGGTCCGCCCACATCGACAACACTGGTAATGCCACCGCGAAGATAGCGCGCGAAAACATCATTCAGATGACTCTTCACCCACGCGACTTCGTCTTTATAGGGACGCACGCTGTTGAGATCGGCGCCGTCCGGTCGCGTAAACAGATCGCCGGATTGAAAGAAGTGGATGTGCGTGTCGATGTAGCCCGGCAAAATGAATTTGCCGGCGCACTCGATCTGTTTCCCGAGGGTCGCTGCGTCTTGCTTGCCTGTTGCGACGCGCTCAATTGTGTCGCCGTCGATCACCACCGTCGCGTTCGGCAACACTTTGCCGTCAGCGGGGTTAATTACTGTCGCACCGACGAGCGAAATCCGCTCCGCGCGGAGCGCCGTGGAAAGGAGTGAGAACGCGAGTACGAGTGCAACCCTAAAATTCATGCGAGAGATTCCTCGACTTCGCTCGGAATGACAAAAATTATTCCTTGGATTCCGGAACGGCTTTCTCGGCGGCTTGGAAGCCGATCTTCGAATGTGTGCCGTCGCAAAAAGGTTTCTCCGTCGATGCGCCGCAGCGGCAGAGCGCCATTCGTTTTTCAACCGGAAACTTGTTGCCGTCGGAATCGGTCAACTCGACTTCGCCCGTCACGATGTAAGGGCCGTTCTTGATTGTCTCGATTGTTACTTGAGCCATGGGTTCACTCTAAATGTCTTCTGATTGTCATGTCGAGCGAAGTCGAGACATCTCTGGATGTTTCCGATTTTCAGAAGTAGTTAGAGATTCCTCGCCTTCGCTCGGAATGACAAAATAGAAACAAACACATGAAGATTCTCGCCGCCATTAGTCTTGTTCTCGCCGGCTCAATGTTTGCTCAATCGCCCACCGCGCCGCAAAAACATCCATTCACCTTCGAAGACATGATGAAACTGAAGCGCGTTGGCGCGCCGGTGCCGTCGCCGGATGGCAAATGGGTTGTTTTCGATTGCGTAGACGTCGATCTCGAAGCGAACACGAGGATTTCGCATTTGTGGATCGTGCCGGCGAACGGCGGTGAATCGCGGCGATTAAATCCAACACCAAATCACGAGGAGCGCCCGCGGTTTTCGCCCGACGGGAAACGCTTGATCTGGACATCTAAAGCGACTGATCCGACGCAAATCTGGATGTGCGACTTCGATTCGAACGCAGGCGCGCTCACCGGCAAGCCGCATCAAGTCACATCCATTTCCACAGGCGCCGACAGTGCGATTTGGTCGCCGGATGGGAAGAACATCGTGTTTGTGTCGGCCGTCTATCCGGATTGCAAAGATGATGCGTGCAACAAACAGCGCGACGAAGAGCGGAAGAAGAGCAAGGTGAAAGCGAAAATCTTTTCTCGCCTGCTTTATCGGCATTGGAACGCGTTCACGGAGTTTAAACGCAGCCATTTGTTTGTAATCAGCGCGGATGCGCGCGCCGATAGTAGCGCAGACATCTTGTCTGCGGGGCAGGCGGGCGTCTCGCCTGGCGAATCGCAGTCACCAGACAAGATGTCCGGTGGCCCCACAGGCAAGATGCCTGTGCTACAGCCGCGCGATCTTACTCCTGGCGATCACGATGTGCCACCGTTCTCGTTAGGCGGTCAGGACATGTACGCGATCTCGCCAGACGGCCAGGAAGTGGCTTACACCTGCAATATCGACGAGGTGGAAGCGACCAGCACGAACAACGAAATTTTCGTCGTGCCGATCAGCGGGGGCGCGCCGAAGAAAATTTCCACCAGTCCGGGCGCCGACACTACGCCGCTCTATTCGCCGGATGGAAAATATCTCGCCTGGCGTTCGCAAGCGCGCGCCGGGTTCGAAGCCGATAAATGGCGGCTCTTCGTGCAAGATCGTCAATTAGGGAAGACGCGCGATGTGACCGACAAGTTCGAACGCTCCGTCGGCAGCTTCGCATGGGCGAAGTTTCGATGGAATCCTGATGAGGAGGACTTAGATGAACTTTTCTTCACCGCAGAAGATCACGGCGATGCGCCAATCTTCACGTTGACGCCGGAACACGTAGACGATCAGCCCGGAAAGATTGCTCAGCTTCATGCGGACGATCTTACTTTCATTGGGCGCACGCTATTTTTTTCGCGAATGTCTATTGGCGCGCCGAATGAGATTTGGAAGATAGAATGGCCACAACAGTTGATTCGTGGCGCGACCGTCATCGCGAAATATGAGCCCGCAGCGCTCACACACATGAACGACGCGCTATTGTCGCAGATCGACATGCAGCCGCTGGAGTCGTTCACGTTCAAAGGCGCGAATGGCGACAATGTGCAGGGATTTTTGATCAAGCCACCGGGTTTCGATCCGAACAAAAAATATCCGCTGAAATTTTTGATCCACGGCGGGCCGCAAGGAGCGTGGGGAAACGAGTGGACGTATCGCTGGAACGCCGAGTTGTTGACGGCGACAGGCAATTACGTGGTGGTGATGATCAATTTCCGCGGCTCAACCGGTTACGGGCAGAAGTTTACCGACTCGATCAGCGGCGATTGGGGTGGCAAACCGTACGTCGATGTAATGAAGGGGCTGGATTATGTGGAGAAGACCTACGCGTTCATCGACAAGAACCGCGAGGCCGCGCTGGGCGCGAGCTACGGCGGTTACATGGCGAATTGGTTATTAGGTCACACCAACCGTTTCAAATGCATCGTGTCCCACGACGGCATGTTTAACGCCGAGTCGGCTTACGGCACGACCGAGGAGCTGTGGTTCGCGAACTGGGAATTTGGCGGTCCGCCGTGGAAAAAACGGGATATTTACCGAAAATGGTCGCCGCACGAATACGCGCAGAATTTCAAAACGCCGACGCTGGTCGTGCACGGCCAAAACGATTACCGGCTCGATGTGTCTCAAGGGTTCGATCTGTTCACAACGCTGCAAGTGCTGAAGGTGCCGTCGAAAATGTTGTATTTCCCGGACGAAGGCCATTGGGTGCTTAAGCCGCAGAACAGCGGGCTTTGGTACAAGACGGTGAACGATTGGGTGGATAAATGGTGCGGCGCGAAATAAAAACGCGCTGTCATCCTGAGCGAAGCCAAGGACCTCACTGTTGCGCTGTCCGGGCACGCAAACGTGATTTTGCGATTAACCAGCTTTTGTGAGCTCCCTCGCCGTCTGCGCGGCTCGGAGTTACCAGAACGCACGATCACCGACGTCTGGGCAGCACAGGCTGCCAGCCTGTTCATCTCGGCAGCTTGCCGAGATTGGGGGAGCAACGGTAGGTTGGAATTGCGTGTGCGCGATGTTGCCGGCAGGGCTGCCGGCAACAACAGGCTGGCAGCCTGTGCTCCCCGGACAGACGCGGGACGCAACACTGCCCTCGCTTGACTTTTTGCGCTGCTTGCGCATTAAGAACGCCGTCGGAAACCTTATGTCTCGTTCTCTCTTTCGGATTTCACTGCCAGCTCTCTCAATTGCCCTGCTTTTCCTCGTGACCGGTTGTGGCGAGGATCCCCGCTTTTCTGCGAGAACGCAGTATTTGGGCGGCGTTTACGGCAACGCTGAGGGTGGTGCCCCACGCGACACTGTCTCTTACTGGGATGGAGACAGCGTCAGTGGAAGCCCTTCCGTGAAGATCAGTCTCGGAGAACAGCGCGCCTATTTTTATAAGAGCAATGTGCTGGTTGGCGTTTCACAGCTGTCGACCGGTCGCGAAGGACTCAACACGCCGTTGGGTCATTACAAGATCATTCAAAAGGACAAAGACCACGTCTCGAGCTTGTTCGGGGACTACGTCGATGCGGCGGGCAATGTCGTGGTTCCCAATGTCGATGTGGCAAAGGACCCGAAACCGCCAGGTGCTCATTTCCGGGGCACGCCAATGCCGTACTTTATGCGCATCGTGTCAGGAACGGGCATGCACGCGGGCTATTTGCCGGGCTATCCGGCGTCACACGGATGTATCCGAATGCCTGAATTCATGGCCGAAGATTTCTTTAGATCGGTCTCAGTCGGAACACCGGTCACGATCACGAATTAGGAATCCTTGGGAAGGCAGTATCTGGGCTTGCAGAAAATTCCGGGTATCGGCATCCTGATTATTCCGCTGCCAGGAATATGATCGTCATCACCCAACCAAACGCCACCGAGGAGCAGATCCAGCGGATCATCACGCGTGTACGCGAGTTCGGGCTGGAGGCACAAATCAGCCGTGGCGCATCACGGGTGATCATTGGCGTAATCGGGCCCGAGGCGCTGCTTCGCGAAAAGCCGATTGCCGCGATGGCAGGCGTGGAAGCGATCATCCCCGTATTGAAACCTTACAAACTTGCAGCGCGCGATTCTCGCGGCGCGTCCTCGGTCGTAGTAGGCGACGTACGTCTGGGCGACCATGAGGACGTTGTTCTTATTTGCGGCCCGTGTTCGGTCGAAAGTCGGGAGCAGATTCAGTCGATCGCAGCGATTGTCAAAGAATCAGGCGCGAAAATTTTGCGCGGCGGCGCGTTTAAGCCGCGCACGTCGCCATATAGTTTTCAGGGATTGCGTGAAGAGGGGCTTCATTTCCTTGCGGAAGCGCGCGCGAAAACCGGTCTGCCCGTGGTCACCGAAGTGATGGATCCTCGCGATCTCCCGATGATCGAGAAGTACGCAGACTGTCTTCAGGTCGGCACGCGCAACATGCACAACTTTTCGCTCCTTAAGGAAGTGGGTCGCAGCAGACTTCCCGTGCTCCTCAAGCGCGGATTCAGCGCCACGATTTACGATTTAATGATGAGCGCGGAATACATCCTGAACGAGGGCAATCCAAACGTAATCCTCTGCGAGCGCGGCATTCGAACGTTTGAGACGTCGGCTCGCTACACCCTCGATCTAAGCGCTGTTCCAATCTTGAAGTCTAAAACGCATCTGCCGGTCATCGTCGATCCGGCACACGCCCTGGGTCTGCGCGAATTTGTTCCGCAAATGTGTTTGGCCGCAGTCGCCGCCGGCGCAGACGCGCTCATGATCGAAGTGCACGATTCTCCTGAGATGGCCAAGAGCGACGCAAACCAGGCGCTCACGCCGGAGATTTTCGCCGAGCTGGTTCCGCGTCTCCGCGCTGTTGCCACGGCCATCGGCCGCGCGTTGTAGGCGATACGCTTTTAGCGCCAAAGGCGCGGCAGTCATGACGAGCCTGGGGCAGCGCCCCAGGATGCAGCCACCCGCAAAATGCCAGCGCTGAAAGCGCAATTCATTCCGGCTGCCAGTTCGATCCAGAGGCTCGATTGAAACGCGCTTTCAGCGCTTGTTTATGTGCCATTTGAATTCCTGTGGCGATGCCCCGGGCTGGCATGAGACAGCATCTTTGGCGCTAACAAATGCGTGGTCACGGGCGAATGAAGAAGCTGGTTCGTACTCTTGGCTCGCGTCTCATAGAGACGCGGCTACAACTCTCGCGGAATTTGGCGTAAACTCTGCAGTGGAAAAAGCAATCGGCATAGAGCTTCTGGAACGCGTCGCGGCGAGCGAACCCATCGCGCGCAAGCTTCATGCGATACAAGACGCCCAGTGGCCGGTACACTTCTCACACGTTATCCAGCCAGCGCAGCCATTTCTGGCGGCCATAATCGCGCACGCCTGGCATCAGTTGTCGCCCGATGATCGGCAGGCTGCCGATTCCACGATCTGGATCCTCTGTCCCAGTGTTCATTCTCAAGAGTTGTTCTACGAAAGCCTGCTTAACTGGCAGTCGGATGCGCTGTTCCTCCCCGAAGCCGAGTTTGCAGCGGCCGAAAATGTTTTGCCGGATCCGGAAATCGTAGCGGAACGGCTGGCAGTCCTAATGCAAATCGGGCGCGGAACCGGTCCGCGCGTCATAGTCGCAACGCGGGCAAGTCTCGAGCAAGCCGCACCAGGGCGCGGCGTTCTAAAATCCGCACTTGTCCAGCTCCGGCGTGGAGCGACTGCGCAAATGGAAGGCTTTCTCGACCAACTGACAGCCAGCGGTTATGAGCGTGTCGCCCAAGTCACCACCCGGGGGCAGTTCGCCGTCCGCGGCGGCATTGTCGATCTTTATTCGTGGCAAGCGCCATTGCCGTTGCGGCTGGAATTTCTCGGCGACCAAATCGAATCACTGCGCGAGTTCGACATCGATACTCAAACGTCGGTGCGCGATTTAGATTCGGTTGATATTTTGCTCGGAGCACCGGTGGGGCCAGATCGCCCTTCGTTGATCGACGATCAGGTCGGCCACGTTCGCGATTACGTCACTCCGAATGATTTCAAGATCGACATCGAACCGGAGATGGAGGGCGGAGCTCCTGCGACGCCAGGCTCGCGGGAGCTCACCCCTCCACACATCCGGATCAGCGAAGGCTGGATTGAGACTGGTCCGGAAGATTTCAGCGGCGCATTCCAGGATTGCGAGATCGGCGAATTTGCGGTCGGCGATCTGGTGCTCGCCGAGACGAAACGGGCGCAGTTCGTCGACCGTTTAAAAGAATGGCGCGCCAATAATGCGAAAATCATCATTTATTTTCAGACTGAGGGCGAAATCGAGCGTTTTCGCGAGATCATGGCCGGCGCCATCGAAGGGGTCGATTTTGTCGAAGGCACTCTTGCCCGCGGATTTTGTTTCCCCGCGGCCAATCTCGTCGTCCTCTCTGCCGCGGAATTATTTGGACGATTCGCGGCCCATCCGCGCAGGCGTTTGCGTCGTGCGGAGCGCAATCGCGCACAGATTGATTTCAGTGAGCTCAACGAGGGTGACCTCGTCGTGCACCTTGAGCACGGCATCGGGCGATTTCTCGGACTCGTGAAAATTGGTAGGGCGCGACCGCCGGGCGCACCGGAGCCTGATGTGGCGGACGGCTCGGCGATCCATCCCTACCGTGAAGAGCAGGAAGTTCTCGCACTTGAGTTTGCAGATGAAGCGAAGCTCTATGTCCCACTCGAACAGGCGTATCTCGTTTCCCGCTACGTCGGCGCAGGGAAAAAATCGCCGCCGCTTAGCTCTCTCGGTGATGGGAGATGGGCGCGCGCCAAATTAAAAGCGGCGGCTTCCATTTTTGATTACGCCGGGAAAATGCTCGCAGTCCAGGCAGAGCGGCAATCGAATGCGGGCCACACATTCGCCCCGGACACTAAGTGGCAGGCGGAATTTGAACATTCATTTCCATTCCGCGAAACGCCGGACCAAATGAAGGCGATCATCGAAACGAAGATCGACATGGAACGTCCTAGGCCGATGGACCGCCTGATATGCGGCGACGTTGGTTTCGGCAAAACCGAGGTGGCGGTGCGCGCCGCGTTCAAGGCGGTGATGGACGGCAAACAAGTAGCGGTGCTCGCGCCGACCACCGTTCTGGCCCAGCAACATTTCGAGGTGTTCCGGCAGCGCATGCTCGATTACCCGGTGCGCATTGAAATGCTCAGCCGTTTTCGTTCGCACTCCGAACAGAAGAAAGTATTGCGCCTTCTGCGCGAAGGCGGCGTCGACATCGTCATTGGCACTCATCGGCTCATCTCCGGCGACCTTGTATTCAAAGATCTCGGCCTGGTGGTGATCGATGAGGAGCAGCGTTTCGGAGTACTGCACAAGGAGAAATTCAAAGAACTTTTCAAGTTGGTCGATGTGCTGACGCTGTCGGCCACCCCAATTCCACGGACGCTTTACCTTTCGCTTGTGGGCGTAAAAGACATGTCCACGATCGAGACGCCGCCGCTCAACCGCTTACCCGTGGAAACAGTGGTGTCGGCCTACGACGAGCGACTCATTCGCGCGGCGATTGATCGCGAACTGGAACGCCAGGGACAGGTATTCTTCCTGCACAATCGCGTAGCGACAATCGAGCGGGTCCGGGATCGGATTGTCGATCTTTGTCTTCAGGCCAGAGTTGAGATCGGGCACGGCCAGATGGATGCCGACGAATTGGAAGCGGTTATGGCACGATTCATCGCCGGTAAAACAGACGTTCTCGTTTGCACCACAATCATCGAAAGCGGTCTCGATATACCGAATGCCAACACCATCATCATCGATCGGGCGGACCGGTTTGGTCTCGCCGACTTGTATCAATTGCGCGGACGCGTCGGGCGGGCCGAGCATAAGGCGTACGCTTATCTGCTTCTTCCGCGCGAGATGATGACAGTGGGCGCAGCGCGCAAACGGATCAGCGCCATCAAACAGTACAGTTCGCTCGGCGCTGGTTTTCGCATCGCGATGCGCGACCTGGAGATTCGCGGCGCGGGAAGCATCCTGGGGACAGCTCAAAGCGGCCACATCGTGGCGATCGGCTTCGATTTGTATTGTCAATTGCTCAAACAGGCGGTGACGCAAATCAAAGGCCAAAAGCCGCGGTTTCGGCTCGATGTCGATTTAAAACTCGATTTCGTCGCTACGAACGAAGCGGAATTCGTTGCGGCACCAGCAAGGAGCGGCGGCCAGTCTGCCGAGGCGTTTGCGAAAACGCAGCCACCCGAGAAAGTTCCAGCCTTCATTCCCATCACCTACGTCAGCGACCCCAGTTTGCGCATCCGGGCATACCGCGACGTTGCAGAAGTTACCACGCAGGAGCAATTGCAACGTCTGCGGCGCGACTGGCGAGACCGCTTTGGGGCCTTCCCCCCGGCGGTCGATAATTTGTTTAGCCTCATCGAGATCAAGCTGGCTGCCGCGAAATCAGGGATAAACCGTGTCGAGGTGCGTGAACGCAAATTGATGTTGACGCGGGCCGGGGATTTTATACTTGTCGCGGGCAAATTCCCTCGTTTAGTTGGAGCCAAAATCGAGCAGCAGCTCGGGGAGATTCTGGAACTGATAAAGAAATTATGAGAAACTTTGTGCGTCGATTTGCCGTCGGTTCGTTGGCGGTGTGCGGGCTTCCTCTATTGCCCATTTGTTGTGCGGCATTCGCACAGGAACCTCAGCAGGTCGATGGCATCGCTGCGATTGTGAATGGCGACGTCATCACATACTCACAAGTACGGCAGTTGTCCGCACCGCGGGAAAGACTGCTTCGGTCGCAATTTACGGGTCAGGACCTGGACAACAAGCTCAGGGAAGTCCGGCAGCTTGCCTTAAAGGATCTGATCGACCGACGGCTTATCATTCAGGCGTTCAAAAAGGAAAGCTATCAGATCCCCGATCACATTGTGGACCAGCGGGTGCACGATATCATCCGGGAGAATTTTGGCGGCGATCGCAATACATTTATCAAGACGCTCGAGGCACAGAATTATTCGCTGGGCGAATTCAAAGAAAAGGAACTGGAAAGAATAATGGTGCAGGCGATGCGCAGCCATAATGTCAAAACGAACATGATTGCTTCCCCGACAAAAATTGAAGATTACTACAGGAAGCACCGCGACGAATTTAGCACGAAGGAAGAGATCAAGTTACGGATGATCATGATTTCTGGCCAAAAGGACACTGGAAACGCTCAAGCGCAAAAAGCGCTAGCCGAAGAAGTGCTCGGCAGGCTGGCTGGTGGCGCCGAATTCGAACAGACAGCGCAGCTTTATTCTGAGGACAGCACCCGGGATAACGGCGGCGATTGGGGCTGGATTCAACGCAAGACGCTGGCCGCGCCATTGGAGAAGTTCGCCTTTAACATGCCCGTCGGCAGAATCAGCAATATCATCGATTACGCCGGCAATTACTACATCTTGAAGGTCGAGGACAAACGCGGCGGCACCACGAAATCACTCGCCGAAGCGCGAGCAGACATTGAGAAGAAATTGATTCAGGACGAAGCGCAGCAAATTCAGGAACGCTGGGTCGCCACTCTGCGCAAGAAGGCTTATATCCGGACGTTCTGATTGAGCGTTCGGCGCCTGCTCGCGATTTATCGAAGTTGAGCATTTGCCTTTGTCGTGCCCCGTCAGGTTGTAGCCCTTGGCGGAGGCTGGCTTCAGCTACGTCATGGACAAACAAAGTAGAGGTAGCTGAACTAAGGGCTTTCCATCCGAACTTACAGATGAGCATCTTCTCGCACGGGACCTCAACGCCTAACCAATCGCTCGAGCCAACGGCTGGCCGTTGTGAAGTCCACATTTGATTTTATGAAACAGTTCTCGATGTTTGCCACGCTCGATGCCGCCAGCGGTGGCTCAGCTCCGTTTCGTTCGGCAGCGACACTGGAGGACAAAATTATGACAGTTAAACCGATTCCCGATGGTTTCCACAGCGTTACACCCTATCTCTTCGTCAACGGCGCCGCCAAACTGCTCGATTTCGTGAAAGCAGCCTTTCACGCTAAAGAGGAAGTCTGTCTGCGTCGAGACGATGGCTCGGTTATGCACGCGGTTGTCCGAATCGGCGACTCGCCCGTGATGATGGGCGACCCGACCGGGCCGGCAGCCGAGTTCGGAGCCATGCCCTCTTCCATCTATCTGTACGTCAACGATTGTGACAGTGTGTATCAGCGGGCGATTCAAGCCGGTGGCAAGTCGGTGATGGAGGTGACGGACATCCCCTTCAACGGAGAACGCTACGGTGGGGTAAAAGACCCGCTCGGCAACATCTGGTGGATTGCGACTCACGTTAAGGACGTTTCGCTCGAAGAGACCGCACGGCGCGTGGAAGCGGCCGGGGGGAAGTGGCAACCGCAACCTTGAGGCATGACGCGGGCGCGTCCCGATGATGACGTAGAAGTCGCGCGCGGCTGTATGATCAGCGGGGAACCGTTTCGTCAGCTTCTCTCACATATTCATGACGGGCGGTTCGATGATTACTTATCACGGCCGCTATGGTGATTGTCAGCTGTTGTAACCCGAGCGGGTTCAGCACCGGCCCAGATTTCTAGCGAGGCGACAGCGTTAGAGATCCCCCGTCGCTTACCTTCGCCATGCGCAGGTTTTCCTCAGCCTCCGGAAAGTCGGGATGCAGACGCAACGCTTCTTCGAATTGCGCGATTGCGCTGGAAACGTTGCCGCTCCTTTGCTCCTGCCAAGTCACCTTTTTCCAAAAGCGCGGTCCCGAGATCTATTTGAGCATCGACTAAACTAGGATCGGCGCGGACCGCCTCTCGATACTGTGCGATGGCCTCCTCCAATTTGCTGTGTTTTTCCAAGAAGGCACCATAGCTGTGGTGGGCCTGCGCCGATTTCGGCGCCAATCGGACGGCTGCCTCGCATTCTGCTGCCGCTTGGTCATCATGGCCTAATTGCTCCAGAAGGTAAGCATACCCGGAGTGGTACTCGGCGTTGTTAGGCTCCATCTGTAAGGCTTGTTCGTAATGCCTGTGTGCCTCGTCCAGTTCTCCCTTCCCAGTCAGAATGGTCGCGAGACCGACGTGCGCCTTCGCGGAATCGGGATTTAAACGCAGCGAATTAGAAAATGCCTCAGCCGCTTCATCGACTCGGCCGGCGTCTTGCAAAGCGGTGGCGTGATTAAGATGAGCCCGGGAACTGGTCGGAAGATCGGCCGCAATCATCGCGACGCGATCGAGTTCGCTCCGGGCCGTGTGCGTCTGTCCAAGCCAGAGCGCTCCCAGCGGAATGACGAAAACGCCTACCCATTTCGCTCCGTGCAATGCCCAGCCTGGGAGAAAACCTTTCGCCGAAACATCGGCCGTCCCGCCACTGATACCGAGAGATTGCCGGGTCGATTTCTCGCGCACCTTCCAGATGAATCCATCGTAATAAAAATGGAGCAACGCCGACGCCGTCACCACACCGGCGAGAATGGTTTTGACTGACTCGGTGCCGACACTCGACTTGAAATAGCCGAGTGCTCCGTAGGCGAAGATTAAGCCGACATAAAGACCGACCAGCGAGCCACTGCGACGGAACACGAAGCGCATAAATCCGCCAATTGAGGTGTCTGACTCGACCCGTTTGCGATTATAAATCCAAACCAGTGAGAGATACTGGACATCGTGGAAAACTTCGAACAACGCCACGCCGACAAGAACGCTGGCCACTATGTTGTTGCAGTACCACCAAAAAGAAATGCTCGTGACGAGAAGCACCAGTTTCACTGGGCTTGGTCGTTGTCCGCGGATCCACGCCCGGACAAAATTTGCCAGGAACAATCCTGCAACTAAGAGCGCCACCGCAAGCAACCCTTGCTGCATAGTGCGGAGAAGCGCAGGCGGAATGAAAGGTGCACCGGCGGAATAATAAGTTTCGAGTGTATCGGTCATTCGCTGCGGCGAGAGAAGAACCGCAGTGGCAAACCAGATCCCGCACAATGCGAAGTCGAGACGCCGCGTCAGCTCAGCGAATGAGCCAACCTTTGCGTCATAGATGCGACAGAACCCGTAGGTTTGCATCATCCCATGCCAAACGCCCCAAACAAAAGCGACCAGCACGATGCCCTTGAGGTCCCAGAAGAAAAACATTACGCAGACGACCACCAAAAAAGCCGGCGCAAGAATGAAGCGCCATTTGAAGCGCTGAAATAACGCGCGATCCCCGTAGGCGCGAATCATCCCCGGCAAATGATGGCCCATTGCGCCAAATGCAGCGACGAAAAGATAAATGTCCTGCGCGCTCCAACGCGCCTGTGCCAGCAGGAAAATCGGCACGATCAACAGCGGCGTGCAGACATAGAGAATCAGGTCGCGCCAACTGTCCAAAATCCACAAACCAGGCTTTCGCGCGGCCGCAGGCGCGGCCGGAACAGTTTGCGGACTCGAGAACGCGGTAACGTGCTGCATGCCGGACACCAAGTTTTCCTTAAACTGCGGGGAAAATCAATCCCATGTTCGCAGTTTTGCTCTGATGCTCTTGCTCGCGTGCCAAGTCGCAGCCTCGGCGAAGCGTGGTAATTGTGCTCGTAATCGATTAGGTAAGATTCGATTACGAGCACGAGCATGAGCACGAGCAGGAAACCAAGTATCGGCATTACGCTGGGCGATTGCGCCGGGATCGGGCCGGAGATTGTCGACCTCGCACTGAGGTCTGACCGAGTGCCGAAATCAGCCGAGTACAGAATCATCGGCAAATATCCGAATTGTCAGCCAGGAGAGCCAACGCGTGAAACTGCGTGTGCTGCTGCCGCCGCACTGGAGGAAGCGGTCACCCTGGCTCGGCGCCGTGAGCTCGATGCAATCGTAACCGGCCCAGTTCACAAAGCCCGGATGTACGAAGTGGGTTTCAAGTTTCCAGGACAAACGGAATTTTTTGCCGAGCGCTGCAGCGTCAAAAATTTCGCAATGTGTCTGACTGGTGGAAAAATGACCGTCGCGCTCGTCACGGCGCACCTTCCATTGCGCAATGCCGCGAGCGCTCTCCTGCAATCAGAGGTTGTCCGCGTTGGTCTGTTACTTGCGGATTTCCTTAGTTCACGATCCATGACCGCGCCACGCATTGCCGTTGCCGGATTGAATCCGCACGCCGGCGAATCTGGCAAACTCGGCCGCGAAGAAATCGAAACCATCGCGCCTGCAGTCGCCGAGTTAAACCAATCACTTCTCACTTCTCACGAGTCGCATCCCGTTTTCATCGGGCCGCACTCCCCCGACACAGTTTTCCATCGTGCGATTGAAGGCGAATTCGATGCGGTACTCTGCATGTATCACGACCAGGGATTGATTCCGCTAAAACTCCACGCCTTTCACCAAGGTGTGAACGTGACGCTTGGGCTTCCTTTTCCTCGCACCAGTCCCGATCACGGCACCGCGTTTGAAATTGCCGGCAAAGGAATGGCCCGTCCTGACAGTATGATCGCCGCGATTAATCTCGCCGTCGAGCTGACCGTCAGGTCATCCTGAGCGAAGCGCAGCGGAGTCGAAGGATCCCGCGGAAGTACTGAAGGTTTTGCAACGGGATTCCTCGACTTCGCTCGGAACGACGCGATGCTGCGCCTAATTGCCGCGAGCATGAGCACGGGGAAGATTGAGAAATACATCTCGGTTTTTAATATCGGGCTACAGAACACGTTTGTTTACCGCTGGAATTATTTTCTGCGCGCGCTGTTTGGCCTGATTCCGCTGGCCGGCACAGTTTTTCTTTGGGCCGCCGTGTTCAAGGAGCGCGGCGGAGGGCTGCACGGCTACGACTACGGCTCGATGATTTATTACTATTTGCTCACCATTCTGGTCAGCAATCTGGTCACGCCGACGGAGGATGAATGGCAAATCGCTGCCGATATTCGCGAAGGCCAGATCAATGCGCTTCTCACCAAGCCGATGAGTTATCTCGCCTATCGGTTCAGCATTTTTCTAAGCGGCCGCCTCGTTTACACCTTCGTTACTCTGCCGCCGATTGCGCTGATCTTTATTTATTTTCGCGACTACATCGTGCTGCCTACCGATCCACTGGTCTATGTGGTTGCCACGGTGTCGATGTTAATGGCGGCGTTTATTCAGTTCTTTATCACTTACAGCCTTGCGATGATGGCGTTTTGGATTCTGGAAATCTCCACCATCGTTTTCATCGTTTATTCGTTCGAATACTTCCTCGGTGGCCAGATGTTTCCCATCGACATCATGCCGGCTGCGGTTCAGGGGGTGATGAAATGGCTGCCGTTTTACTACGAGCTGTTTTGTCCGGTCGCCATCTTTCTTGGCCGATTAAAAGGGACTGACCTTGTACAAGCGCTGGCGATCCAAACTGGTTGGCTGTTGCTCGCGTGGGCTTGGGCAAACTTCATGTGGAAACGCGGCCTCGGCCATTACCAGGCCGTCGGCGGATAGCCGCAACGAACTTTTCTTCGATTCCCGAACTCGTACGCGTTATTGCTTCGCATCGTTCGGCGGAGACGACGTAACAAGTTTTTCGAAGCGCGGATCATTACGGAGCGGATCGAACATCGGATCGAGCCGGAGCAGCGCGGGAGTGAGCGGTGCGTTTGAAGCCAATGGGCCACTGTGTGGGATGGAGAGCAGCGTCTGTAAAGCGGCAATGGCGCGGTCGGGCTCTCCCACTTGCGCGGCCACGCGGGCGAGGATCTCGATCGGAATGGGACCGTGAAAGGCATCCTTCTTTATCGGAATAACGGCCATGGCGCGTTCGGCCAGAGCCAATGCAACAGCTTTGTCACCGAGAGCCATATTGGTTAGCGCGAGATCGCCAATCAGAATAAAATTTTCCGGCTGTTCTTTGAGGAAAAATTCTAGTTCGCTGCGCGCTTGTCGCCAACTTTCCTGGGCCGCGGCATGGTCGCCGGCGATTTCTTGCGTCCAGCCCAACCAAAAACGCTGTTCGCCGTTGAGGTAACCCAACGCTGGATCAGGCTTGGCCAATATTTCTTTCAGCCGAGGGATTACCGGTGCCGGCTGGCGCTCCAGGATCGCTTGGTACACTTGTGTTTCGAAGGCGCCGGGGTTGTCGGCGTTCGGATGGAGCGGAGTAAGGAGGGCCGCGGCACGCGGCAGGTCGCCTTCGGCTTGTGCAATAACCGCCTTTAATACGAGCGTGTCCAAATCGTCCGGGATGATATCAAGAACCTCGTCAAGCTTCCGCAGCGCTTCGTCGAAACGCCGAAGGCAGATATAGGATTGTGCATGCTGGGTGAGCAGTGAAACGTTGCGCGGGTCGAGGCGCTCGGCTTCGTTGAAGTAGGACTCGCTCTGGTCCCACTGATTCCGTCTCCGCTCGAGATAAGCCAGCGATTCAGGAATTCGGCTGCTATTCGGCAGGACCTCACGTGCTCGCTCAAGGTAACGCACTGCGGTGTCGTAATCCTTTAAGCAGGCATAGTAATAATAACCCTTGGCCATCAGTGCCTCGCCGAGATCAGGCTCAAGAGTGAGCGCCGTTTCGGCTGCCTGCCGCGCCTCTTCCCGAAGAGCGGCCGTTGGCTGCAGAGTCAATTGGAGATAGCCCCGCGCATCCACGTATGATAGCAGTGCCCAAGCAAGTGCGAACTTCGGGTCCAAACGGACTGCTTCTCTGAGATATTTCTGTGCACCAAGGGAGTTGGCGGGTGTGGTTGCTGTTTTCAGATTGTAAGCGAGACCACGCAAGTAGGCATCGTACGCCTCAAGATTGTCCGTCGGTTTGGCTGCGATGGCCTGTTTTTCCTGACCGCTGACATGCACACGCAACTCATCTGCGATGGCTTTAGCCACCTCACTCTCAACTGAAAAAATGTCGGTCAGTTTACGATCAAATGTATCGGCCCATAGATGGGAATCATTAGCCGCTTTGATTAGCTGCACATTCACGCGCACGGCGTCGCCGCTCTTCTGGACGCTTCCTTCCACGACATGTGCCACCCCGAGTTGCTTCGCGATCTCACGCAAGTTTCCAGGGGCGCTCTTGTAATGTTGCGTCGATGTGCGCGAGATCACCTTTAGATCGGCGATCTTGGATAAGCGTGTCAGAATCTCATCCTGGATGCCGTCGGCAAAATAGGCGTTGGCTTTGTCTTCGCTCCGGTTTTCAAACGGAAGCACTGCAATACTTTTTTCGGACGCAGCCAGTGTCGATCGGCCCCAATAACGCGAAAACATTACGATACCGGCGACAATTGCCGCGATCGTGAGCAACGCTGCCGTCATTGCCGCCCAGCGCAGACGTGCCCGGCGTTTCTGCGCCATCTCGAATTTCAGCGGTACCCTCGCATTGCCGAACTGATCGTTGTAGAGATTCACGACGGAGATACGCGTGCCATGTTTCACTTCGCACGAACCAAGGTCGTGCAAGCTTGGTCGCCACTGCTCGTATCCTTCGAGGTCTTCAGCGACACGCTTTGAAAGCAAAATGTGGCCGGCGTCGCCGCAATCCATCACCCGTTTGGCCACGTTGATTCCAGTACCCGTGAGATTGGCCCGTTCATTTACATCAACGACGCCGCTAACTGGACCGCTGTGAATTCCCATCCGCACTTGCAGGCCAGGATGTTTCTTGAGCACGCGGCTGATCTCCACCGCACATTGCGTAGGCGCTTCCGGACTCGTGTAAAATACCAGCGCCATCCCGTCGCCGGTCGGGAGTCTAAGCAAACGGCCCGCAGCTTCGCCTCGCTGAAATTGCTCGGACGCGCGAACAATCCGGTTTAATTCTTCAATCGCCGCGTGCTGGTCGTTAATCAAAAGCTTCGAATAGCCAACGATGTCGATGAAGAGGACATGGGCAATCTCGAGCTGGATCTCTTTTTTAACCTCAGCGGACATGTCAGTGATCAGACGGGGTTACGCGGACGAAATATCTCGACTCAACAGCTGATAGTCGAGAGCAAAGCCAGAATTCAAAGTTTGGAGTTGGACGTTGGGCGTTGAACATTCGGCGTTTTCATCCGAAATAGCACGCAGCCATGGCACGACTTTACGAATATCAAGGCAAAGCCATTCTTGCCGCCAACGGATTCCAGATTCCGCGCGGTCGTGAAGCGTCCACCGCTGATGAAGCCGTGTCCGTGGCCAAGGAGCTGGCCACGGACAAGAAGCGCAGCGGCGTAGTCACCAAGATTCAAGCCTGGACAACCGGGCGCGCCGGGATTGGTGGCGTGGCTTTTGCCAAAAAACCGGCCGATGTTCGCGGCCACGCGGCGCGCATGCTGTCGATGAAAGTTGGACAATTTCCAGTCGAAGCCGTGCTGGTGGAAGAGAAGATCGACATTGAACGAGAATTCTTTCTTTCGTTTGTCATCGATGATGCTGCCCGCGCGCCAGTGATTATTTTCGCCGCTGGCGGCGGAAGTGGGATCGAAGAGCGCGCTGCCTCGACGCGGCGCATCGCCTGCAATGTGAATCGAGGGCCTCTGGATTCAGCCGTGAATGAAGCTGTCGGCTCGTGCGGACTTTCGCCCACGGACGCGGCGCAACTAGCCGATTTGATCAAGAAGTTATTTGCCGCCGCCCGTAGCGTCGAGGCCCGATCGGTGGAAATCAATCCGCTTGTTCTGACCAAAGACGGCCAGTTCGTCGCCGCGGATTGCCGGATCACGATCGACGATTACGCGGTGGTGCGACATCCGGAACTGAAAATTGAAATCGCGCGCGAGTTCGATCATCCGCCCACGCCCCTCGAGCGTGTGGCCTACGCGGTCGAGCAAAGCGATCATCGCGGCACATTTTATTTTGCGCAGTTGGCGACGACTGTGGCCAAAGAGTCCAAAGGTCTGGTTGGTTTTCATGGCGCCGGCGGCGGCGGATCGATGATGTCGATGGACGCTATCGTAAATGCGGGATTCGCTATCGCCAATTTCACCGATACCAGCGGCAATCCGTCCGCATCCAAGGTCTATCGCGCCTCGCGAATCATATTGGCCCAGCCCGACCTCGTTGGATATTTCGGTTCGGGTTCCGGTGTCGCTAGCCAGGAGCAATATTGGTCCGCGTACGGCCTGGCCAAAGCTTTTTGGGAACTCGATCTCGATATTCCGGCGGTGATCCGTTTGGGGGGAAACACAGAAGATCGCGCAGTGGACATTTTGCAGCGGATGTCAAAGCTGCTGCGCGCGCCGGTCGAGGGTTATGGTAAGACCGATACACCGGCCATGATCGCTGCACGCTTTGCAGAGCTCGTCGTGAGCGCTGGCGGCGCAAAATGGAAACCGCGCACCCCGCGTGCACCTAAGTTCATTAGAGATCCATCAGCTGCTGTTCTTCCTGTGAAAAACGGTCGTGTCTGGATCGATACTGCGCAGTGGCCACAAATTCGAAGTGCTGTGGAAACGCATGCTGGCGGATTGATTGTCGATCGCAAGGGAGTGCCCACGCCGTCGCTGTCCAGCGAAGAGTTCACCACTAAAGATTCCGAATTACTCGCATGTGATGTCGAGTGTCGCCTCGCTGGAATCGAAGGCTTCTACTTGGAGCTTGATATTCCGGGATTGAACGAACTGATCAGAGACGCTCACTAAATGGCAATTCTAATTGACGAAAAAAAGCGCGTGCTGGTGCAAGGCATCACCGGCCGGGAAGGGCGGGCACGCACGCGTCTCATGCGCGAATATGGAACGAATGTCATCGCCGGCGTGACGCCGGGCAAAGGTGGCCAGACTGTTCTTGGCGTGCCTGTGTTCAACACGCCACAGGAAGCCGTGAATTCGTTAGGTAACATCGACATCTCCGTGCTTTTCGTGCCAGCCGCAGGTGTGAAGGAGGCAGCGATTTCCGCGATTGATGCCGGAATAAAACTCACCGTGCTAGTGCCCGATCGCGTCCCGGTGTGGGACGCAATGGAGATCGCCGCGGCAGCAAAAGCAAATGGCGCAATGTTTCTTGGGCCGAACACGCTTGGAGCGTTGAGTCCGGGCAGGGGCGTCGTCGGCATGATCGGTGGTCGTGCGGAAAGCGCTCGACAATGGTTCAAGCCCGGCATCCCAAAGGGAGTTGGAGTTATCAGTCGCTCCGGCGGCATGGCTTCTAGCACTGGTTATTATCTGGGACAAGCAGCCGTGCGCCTTTCAACCATCGTGCATATTGGCGGCGATGCGGTCCTTGGCATTCGTATTCCCGACGCAGCACTAATGTTCGAAGCCGATCCGCTCACGGAAGCCATCGTGATCTTCGGCGAAATCGGCTCGTCACAAGAAGAAGAATTGGCAGAGCTTATTCGCCATCGAAAAGTTACGAAGCCGGTGATCGCTTACATCGGCGGCAAGGCGGCGCGCGAAGGCACGCGTTTTAGTCACGCAGGCGCGATTATCGAAGGCGGGCGCGGTACGCACGCCGGGAAAGTGAAAGCATGCCGTGAAGCCGGCGCCACCGTGGTCGATGCTTTTGGAGAATTGCCGGGTGCGGTCGTCGAGATTCTCAAGAAAATGAAAGGAGAAAGTCTGATGAGCGAAGCCGACAAAAAAGCAACATGGAACACGGCCATCACTCGCGTGGAGCCTAACAGAGTGGGAGTGCGCGGATACGATATCGCCGAGCTCATGGGACACGTCTCCTTTGGCGCCGCAGTTTATCTGATTCTCACCGGCGAACTGCCCTCGCCTGCAAACGCGCGTTTGATGGACGCGATTTTAGTGTCGTCAATCGACCATGGCGCTACGCCTCCAAGCGCGTTGGCCGCGCGAACCGTCGCATCGACCGGCGCATCGTTGAGCGCGTCGGTCGCCGCCGGGATCATGTCGATCAATCGTCATCACGGCGGCGCAATTGAAGATTGCGCCCAACAACTGAAAGCAATCGCCGATCGCGCGACTCGTGAATCTATTTCACTCGACGAAGCCGCCGCGCGCACGCTAGCCGCGATGAGAGAAACCGGCGAGCGCATGCCGGGATTCGGTCATCGTTATCACACGAAAGATCCGCGCACTGCACGGCTGTTCGAACTGGCGAGTGAGGCCGGAGTGGATGGCGTACACATGCAAGCAGCGCGCGCCGTTGAAAAAGCGTTCGCCGCGGCCAAGAAAGCTTTGCCCATCAACGTGGACGGAGCTATCGGCGCCATCCTTGCCGATGTGGGAATGAACCCCGCAGCGTTCAATGGCATTTTCATGATCGCCCGCACCCCCGGCCTCGTGGCGCATGTGATCGAAGAACAAACTCGCGAGAAGCCGATGCGCCGGATCGATCCGGTCAATCACGGCTACGACGGCCCGCCGCCGAGAAATTTTTCCGGTACGTCGACCTCATAGGACCCCTCAACAGAAGCGCGTTGGGGATTTTTTTGTCGCTGACTCGGGTCTTAATACGCGCAGCAACAAAAATAAAAACTGTTGATTCTTTCCGGCGCGTCTGCGCTTGCGCGATTTCATTCAACTCGCAAGCTACTCTCACCCCGACACCGCCAAGATTCTGGTCGGTTATCGGCCCCCCTTTAGCGTCTCAGCCTTCACCGTGGCGAAGTCATCCCGCGTCATCCGCGCTAAAAATCTTTTTAAGAATTCCAAAAGCCTCGGAGACCTTTGCGCAAAAATCAGAACGCCAACGCGATTCGCTGGGGCACATTGTATAACTTCCGCTTTGACGCCGACCAGCCGCCGGACTTTGGGAGTGCATAAGGAGTCTGCCTGAGCAGAGTCGAACGGGCGTCCCCGCGCCGCTTTTGGCAGCCGACGCCCATGATTGAAAGCGATGCGAGGACTCATCGCACTCCAAAAGCACTGCGTGCGAAATTATTCGAGCGCCTGTCCTTGTTTGTGCGCGGGTTCAAAAAATTTAAGCCTGTGCGCTCCCGAGAAGGCTGTCCTCCGACTTCTGACGCCTGATCTCTAAATCATTCCGCGTGATTCGCGGGCACGTTTATCCTACCATCCGCGCCATTCACGGTTGTCCGCTTATTCCCTAACGGCCTTGAATGTGCCGTGATTCGATGGCCGCTCCCCGACAAGCGGAGAGAATGCCACCTCGCCGGTGATCAAGTTTGCTGTGTCAAATTTTCCCTTGCACACCAGCGTTCCCGCGTCGCGGCCGACGTTGCCGATGGGAAATTCCACCGGCCCGGAGAACGTCACGGAGTTTCCTTCGCCCGGAGTCCACTTTGCCGGCCAAGAGGTGGGCATTCCCCAAACCTTCGCTCTAGGATCAACCAACTCCAATGTGCCTTTCCCCTCGCCCTGCGCCTCAAGGCGCAAGGAGCGCTTGTTCCCGTCCGCGAAGGTAATCTCGATGTTCCATCTGCCGATCAGATTTGGAGATTGCGCCTGAGCCATCGCGGAGAAGCATGTTGGTACGATCAACGTCAGAATCAATGCGCATACTGCTCGCATACCCAGTCATAATTAACCACGAATCCGCCTTCGCGCCAGGCTACGGCGTGACAGGTGGAACACGAATGAACACCAGTTATTCGCGCCGATTCGAATGACAAAGGCATGCGAATCGCGAATCGCGGATGAACATTGCAGGCGTGCCGCCCAATTCTGGGGAGCACAGGCTGCTAGCTGTACTTTCTAGTTGCCGCGCCAACAACAAATCCGCGTCGCGATGCGGGCAGGACCTCGCGAGTTCCCGTTTCCATAATCACTAACTTGTCCGACGCAGCCACTCGACACGCCGTAGTCCTGCGATTGCAACGATTTTCTTCTCCCAGCAGCACTCTGCTCAAGCGTCGGCGCTGAGCTTCCAGTTCACGCAGGCGCTTCTGCTCTGCTCCACACTGAAACCAATCGCTTCCCAGCTTAAAAACAACAGAGTTACCTTTGATGCAGCGTTGCAGCTGTAATAATGTAGGTGCCGCGAGGCGTAAAATAATGTGGCGGCGTGTGCGGCCAATTCTCCCACATACCTCCCACATACGAATTTGTTTCACACCGCTCGCTTCCCGAAAGCTCTTAGTCCCTCCAAAGCGATGCGAGAACACATCGCACTCCTAAAGCGCTGCGCGCGAAATGTCGAGAAGCCTCACCCGCATTACTGCGCGAAGCTTTCGGCGGCGGGACGATGCCCTATTGGACAGGCGACGCCGGGCGCTGGACTTTCGTTGGTGGCTGGAGCCTGGGACTTGGAGTTTCCCTGCGCTGCCTCGACAGGAGATCGACTTTGTAATGAATGCGGCGCTTTTCGTTGAACCGCTGCAAATACGACAAAAGGAAAGACTGCGAGGGTTGCATCGACTTAGGCGCTGGCCCCGGCGCTCCTCCCATGGCCGAGATCATTCGGGATATCGACCATGCACTCTCACGCCCAGACCAGCACCGAAATCGACAGCAACCCTAACTGATATCGGCGGTGTCCTTTCCCTCTTATTGTTTCTCCGGAAACGGCGCAGCGAAGTTCTCGAAAAAAACGCAGGCATCTGCTCCGCCAGTTCGCCACGGCCGAATCCGTACCCTGGCGACCCTCACCCGTCGAGCAGGCCTCCCAGCCTGGCAGTCCCTGCGGGCAAGATGCCCGCCCGACAAAACAGGCAGAACGCCTGCTTTACGCCGTGACTGGCACGCCGCCAGTCGCTTCCTGATCGAGCACGGCAACCGCGCGCTCGTAGGTGGCCTTCGCGTCCTCGTGTGAGTTGCCCACGGCGGTCAGTCCTGTTCTTCCCAGCTCGCCCAGAGCGCTCATCATGTGAAAGACAACGCCAGTCTGGCGCGTTTGATCAAAGTGCAGATCGTGGCGCACCACGATATCGAAAAGATCGTCCGGAGTCAGCGTGCGGTACAGCGGCGACTCGACGTGATCGCTGGCAACAAAAAACTTTCGCTGCCCATTTGGAGCAGTAAAAATTGCCATCTTGGGGTCGTAGGTACCGTCGGTCAGAAATTGCAAAGTCAAAAACGGATGTGTGGTGCCGCCCTTTCTCAAGTTAATCTCGATCGCATAGGGCTCCCATTTTCCATTCGAACGCACCACGACAAAATCTAAAGCAAAACGCCCGATGACTCCCTCTTTCGCGAGACGCCTCCCAACTTTGGCGGCTTCTCGAGTAATAAGCGCGGCGTAGCCGGGATCTGCAGGGAACACACAGCCGAGGTAACTTTGTCCTGACGGTCCTCCGAGGAGCTGGTCATGCGTCGATAACAATTCCACTGCGCCCAGCGGCGTGACACGAAGCTGGACGCTGGGGCTCCTGATTTCTTTTCCGATAATTCGTTCTTCGACCACTCCCTTTCGTTCGTGTAGCTTCTTCATGTAGCTGTCGTAGGTAACTCCAGCTAACTCGAACTGCATGGCCCGCAGGCGTTCCCGCAACATGGCTCGCTCCTTTGAGTTACCTGGCGCTGGGAGTCCCTTTAGTTCGACAACAGCATTTCCTTCACCGGAGACACCCTCGTTAAGCTTTACCAGGACTTGTTTGATTGAAGGCTTGCGCGCTCGCATTTGCGCGATGGCGTTGATCAAATCTTGTTTGCTGCCCAGGTTCTCATGACCCAGAGGATGCGGAACGTTTTCTTCCATGAAGATTTTCCGGCAGCCGCTCTTTGTTCCGAGATGGAAAAATTTCGGGTCTGCGCCATACATTGGGATACCGAGGCGCAACGCCAGTTCCTTCTCGCGATTGGTTGTGTTAAAAGGGACAAGATGCGCGCGATCAGGATCCATTATCAACGAACGGATGCGCTCGATTAGCCGTGGCCGGTCGAGTAGCTTGTCGCTTAGCGGACGCACCGAAAGGTCAAGGGGCGAAATCAGGAAAAGACGCTGCCGCGCATGACTTGGGATCACACCAGGTAGAAGACCAAGGTAGTAATCGATGATACTCGGCAAAATCGTTTGTGAAGTCACGTAAATCAGCCGGGCACGAGGCTGGCGCAGCAGCAATAACAGGAACAGAAACCGTTCTTCATACGCCTGCATCACTGCGCCCGAGTTGATCGCGTCGATGGACATCGACGGTACGACTACAATCGTCTGCGGGCCCTGATTAAACCGCTCGATCGATTTCCACAGCGGGACCAGTTTTCTTTGGAGACGATCGAATTCGGCCTGTGAGTCGGACGCAAGGTTTGGTTTGGACATAAGCAGAGAAATCAAGTGTTTGCTCAAGTGAGCCGAATTACAAGCGTTACAAGTAATGACGAAGTCCGAATGACAAATGACGAAGGAATGACAAAGTCCGAAACCCGAAACAGAGAACTTCCTCATTCGAACATCAATTTGTCATTCGTCATTCTCCGTTCATCATTCAATCCATCACCGCCTTCGCCTAAAGGAATATCCCCGATGGGTTCTCCCTCCAGCGATCGCACGCCTGCCGACAGCTGAAGACTCTGGCTCAAACAGCGCCGTGTACAGGTAGGGAAAATTTTCCAGCTTCAAACGCGGGATTTTCTGCCCGATGAAATGTTCGATCGCCTGCAACGCGGGCAGCTCCTGGCCGCTCATGAGGGTAAAGGCGTCGCCAACGTTTTGAGCGCGTCCGGTGCGGCCGATGCGGTGGACATAATCTTCAGGATGCTCGGGAACATCGTAGTTGATAACGTGACTCACACCAGCGATGTCTAAGCCGCGCGAGGCGATATCGGTCGCCACCATCACTTCGTATTTGCCGCTCTTGAAGCCTTCGAGCGCTTCGATCCGTTCGCGCTGTGTCCGATTGGAATGCAACACCGCGACGGCATGCTTTCCCTGTTTTAATTGGTGCGCTATGCGATCGGCGCCGTACTTGGTCCGGCAGAAAATCAGCGCGCTGTCGAAATTTGTTCGCTCGAGCAAAGCCATTAGCAGATCGAATTTTTGTTCAGCCGCCACCGGGTAAACCGCATGCGTCACCGTTTCCGCTGGCGACCGGCGCACGCCGATTTCCACCAACTCAGGATCGCGCAACACCCATGCGGCCAGACGCTCGATCTCCGGCGGCAACGTAGCCGAGAAAAGAAGAGTCTGTCGATCCGTCGGGATTTTCTCAACGATCCGGCGCACATCCGGCAGAAAACCCATGTCCAGCATCCGGTCCACTTCGTCGAGCACGAGAATTTTGACGGATTTCAGGTTGGTCGCGCGTTGTTCCAGCAGATCGAGCAGGCGTCCCGGCGTGGCAACAAGAACATCCACGCCGCGCTTCAGTTCCTCGCGTTGTTTCCCGTAACCGACGCCGCCGTGCACAAGGGCGACTCGCAGATCTGTGAACCGCCCATAATCGCGAAACGCCGTTTCAACTTGCGCGGCCAGTTCACGCGTTGGCTCGAGCACAAGACATCGGAACGCGCCGTGCTTTGCCAGCAACGTCAGGATCGGAAGAGCAAACGCGGCGGTCTTGCCGGTTCCCGTTTGCGCGGTGCCGATCAAATCCTTCCCGGCAAGAACAATTGGAAACGCGCGAAGCTGAATTGGCGTTGGCTCGACAAAGCCCATCGCCTGCGTCCCGCGCACTACCTCAGACGAAAGTCCAAAACGATTAAATGACATGGCTTCCAAGTAACCCAGAAACCACAAATCAACACGAATCAACACAAATTCAGAAAGAGAGTGTCCGCTAATCACCCAAATTCGCGCGAAAAATCGATTCCACCATTCGTATCTCTTCCATTCGCGTCACATTCGCGTTATTCGCGGGCAAAATCTTCTCTCGTATTCGTGTCCATTGCCGTTCACATGTCACGCCATAGCTGTGCCGAAGACGGATTCGTGGTTTGGGAAAATACATGAAAAACATTGACACGTGTCCGGCATACAGGTAGGAGGCAGCCCCAAACCCCACCTACTTTCCAATGCAAAAGAAATCCATCGGCCAATCTGGTTTCCTTAAGTTGAGCACTTTGATCGCTCTCCTTTTTGCGCAGCAACAGCTTGTTTCATTCTGTTCCCGTTTCTGCCCGAGACTCACACACCGCAGTATGGACTGGCAGCGAAATGACCGTCTGGGGCGGGTTCGGAGGCGTTAGCGTCTATTTGGACACCGGGGGAGATACGATCCGGGCACAGATGGCTGTGTAGCCACCAGCACGACCAACGCGCCTGAGGCCCGAGTCTCCCACACGGCAATCTGGAGCGGTAGCGAAATGATCCTCTGGGGCGGTGCTATCGGCGTGAACTATTTGAGCACCGGTGGGAGATACTGCGCGCAATCCGGCCCAACGCCTACACCGACTCCTACTGTAACACCTACACCTACTTCTACTCCGGCGGTTACACCGACAGCTTCTCCACCACCTACAGCTACGCCTAGAGTCACACCCAAGCCGCGTCCAACTCGGCACCCTCGTCCAACGCCGCCATGATAAAGGAATAGTGACTGGTGATCAGTGATCAGTAAATCGTGCGATGGCGGAGCTGTGCGAGGCTCAAGACGGTGGACTGACCGCCTTCGGTCGCCGGGGCGACCTACGGCGCTAGGGAAGACCGCCGCTGCTTGTCGCTCGCGAAGGTCGCCCCTTCAAGAAACAGAATCGTGATTTGTGATTGGTGATCGGTGGTTCGGTATTTATGATTCGATTTAATGATTCGACGAATCACGTGGACTGCCCCATGAAAGGACCCGAGCACGAGAATCAGCACGCACCGCTGAGTTATCACGGCGCCCGGCGCATCGTCTGGCTCGTTTTTCTGCTGGTCATTGTCTGGCTGATCCTGCGCGCGCTGCAGCCGGTGATCTTGCTGTTCGCGCTGGTGTTTCTACTAGCCATGGTCTTGAATCCGATTGTGGTGTGGTTGGAGAAGGATCATGTCCCGCGCTTCGTCAGTGTGATCCTGCTGATGCTTGCGTTGATAGCCATCACGACCACCATCATCGTGTTCGCGATTCCGCCGCTGGCCCGGCAAACCCAGGAGCTGGTGCGCAGCGCGCCCAGCGTATGGCACGGCATTCGTATCCGTATCGAATCACTCACGCTAAATTATCCTGCAGTTCGCGAGGCGTTGCCGCGCACGGACGAAATCGCCGGGAAAATCGGAGCGGCCGCGGGAACAGTCGGAAATATTTTGCTCAGATCGACAATTGGTTTCGTTGGCGGCATAGCCAGCTTTGTGTTGGCGATTCTGTTGCTTGTGTTTGTCTTGGCGAACCCGCGCCCGCTGGTAGCCGCGTATCTGGCACTCGCGCCTGATCGTTACCGCGAACAGGCGCATCGCACTCTCGCGCGGCTCATGCGACA
>WNFX01000957.1_pt1 | contig 29536 bp, 27 predicted proteins | sample 5400111 | NCBI WGS metagenome assembly WNFX01 (sample SAMN13153363, study PRJNA577476) | soil metagenome | isolation source: 40 cm soil or saprolite under grassland replicate 1 | place: USA:California | collected 2016-06-15 | reverse complement strand
AGCCCCTCACTGGACGGCGGCTTCGAGGAGTTCCGCGGCGACTGCCGCAGCCGGGCTTCCAGCTCAGCGATCCGCGCTTGCGCCCGCCCCAGCTCCGCCCGCGCCTCCGCCAGCGCGGCGTGGGCGTCAGCCAGCTCGCCCCGCGGCGACGCCACGAGCGCCGCGAGCACGTCATGCGGCGGCGGATCTTGATCATCGGGCACACCAGGACACTACGGCCCAAGATCATCGGGCGCACGCATCCGATCACGACCGGCGTGTCACATAACTCCGCACAGTCACACCCCGGCCAAACCGACCTGACCAGTTACCTTTGTTTTAGCGGCCACGCTGTCTGCACATGAGTCGGCAGTGTTCGGTGTTCATGTGTCGGCAGGTCTTGGTGGCGGTTGATAGCCTAGGGGGCCTCCTTCTTTCCGGACTGCGGATCCTTATAGGATCTTCGACGGAAAGGACGTAATCACGTGACTGGGAAGTACAGGAAAATCTCTCCTGAGTTCCGCGATTCCGCGAGGAAGCAGCCCGGATGGTAGTCGAGACCTCTCGTGCTATTGCGGAGGTCGCGGGAGCTGGGTATCAGCGAAGGGTGCGGCTCTTTCGGGGTGAGCTGGTTACGCTGCGAGGATGAGGTCTTCGCGGTATATGGCTCCGTGGATGCGCTTATGCTCTTGGCGCAGGTGGTAGTGCCAGTAGGCGTCGAAGTCGCCGCTGGCGATCAGGGCTCGGAGCCGCAGGATGGCCTCGGCTCTTTCCAGTCCCCATCTTGCGCCCGTTATATCCATTCTGTCCTTTACGCACCCCCCAGTACAGCACCCGGGAGACCAGCACGTGATCGCTGGGCAGCAGCGACTGGAACACCGCGGTGGCAGCGGCCATCCCCGACGCGAACAGCGCGCACGCGCACCCCGCTCCCTCCAGGGCGGCCAGCAGCCGCTCAGCGTGCTCGAAGGTCGGGTTGCCGGCCCGGGTGTACTGGCGGTCCTGCCGGTACGAGCCATCAGCCTGCCGCTCATAGTTCGTGGACGGGTTGATCACCGGCGCCAGCCCCCCGGTCACCGGGTCCACCTCGCCCAGCGCCTGCGCGGCCAGGGTCTCCGGTGACACAGATCGTCCTTCCATCGGCCCGCACCTCCTCCCTCGCCCGCGGCCGGCGAGTCGCCGCAGCTAGTACCGGCCAGCATCGCGTATCTTCGAGTGGCTGCGGGTGCCGGTGATCCACCGGGCGGCCAGCAGCCCGGACAGCAGGGTGAGCGCCCCGCCGGCGACGACGGCCGCGCTGAGGCCGAGCGCGCCGGCGACCAGCCCGGCGATCACCGCGCCTGCGGCGTAGCCGAGGTCGCGCCAGAACCGGTATACCCCCAGCCCCTGCGCCCGCCACGCGGGATGGGTGTGATCGGCTACCGAGGCGATCAGAGCCGGGTACACCATCGCCGTCCCCGCCCCGAGCAGCACCGCGCTGGCCAGCCCGGCCACCAGCGGCCGGGACGGCAGCGCCAGCGCGGCGGGGAACGCGGCCGCCTGCACGACCATCCCGGCGACGATCAGCGGCTTGCGCCCCAGGGTGTCGGACAGCCGGCCGGTGAGCAGCTGCCCGGCGCCCCACAGCAGCGGGTACACGCCCTTGATCAGCCCGATCGCGGCCAGTCCCAGCCCGCGGGAGGCGAACAGCAGCGGGAACACTCCCCAGGTCAGCCCGTCGTTGAGGTTGTTGACCAGCCCGGCCTGGCTGGCGCCGCGCAGCGAGCGATTCCGCCAGCTGGCGTCCAGGAAGATCATGCTGAACGATTTGCGCGGGGCAACGGCCGCCCCGGCCGCCGGCCCTGAACCGGCGGGAGCATTTCGCTGGCCGGGACCGGGGTCGGTGGCGGTTTCGGCGGCCACGTGCGCGGCGGTGTCGCGGACCACCAGCACCGACAGGGCCAGCCCCGCCGCCGCGTAGGCCACCCCGATCAGCTCGGGGACCGGGCGCAGCCCGTAGGCGGCGGCCAGGTACCCGGTGGCCAGCGCGGTCGCGCCCACGGCCATGTACCCGGCGGCCTCGTTCAGGCCCATGGCCAGGCCACGGTTGCGCGGGCCGACCAGGTCGATCTTCATGTTCACGGTCATCGACCAGGCCAGGCCCTGGTTGACGCCCAGCAGCAGGTTGGCTGCGACGATCCAGCCCCAGGCCGGGGCCCAGGCGAGCAGGAACGGGACCGGCAGCCCGGCCACCCACCCGGCCACCAGCAGGCTCTTGCGGGTGTACCGCGCGGTCAGCTGCCCCGCCGCCAGGTTGGTCAGCGCCTTGGTGACCCCGAACGCGACAATGAAGCTGAACACCGCCAGGTAGCCGGTGAGGTGGAAGACCCGGGTGCCAACCAGGCTGGTAGTGGCGCGTTCCAGGCCGACCATGCCGCCGACGAACGCGTTCACCACCACCAGCAGCGCGAACTGCGGCCAGTTCTCGGCCAGCCCCAGCCGCACCGGGCGGCCGGGCACGCCAGCCTCGGTGCGGGCGGTGCCGCTCACCGGTGCGCCAGGGCCTGGCCGGTAGCCTTCGCCCAGTCGCCGGGGCCGCCGCGCAGCACCGACACCGCGGCAGCGCCGCCAGGGCCGGTGGCGAGCAGGCTGGCCCCGGTCATGGCCCGCTCCCCGTGCCCGCACATGACCGCGACCGGGCCGTCTGGCAGCCCGGCGGCGCCCGCTGGGCCGGCGAGGCCGCCGAGTTCGGCGTGGACGGCGCCGGGCAGGTGTCCCGCCGTCCACTCGCTGCGCTGGCGGACATCCAGCACCCGGCTCCCGTTAGGGATGTGATCTGTCGCGGCGTCCAGCAGCGGGATGCTCGCGGTCGGCAGCCCGGCCGCCCGCCATGAGTCCGTGCCGCCGTCCAGTTCGCCGGCGAGGTTGTCGTAGCCCACCAGCAGAGCGGCCTCGACCAGCTCCCCGCGGTCCTGCCCGGCGCCGAGCACCACGATCAGCGGGCGGTCCGGGCTGGCGAGCCAGCCCAGCCAGGTCGCGAACGCCGGCCGCAGCTCGTTCGACAGCGACCCGGGGATGTGAACCGCGGCGAACTCCGCGATCGGCCTTGCGTCCACGATCGTCGCACCCTCGGCGGCCAGTTCGGCGACGTGCGCGGCGGTCAGGGCGGCCAGGACCTGGCGGCCGGTGCCGTGCCGCGGCGCGCCGCGCCGGTTCAGCGCGGGCATCCAGGTGAAGTAAGCCGGATAGGAACCAAGCCCGGCCAGAACCTGCCGGGTGAACGTGTCCTCGCCCGCCCCAGCCAGCAGCGGGTTGCCGGCCCGTTCCCGCCCGATCGTGGTGACGTGCCCCCCTGTCTCACCCGCCGAGCAAAACGACCCGGGCCCGTGCGTCGGGTAGGCCGCCAGATCGCCAGGCAGGCCAAGCAGGGCCTGGGCCGAGCGGTGGGCCGCCCGGGTCCACTCCTCCGCGCCGGCGGGGTCGGCCAGGTCGGTGCGGGCCACCCCGCCCACGATCAGCGCGCCGCCGGTGAACACCGCCACCGGCGCAGCGCCGTCGAGCAGTAGGTAGCTCAGGTGCTCCGGGGTGTGCCCAGGTGTCGCCAGTGCCCGCAGCGTCAGCCCGCCCAGGTCCAGGTCCTCGCCGTCGCGCAGCTCCTCATGCGGAAACGACAGCCCAGACCCCGCGGGCGCGAGCAGCCGCGCGCCGACGGCGGCCAGCTCCCGGCCGCCGGAAACGAAGTCGGCGTGCACGTGGGTGTCGGCGGTGAACGCGACCCCCAGCCCCTGCGCGGCCGCCAGCCCCAGATACGGACGCGGATCTCGGCCCGGGTCCACCGCCAGGGCCAGGCCGCTGCCCACCTCAGCGAGATAAGAGTTGTTGCCCAGTCCCTCGCAGGGCAGCGGCCAGATCCTGGTCATCGCGTTTTCTCCCGTCTGCGGCATGCCCGTGGCACGCGGCCGACCTGCCGCTGGCCCACGGCCCGCATTCATGCTGAGCCGGAGCAGAAGCGGACAGTTTTCCAATAGTCTAAAGTACATTTGAATAGTAGAGTGCTGCTTGTGTCAACCGAACGCAAGACCGCCCTGCTCGCCCAGTTCGCCCGCGTTGGCAAGGCGCTGGGCAGCCCGGCCCGCCTGCACCTGCTCGACCTGCTGATCCAGGCCGAGCGCAGCGTCGAGGAACTCGCCGCCGCGGCCGCAATGCCGGTCGGTAACACCTCCGCCCAGGTGCGGGCGCTGCACGCCGCCGGGCTGGTCACCTCCCGCCGCGACGGCACCCGCGTCTACTACCGGATCGCCAGCGACGACGTGGTCGCCCTGTACCGGGCGCTGTGCGAGCTGGCGCGCACCCACCTGCCAGACGCCGATGCCGCCCGCGCCGCCTACCTGCACAGCGACGACCTCGACGAGCCAGTCAGCCGAGCCGAACTGCTGCGCCGGGCTGAAGCCGGCGACGTGGTCGTCATCGACGTGCGGCCCGCCAAGGAATACGCCGCTGCGCACATCCCCGGCGCGGTGTCCATCCCCCTCGGCGACCTGCCCGCCCGGCTCGACGCGCTACCCCACGGCAGCGAGATCGTCGCCTACTGCCGCGGCGCCTACTGCGTCCTGGCCCCTGACGCCGCCCGGCTGCTGCGCGCCCACGGCCGCAGCGCCCGCCACCTGGCCGAGGGCATGCTCGAATGGCGCCTGGACGGCCTGCCCGTCGAAGCCGCCTAACCTGACCGGGCCGCGTGAACATCAGCTTCCCCGGTGCCGGGCGCGCAGACCAGGCCTGCTGGACAAGATCGGCACCGCCAAGGCCGACGTGCCGCAGCAGATATTTCTGGGTACACTCGCAGCCCGGCCGTGTTGCCTAACGGTTAGACGGCGACGGCGCCGTGGGCGGGCGAGCTGCCCGGGGCGACCATTCCGGTTGTGATCGGGGAGGCCCTGAAGCCTTTAACGACCAGCCAGACGCCAAGCGAGAATTCCCAGGCGGCTACCGGGAGTGCGCCTAGCAGGGCCCAGGAGGACTGCTGGCCGATGCCGCCGAACAGGGTTGCGATGTCGGCGGTGAGGAGCAGGGGGGCTCCGATGAGTCCGAGCACGGGAAGGGCGCGGGGCACGAGGCGGGACCGGTACAGCAAGGTGCCCAGCAGTATTGCGTTGATGGCGGGCATGAGGCTCTGTCCGAGCAGGAACGTCCAGTTGTAGACGGCGACGTGGGAGGCGGCGGTGGTGACGAGCGAGGCCGCGTTTGCCCCGGCCGCTGCGCCGGGGGCGTGTCGCAAGGTCACCAGCGAGAGCAGGCTGGCGACGCCGGCGAAGATCATGGCGCCTTCCAGGAGGCGGGATGTGACGAAGCCAAGCGCGATGCCTTCGTTCTGCCGCTTGAGGACTGGGTACAGGGTGACGGCGGTACCTATGCCGGCCAGGGCGACAATCACCTCGAGGAAGCCGCCAACGAGCACGCCAGTGTGACCGCCGGAGCTGAGGATCCAATCCCGGTGGTTCTTCACCGGTCCGTAGAGGGCGAGGGTGGGGATCGAGATGAAGGTGATCAGGTAGAAGATGCCCGCGACGAGCGCGGTCTTCCTTGCCGAGCTCATCGGGATTCCTTTCGCCGGCGGTTTCGATGCCGGGGTTCGGACGGTGATGGCCATGTCGGTCTCCTTTTCGTGAAACTGCTGAGTTATCGGGCCTCAGCTGCGGGCGGCCGGGGATGGTCGGGGTCGACGTGATTGACCGAGATCAGCGGCAGGCCCAGGTCGCGCGCTTTCTGGAGCAAGCCGTACAGCGCGGCCTGGTCGGCTACCGGGCCATGGAAGATGGTGGTGCCGTCGCTGCCGTGGGCAATGGCCAGCCCGTCGAACCAGGCGGCCCACCTGGTGCCGAGGTGCCCCTTGAGGCGGATCTCGTACCATCCGGGGCCGTGATGGCGGCCGGTCGATATCTCGCTCATGGCGCTCCTTGCTGTTGCCCGCCCGGCTGGATCTCCGCCGGTGTTGCGAACGTTCCTGGGTCTGATCGGAAGCTATGAGCGGATGTGGTGAGCAGGCATCACCACACCTGGTGATTGATGTGGTGATTCAGGCGACGGGGGCGCGGTGAGGAAAGGAGAACCACTCGGCCCGTGGTTCGGCACAAGCGGACGTGGCTGCCGGGCGCGCGACGGGTCAGGGTTGGCGGTTGCGGGTTCGCGACAACAGGTCGAGTTCCGCGGCCCGGCGGATAGCTGCCCTGCGGCTGGTCACCGCGAGCTTGGCGTAGATGTTCTTGGTGTGAGTCCGCATAGTGTTCAGGGACACCGTGAGCTCGCGGGCGATGGCCGGGCCGTCCAGCTCGGTTCCGAGCAGCCGCAGCACGTCGAGCTCGCGCTCGCTGAGTGGGTCGATCAAGGCCTGCTTGATGGGGGTGTCGTGCCCGGTCTCGCTCATGGCTGCCAGGAGCCGACGGACATAGTTCCTGGTCATCCCCTGTTTCGCGACCGCTCTCAGCATGGAGGCCATCGGCGGGCCCTCATCCGCGAAGACTCGGACGTAGCCCTCCGGCTCGGCCAGCGTCACCGCGCGGTCCAGGTAGCCAAGCGCAGCCGGGGTGTCCCCGAGCGCCTGGTGCGCGAGCGCCCGCAGCACCAGGATCTCGATGACGCGTCCCGTCCTACCGCCTGCTTCCGCCGCCGGCAGCAGGCGCTCCAAGAGTCGGGTCGCCTCGGAAATGGAGCGCTCTGCACGCTCGCCCCGGTACCGCGCCAGGAGCGCCCTGGCCAGGGTGATGTGCTCGAACTCGCGGAGGTAACTGAGGTCGTCATCAACGGACAGGCGCTGCTCACGCGCCCAGCCGAGGGCTTCACCGAACCTGCCCTGCGTGATCCAAACCCGGGCCTTCAACGCCGGGACCGGCCGTACATTCGGGAAGAAGTCGCTCACATACAGGCGCTCCGCCTCGTTGAGCAGGTCAAGTGCGCCGTCCAGATTCCCGCCGCGCATTCGGAATACGCCCGGTGCGCTGCCTCCAGGTCCCCACTCCCCCAGGACGCGGGCCCCAGCAACCCCGATGCCCCAGCACGGCAGAGGTGGTCCTCTTCAAGCGCAAGATCGAGCGCCCGCCGTGCGTGCCTGACAGTGCCAAATGCGTCGCCCCGGGCCAGAGCCTGTCCGGCACGATACATCTCGATCATCCCCGGGAGACGTCGGTATTCCTCCTCGTCGACGACGACCATCTCCGCCGGCGGGGATTGGGATCCCTCACGGGCACCTGTTGCCGGGTCCAGCCACCGCTCCGCGTCCCGCAGCCGGCCCTCAACTCCCTCGAGCTCGCCGCTAGTCAGCAGTGCCCCGGCGAAGGCAACGCTGAGCACCGGCCTGACCTGGATCAATTCGTCGGGGAGCATCTCAAGCCAGGCACGCGCCGTGGCCTCCTGCCTGGTCCTGCGCATTGCCGGGATCGCCAGCTCGACCAGGTCCGCCGCTCGCTCGAAATCTTCGGCGGCCAGCGCGTGGCCGATGGCCACGGGCTGCTCGCCGTTCTGCTCGTACCACGCGCTCGCCCGCCGGTGCAGGTCAGGCACCTGGTCGGGCTGCTCGTCCAGCAGGCGCGCATGCAGCACGTCAGCAAAGAGATGGTGGTAGCGATACCACCGGCGGCGGTCGTCAAGCGGGACCAGGAACAGGTTCCCTCGATCCAGCGCCTCCAGCATGGCCTTGCCGCCGCCCTGCCCGGTGACGGCATCGCACAGCGGGCCGCTCAGCCGGCCCAGGATAGAGATCTGCAGCAGGAAGGTCTGGACACGACCGGACTGGCGCTGCAGCACCTCCTCGACCAGGTAGTCGACGACATAACGATCGTCCCCTGCGAAGCCGGCAATGAAGCCGGCGACGTCGTCTCGCCCTTGCATCGAGAGCGCCGCCAGCTGGAGCGCGGCGATCCAGCCCTCGGTGCGTCCCTCCAGCGCGGCCACGTGCCGCGCGGTCAACTGCAGGCCCATCATCCCGTTGAGGTACGCCGCGGCCTCATCAGGGGTGAAGCGCAGCTCGGCCGCGCGGATCTCGACCAGCTCGCCGCGCGCCCGCAATCGCGCCAGCGGCAACGCGGGATCGGCGCGGCCGGCGATCACCACGTGCAGCCGCGGAGGCAGATGGTCGAGCAGGAACGCCATCGCGTCCTGCACATCACGCGCGTCGATGACGTGGTAGTCGTCAAGCACCAGCACGATGTCTGCCGCGATGGCACCCAGGGGTTGGCACCAGACCATCTCCTATGCGAGCGCATCAGCCAGAGCACTCTGGCTTCTTCGCCCCACTTGTTCTTCGCCGGCCACGACGGATGAGTCCCGTCATGAGCAGCGCTACCCGGGATGCAGGCACCCGTTGACGGGCAACAGACCCGAGTCCGATCGTCGCGGTCCCCGTGCCGATGGCAGCTGGCAACGATACGTGGCCTCAAACTTGGAACCAATGAGTCGGACGGCCTAGCCGACGTGAACCACGGCTAGCCAGCGGACTTTGTTCCCAGAGTAGCCGCGAGGTCGAAGCCGAACCCCTTCTGGCCCCGCAGGAGACACCGCGGACACGGTGTTTCCCATGAGCGGGAAGAAGCTCCAGAAGTGCTGCGGCTCCCCGTCAACCGCGCCCTGACCGGCCTTGTGCGTCGGCCGCGGGCGGTGTCGGCGTGACGGGCGGGAATCCCGCCGTCAGCAGGCCGTTCCCGCATATGTAAGCCGCCGCCGTGGCAACCGCCGGCTACCAGGGCTGCTGAGCGGACAGGTGCAGGCGGGTCTGCAGCAGCGGGGTGAGGGCGCGGGTGCGGGCCGCCTGCACCTGGTACAGCCCGCTGATGCTGTCGTGCGTGACTCCCGCCTCTCCTGACCGGTAGCCGACCATCCGGTGGATCGCGGCTGCCAGCTCACTCGGCCGGTGCGCTGCGAGCAGCGCGCCCGCATCCCCGATCCGCCACCACGCGGCCAGGCAGCGCAGGGCGAGCGGCAGCCCGTGCGCCGGCACGACCCTGCGCCACAGCCGCAGCGCGACCGGGTCAAGGTCGGCATCCGGCTCGGGCAGCCCGCCGAACATGCGCGCTCCGGCCGGGCTGAACAGCCACCTGGCCGACGGCAGGAGGCGGTGCAGCATGCTTTCGAACGGCAGTATCTCGCTCGCCTGCCGCGATCCGACCTGCCACCGCAGCAGGTAGGGATAGCTGCCCGTGCCAGTCTTCAGGCAGCCGCCGGTACAGGCAAGCTCCCCGCACCCGGGCGCGAACGTGACGGAAGTCAGGCTCTCCGGCTGGTCGCCCGGGGCAAGGCCGACTGCCCTGCAGGGACCGGCCGGGCCGAACAGCCGGATCGCGGCCTCGGCCGGCGAGTCCGGGGCGCACATCCGCCGCAGCGCGCGCATGTTCTGCTGGGTTGCCATCGACCACAGGTCCATGGCCAGCCGCTGGCCTGACCTGTTTAGCGCCTGCGGGTCGAGCAGTGCGGGCTGTGCGAACCGCGCGGGTCGTGCGGCCTGCGTTCCCTCCTGGCCACGATGCGACCGCTCGTCGGTGGCAACGGACGTCGCGGCGCCGGCCCCGTCCCGATGCGCCGGCCCGGCAGGCACCGCACGCGCGTGCGCTTCTGCTGACCTGGGCCTGGCGGCCGGCTCGTGACCCGGGACCGACCCGTGACTTGGGGCCGACTCGGGCCTGGGAGCTGGCACTGCGGGTGACCGCGGCGTAAGCGAGACCGCGGCGTGCCCGGGCAGACAGCCCGCGCAGCCAAGGTGCGTCTTAGCGACCACCAGCGGCCACCGCGCGGTGTCGGCGCCGCACGCCGGGCAGCGCACTGGCGCGAACGCGCCGGCCGGCAGCAGCCAGGCGAGCGTCAGCGGGAATCGGCGTGCGCCGCGCAGCACATCGACGTCCAAGCGCAGGGCCGGGACGCGCAGCAGATGCAGCCGGTACGGGCGGATCTCGTGTCGGGGCGAGTACTTCTCCCGGATCTCGGCCAGCCGCCGCCGTTCCTCCGCCCGGATGCCGTCCATCCGGGCGGCGAGCATCCCCTGACGATCCGCAGCAGCGGTGACCTGACGCCTGGCCAGCGACGCCAACTGCTCGGCGTAGTACCGCCGCGTTCGCTCCAGCTCCGCCTCGGCCGCCTCGCGCACCATCCCGGCCGCGAGTGCCTCACACCGGCCGGTTGCCGCACGGCCCAGCAGCCGGTGCGCCTCCGCCAGGGCAGGGGGCACCTGGGCCAGGTCTGCCGGGACGGCACCGAGACCAGCACCGACAGCAGCCGCCGCGACCCGCTGCAGTCGATCCGAGACCTGCCCGGCCAGCTCAAGCCGGGACAGCACGTCCACCCAGCACTCCGCGCGCTCGTGGAACCGGTCGTCGGCGGAGGCCGAGTACGAGATCAGCGCGCCGACCCGCAGCACTTGCCGCATAACCCGGGCCGCCGGACCCCTGGCGTCGATCCGGCCGTGATCGACAGGGAATCGGTCGCGGGCCCGATCCAGCAGTCGCCCGTCATCTGGCCGCTGCGTGGCGGGTTCGGCCAGCGTGAGCAGGCCAGCGTCCGCGGTCTGCAGGGCGTCTTCCGCTGCGGCGGTCAGCAAGGGGTGACCTGTGGTCAGCAGCGCAGCCCCGTCCTCGCGGGCAACCTCGGGATGCTCGGTGACGGTGAACTCCTCCGGCAGATCGAACGCGCGCTGTAGCGCAGGGGGCACCATGACAAGTGCTCGGTCCGCTGACTTCTCCCACAGCCCGCCGCGGGATTCTACGTAACTGAGCCAGAACGCCAGCCCGCCCTCAACCGTCGCGGTGCTCATTGCTGCTGCCCGATGAGCTCGTCGGCGTTGGCGCGGACGCACATGTACTCGGTCCTGGCCCGCGCCAGGTCCTCGCCGATTTGCGCTAGCCGCTCGGCGAACTCCTGGTCGTCGCGAGTTCCGACGAAGGCGTCGAACACCGACGACTCGAAGTCGAAGTCGTCATCCACCCGGCCGAGAATCATGTCCAGCTCGCCCACCACCAGCTCGAACAAGTTGATCTTGGCCTCCAGCACATGCAGGATGCGCTGCTCGATCGTGTCGCGGGCGACCAGGTTAGTGAGCAGCACGTCGTGGTCCTGGCCGACCCGGTGCAGACGGCCGAGCCGCTGCTCGATCTGCATCGGGTTCCACGGCAGGTCAACGTTCACCATCACGTGACAGAACTGCAGGTTCCGGCCCTCGCCGGCCGACTCGGTGCTGAGCAGGACAGGCACCTCCTCGCGGAACGCGCTGATGGCCTTCTCCTTGTCAGCGCGGGCGAGACTCCCGTGATACATCGTGAATGGGATGTCGTGTGTGCGCAGCTCGCGAGCCAGCGCCTCCTGGGTCTGCCGGAACGCGGTGAACACGAGCACCTTCTCTCCAGCGGCCCGACGCAGCCGGGCGGCAAGCTCGGCTGCCTTGCTGGAGTCGGTGATCGAGGCCGCGCGCCGGGCGAGATCCGCCCAGCCGGCCTTCGCTAGGGTCGGCGCGGCCGCGGCTGGGCTCGAGCCCGCCTGCCTGGCGAGGCTGCGCAATGTAAGCCGCCGGGAGTGGGCTGCGCCCGGCGCCTCCTGCCTTATCCGAGCGGCAATGTCGGCATAGAGGGCAGCCTCCGGCGCTGACGGCGCCACCAGCACCGTCTCGGCCAGCCGCTGCGGCAGCATCAGGCTCACCTCGCCGCGCCGGTGCCGCACCATCACCTCCCTGGTCCGGGTGCGCAGCCCGGCGACATTGCGCGGCACGGCCGGCGTGCCAGCGCCGTGCTCAGCGCGGAACTGCGCCCGCGTGCCGAGCAGGCCAGGCGCGACCAGGCTGACTAGCTCGTACAAGTCCTGCAGCCGGTTCTCCACCGGCGTCGCGGTAAGGAGCAGCAGGTACCGCGCGCTTAGCGCTCGCGCCAGCCGACCCGACGCGCTGCGCGCATTGCGCAGCCGATGCGCCTCATCCATGATGATGATGTCCCAGGGCTGCCGGGTCAGCGCGGCGGCAAGCGGCTCGCGGCGGGCTGTCGCCAGCGACGCGATCACTATCGGCTGGTGGCGGCCTGGACCTCCGTCCCATTCGCCACTGGCGGTGATGACCGTCGGCAACGTGAATTTTCGCTCCAGTTCCTCCTGCCACTGCCGGGTGAGGCCGGCCGGCACGACCACTAGCGACCGATCGGCCAGGCCGCGCATCCGAAGCTCCGATAGCACCAGCCCGGCCTCGATCGTCTTGCCGAGCCCCACCTCGTCGGCGAGTATCGCCCGGCCCCGCATCATGCGCAGTACCGTCTGCGCCGTCTGCAGCTGGTAGTCGAAGGGCTCGAAGCCGAGCCTCGGCCGGGACAGGAAGGTGTCGAAACCCGGCCTGCTCCACACGTCGGCAGCAGCCTCCAGAAGGCTGGCGCGCGCGTCGTCCACGGGCGCGCCCTGCCGCAGCGCGCCGAGCAGGGACAGGTAGGGACCGAGTTCGGAAAGCAGATCATCCGCCGGCGCCAGATCCGGTTGTGTCAGGACGGCCGTCGTCACGCGGAGCACGCTAGCGGACAATGCCCCGTCTGAACGGGACATCCGGCCCGTGTCGGCGGATCCGATCGCCTGGCAATAGCACAACTGGCGCCGCCTGCCCGTGTCTCGCCCGCCGCCGGAGCGCGGACATCGGCGCTGAGCAGCCCAGTCGACCGAGGGCAGCCAGGCTGCGGTTGACGTCGGCCAGGCTGAACGGCCGGGGCTCGGCCGGCTCGTCGCCGGACCAGGACTCCTGGGGCGAGTCGCCGCTGGACTCGGCGCAAATCGGGTAATCCCGTCCGGTCTCACGCGCGACCGCCACGCCGCTGGTGACCTCTCACATCTGCGGGGTCAGCACGGGAACCGCCGACGGCGCGACGATGATCCAGATCCCGAGCCCGGTGATCGCTAGTGCCAGCGGGATATCGGTAGCGGCTTTGGCGGGCAGCAGCTTCTGCGCGAGGACGAGCACGCTGATCACCGCCATCCAGGTGATGCTCATGGCACCAAGCGCCACCAGCGCCACCATCAGCCCGATGCTCGACCCGGCACAGGACAGCCCGAACCCGAGTCCAGACCGGACGCTCTCCCGGCAACGCCGGCGGCAGCGCTGCTTGAGCGGCGTGAACTCGTAGGCGCCTGCGGCGATCAAGGCCACTCCGGCAGGCAGAGTCCCGTGCGGCCGGTCCACCGCATACACCACCACGCCTGCCAGTGCCCAGACGGCCAGGTACGAGCCGACGAACTGCGACACGGCGCGCATCCCGCCGACCCGGGCGCGCCTGAGCACCGCCGGAGCCGCGCCAGGCAGCATCATCGCCGCCATCATCGACGCCCACACGGCCATAAAGAAGCCGAACGAGCCGAGCCGCGTCGCGGGCCCCATGTCCATCCCGTTCATTTCCTGGACCACGAGGACCCAGCACGCGGCGGCCAGCCCGAGCGTCCCGGCCAGCGCGGCTGCCGTCGCAGCTGGCCTCGCGGCCGTTATGGCGGCCGAGCCTGAAGCCGACACTGCGTCCCCCCGGCACCGGGCCGGGCCACTGGCGGCGCGGCGGCGGCCATGTCCCAGCCTGTGAAGCCTTCGACCCGGCCCGGCGTTCACCTTCACGCCCTCCTGCTCATGCCGCGGCGGGCGCCCGGCTATCCCTGCGACAGCTCGGCGTCGCCGTATTCGTCATGCCAGTTCCACCACGTGTACGGCGGGGTCTGGGGATAGCCATCGGGCGAGTCCTCCCAGTCCTCCTGGCGTCCGAGCGCGGTCAGGTCGAGGTAGCTCCAGGTGCTCCCCATCGCTTCGTCGCCGCGGTTGTTGATGAAGTAGGTACGGAACACGCTGTCGCCGTCGCGGATGAACGCGTTCGTGCCGTGCCATTCGCCCACGCCGAAGTCGGTGTCGAAGCCGTCGGTCATGGTGTACCAGGGCATCTTCCAGCCCATCCGCGCCTGCACGCGCTCGATGTCTGGCTGCGGCGCGCGCGAGGCGAAAGCGAGAGTGGTGTCGCGGGCATTCAGATGGGCGACATGGGCGACCTGGTCGGCCACCAGAGAGCAGCCGCGGCAGGCATGATCGGGCCAGCCGAACACGCCGGGTTCGAAGAAGGCGCGGTAGACGATCAGCTGACGGCGGCCATCGAACAGGTCGAGCAGGCTCGCCTTACCCTCAGGCCCGTCGAACGCGTACTCCTTCTCCACCGCCAGCCACGGCATCCGCCGGCGCTCGGCGGCCAGCGCGTCCCGGGCGCGGGTCAGCTCTTTCTCCTTCACGAGCAGCTGCTGGCGCGCTGCCTCCCACTCTTGCGCTGTGACGATCGGGGGGGTCTTCATTGTGATGTCCACCTTCCAGTGTGATCGGCCATGATGTCCTCGGGGTTCGCGGAGCGGGTTGCGGCGGGCCCGCGAGCAGATCGGTCGAGGTGGTACTTCAACGCATCGAGCGAACCGTCCCAGTCGCGAGCCAGCGCGGCCAGGAACTGCTGCGCCACCTGCATCGGGGCCGAGCGCAGCCGGTACCGCACCCGGCGCCGCTCCCCTGGTTCGGCCGTCACCAGGCCGGCCTCGGCCAGCAGGGCCAGGTGCTTGGCGATCGCCTGCCTCGTGATCGGCAGACGAGCGGCCAGGTCCGTGGCCGTAGCCGGACCCCCGGAGGCCAGCGCGGCCAGGATGGCGCGCCTGGTCGGGTCGGCCAGGGCATTGAAGACCCGTTCGGCGATCGCCTCGATGTCAGGCGGCATCGAGGTAGCCGGCCAACTCGCCCAGTTCGCTCGCCCAGCCCTTGGTGTTTCCGTCGTACGCCTTCCGGTAGGCGTCTTCGGGCAGCTGGGCGAACCCGGACTCGACCACCTTCAGCCGCGTGCCCGCACCGACCGGTTCGAGCGTGAACTCGACATAGGTGCGGCGCGGATCGTCATCGGGCAGCCCGTAGATGGGCCAGGTGAACCCGAACACCGTCGGCTCCTCCACCCGTTCCACCCGCATGTCGACCGTGGGGCCGCCGGTCCATCTCATCCGGGCCGATCCGCCAGGACGCAGGTCGATCGTCGCCTCGTTGCCGAACCAGGCGCCCAGCCCCTCGGCCGTTGTGAGCGCCGCCCACACCTTGGCCGGCGGGTGAGCGATCTCGACGATCCGCTCGATGCGATCAGGAAAACCCATGACCCCTCCACCAAGTAGCAACCGACCAAGTAGCAACCGACCAAGTAGCAACCGACCGATTGCCACATTATAGCAATCGGTCGGTTGCGTCAACGGGGTCCTGCCCGAAAAGCGGCTCGCCCGCCGCGAACATCCGGGGTGCCCAGAAGTCAGACCCGAAGACCGGCAAGCTGCCGGCCCAGGAGGAGTTAGACCGGTTGGAGCGGGCGGCTTTCGCCTGTCTGCTCATGGCGGGCAGGCTTTGCCGCCTGCCCGGGCTTCCTCAACCAGTGCTACCTTGCCGGCGCCAGAACTTACGCCGGTTTCGACGGCGTGCGGCTCATTGGCGTGGCGTCGCATGAGTCTGCGTTCCGCGATAGGCCCGGCTTCCCGGCTGGCCGCAAGCGCTGGACTGAATGGATCAGTGATGACGAGGACGTCCGCGCCGGCTGGACGTTGCTCGCACGCGTTCATCGCGGCCTCGGCCGGCGGCTGGATCACTCAAATGGGCGTAGTGCCCCCGGCCAGGGCAAGGACATCGGCACGCAGCTGCCAGACGATGTGCGTCTGTCGACCGCCTACGCCAGGGTCGCCGCCCTGGTCGATCCACCGTCGGCGCTACTCGACCCGGTAATCCAACGGCGGGTGGCATCGGCCGGCGCACCGAGCGGTGCCGCCGCGATCAACGGTTAGCGCCGCGGCGAGGCCCGGAGTGGCTTTGCCTTTAGGACTTTGGTCCCTGTTTTTGATAAATGGCTTCGCGTGATGCTTGCGCAAGGTTTCCTGAGCGAAGGAGCATGCCATGCGGCTGGCGCGCGTCCGGGCCTGGGTGCTGCTGACCGCAGGCCTGGCACTCACCTTCAGCCTGCTGGGGCACTGGCAATCCGGGTCCGGTCGACGTCAGCCAGAACTGCTCCGGCCAGAACGCCGAAGTGGAAGAGGCCACCGCGACACCTGGCTTCATCTACCAGGTCTGGATCGGGTGCGGGGGGATCGGGTACGCCCGCTCCACCGATGCCGGGGCCAGCTACAGCGCGGCGGTGGAGATGCCGGGCTCGGGCGGCGCCTGGGACCCGGCGATCGCGGTCGGGCCGACCGGCATCGTCTATGTGGCCTACATGCTGTCGTCCGGCGGCTACGACTACCCAGTGGTATCGGCGTCCTTTGACCAGGGGGCCTACTCGAACGGCGACCTGAACGCCGTGGTGCAAAAGTCCACCGACGGCGGCAGGACCTTCGGGCCGATCACCCCGATCGGTCCGAACTACCCGATCAACGGCGGCTATAGCGCCCCGGTGCTCGTCGACCCGGCCGGCCGGGTCGACGCACTGTACTGGGGCCACCAGACCGACCCGAACACCTACGCGCTGTCACCTGGCTATGAGTACTTCACCTCCTCGTCCGACGGCGGGACTACCTGGCCCGCCTCGCCGCAGCAGCTCTACCCCTCCGACGGCTCGATCGCACTGCCGACCTGGTGGATCGACGGGGACCTGGCCATCGACTCCGGCGGCACCCTGTATGCCACCTGGGACACCCAGACCTCCAACGGCGACATCGGATATCTGTCCTACTCCAGCGACGGCGGGGCCACCTGGTCCACCCCGGTGCGGGTGACCCCCGACACCGACAGCGCGATGCACAACGTCCAGGTGGCGGGCGGCGCCCCTGGCACCGCCTACGTCGCCTGGCAGACCAGCGCGCCCTCCCAGGGATACGCGACCTACCTGCAGACCTTCTCCACCACGACAGGCCTGGCTGGCACGCCTGCGCTGGTGTCCGCCGCCTACGGCAACCCCTCGGTCTGGCCCGGCGATACCTTCGGCCTGGCCACCCTGCCCGGCAACCAGATCGCTCTGAGCTGGGGTAGCGCCAACGGTACCGGGTCCACCTCGGAGATCTACGCCACCGTCGTGCCAGCCGCGGATTTCACCATCTCGGTGACCCCGGCATCCGGGTCGGTCATCCAGGGCAGCGCGGCTACCCCGACCGTGGCCACCGCCGCGTCCGGCGGTGACACCGAGACGGTGAGCCTGTCCGCCTCCGGCCTGCCGGCCGGCGCGTCCGCGGTGTTCAGCCCGCCCTCGGTCACCGCGGGCGGCTCCTCGATCCTCACCCTGTCCACCACCTCGGCCACCCCGCCAGGGACCTACCCGATCACCATCACAGGGACAGGCACGGCCAGCGCCCGCACCACCACTTACACGATCACCGTCACCGCCACCGCCACCAACGCGATCACCAACGGGGGCTTCGAGACCGGCGGCCTATCCGGCTGGACGGCCGCGGGCCCGGCCGCCGGCGTGACCACCTCCGGCCCGCACACCGGCACCTACGCGGCCCTGCTCGGATCGACCAGCCCGACCAGCGGCGCATCGTCGATCACGCAGACCTTCACCGCGCCGGCCGGCAGCAGCACCCTGTCCTTCTGGTACAACCTGACCTGCCCGGACACGGTCGCCCACGACTGGGCGACCGCCACCTTGAAGGACAACACCACCGGCAAGACCACCACCGTGCTAGCCAAGACCTGCGCCGCCAGCTCCGGCTGGGTCCAGGTCTCCCATGCCATCACCCCAGGGCACTCCTACGCCATCACCTTGACCAGCAAGGACGACAACCGCCCCGGCAACCCGACCTATACTAAATACGACGACATCGCCACATCCTGACCAGCATCAGCCACACCCTGAGCCGGGGAGACGGCCCGCGCACCAGCGGGCCTCCACGACAACGGCCGTGACCGCGGCCAGCGAGCTCGCCCCCTTCACCGGCCCGCCCGCCGGGACCCGCCGGGCGAGGCCAACTGCATCAAGGGAGCACAGGCGATATCGCCCCCAGGGACTATCCGACTCCGACAGTGCTCACTCGCGGCCCCGTCAAGCCCCGACGCCGCAATCTTGCGAGCTGCCGGGCGCCGATGCAACCGGCCCGCACGTCCAGTGACACCGGCCCGCGCGATGCCCAGGGAACCATGGTCATGCGCCGGTGAGGGCAAGGACGCGCTCCAGGGTCCGCACCATGCCAGGGACCGCGCCCGCTGCCTGGCTGGTGCGGTCGTGCCGTACGAAGGACTCGGCCATCGTCATGGCGACCGAGCCGGCGCAGATCGCGAATTCCCGGCGGTCGAGCCCGGCGCCGTAGGCCCACAGTTTGGCAGCCGCGGACTCGGCGAGGTCGCCTTCCCCGGCGGCGACCAGCAACGCCTCGGCCAGGTCGTAGGCACGCGGCCCGACGCCGAGGCCCTCGACGTCGACCACCCACAGCCGGCCAGGGGTGACGATGGTGTTGGCGAGGTTGAAGTTCCCGTGGACCAGGTCATAGCTGGACAGCGGGTCGGGCGAGCAGGCACCGGCGATGGCGTCGACGGCCGCCACGATCCGCCGCCCCCCTGGGACGCCGGACCCGACCCGGTCCCGCAGGCCGTCCCAGTCCTCGAACACCACCCCCGACGCCCACTGCCCCCATCCGCCGGTGGCACCGGGAAACAACGACGCCTGCACTTCGAGGATCTCGATCATCTGCTCCGCGACTCGGTCGTCCAGCCGTTGCGGCGGCCGGCCGTCAATGAAATCCTGCACGACCCATGCCCCGCCCGGCGCCCGGCCCGCTGCCAGCCAGGCCGGAGCAGGCCAGCCACGGGCCCGTGCCACCTCCACCCGCTCACGCGCACCGAGCAGCCGCTCCGGCTCGCCCGCCCGCCACTTCAGGACCGCCCTGGAACCATCGGGGCGGCTCAGCAGGTAAGCGCCCTCGTTCCAGCCACCAGCCAGGCGGCGCTCAAGCCGCCAGCGATCGCGAAGCTCGGCATTGACCGTGCTGAGCATCACCCCGACGTCCACCCCAAGCATTATCGACCCGGTGCCACCCGCTGGTTGCGCCTGGCGCGGGTGGCCGCAGGCTGGTCGGGGCCGGGTACCCGCCGTGCTCATGTCGCGACTGCCCGCAAGGTCGAATGGCGGCCATCGGATGTGGACTCCTGGCTGAGGGAGAGCCGAGTCGGGCCGTTCACGGTGAAGGCCACGGAAGCGGCGAAGATCCCGGAGATGCAGCCGCGAGGGAGTCCCCGGCGGATAGGGCGCGGAACGTTCGGACGGTGGCGGATCACCCGGCCATTCATTACATTGACGTATATCGATTTAATCGATATACGTATATGAATGAGCCCCGATCTGGAACCTGTGCCCAGCCCCGCCGCCCCCGTGATCGTGGTCGGCGGCGGACAGTCCGGCCTCGCGGCAGCCCGGGCGCTGCGTGCGCTGCGCATGCCGGCGGTGATCCTGGAGGCCAGCGATCGCCCCGCCGGATCATGGCCGTGCTACTACGACAGCCTGCGCTTGTTCTCGCCGGCGGGATACAGCTCGATGCCGGGGATGCCCTTCCCCGGTGCGCCGGATCGCTACCCGGGCCGCGATGAGGTAGCCGGCTACCTCGAGCGCTACGCCGCCAGACTCGACGTCGAGATCCAGACCAGCACCCGCGTGACGACGATCCGGCAGGACGGCAGGGAGTTCATCGTCGTCACCGAGGGGGGGCGGGCGCTGCGCGCGTCAGGCATCGTGGCCGCGAGCGGATCGTTCGCCAACCCCTACCGCCCGAGCTTCCCTGGCCAGGAGGCCTTCACCGGCCAGCTCTCGCACGTCGCCGGTTACCGCAACCCGGCGTCGTACGCCGGCCGGCGGGTGATCGTCGTCGGAGCGGGCGACTCCGCCGCCCAGGTCGCCAACGAACTCGCGCCGGTCGCGACGGTCACGCTGGCCACCCGCCACCCGGTGCGGTTCATCCCCCAGCGGCTGGGCGGTGAGGACGTCCACTTCTGGCTGCGCGAGAGCGGCTTTGACACCCTGCCCGCCGAATGGCTGAGCAAGATCATCGGCGGCAGCGTGGTCACCGACAGCGTCGGGTTCCAGCAGACCCTCGCCGACGGCCGCGTTGACCGGCGCCCGATGTTCACCGCGCTCGACGGAAACCAGGTGATCTGGAGCGATGGCCAGCGCGAGCCGGTCGACGCGATCATCCTCGCCACCGGATACCGGCCCAGCCTGGACTACCTGCGCGAGCTCGGCGCCCTCGACGCAGACGCAGCCCCGATTCACGTCCGCGGCATCTCCTCCACCCACCTCGGCCTGGTCTACCTCGGCCTGGAATACCAGCGCTCGTTTGCCTCCAACACCCTCAGGGGCGTCAGCCAGGACGCCCGGGAGGTGATCCCGCCACTGGTCGCCTGGATCCGCGACGCGCCCGCCAAGGTCGGACTAGCGGCCCGACATCACGTTGACATACATCCAACAGACTGGCAGGTGCAGACCTATGGCCGTGGAACTAGAGCTAACTCCGAAGACCAAGCGCCCCGCCGGTCAACCGCGCTGCGAGCCGACCGTCTACCCAGGAGTGCAGCGCGAGCAGGCGATCCGCATGGCCGCGGTCGCCAAGGCCCTTGGCGACCCCGTCCGGCTGCAGCTCATTGACGTGCTGCGCAAGCACGCCGGGACGGTGTGCGTCTGCGAACTGGTCCCGCTGTTCGGCCTCTCCCAGCCCACCATCTCCCATCACCTCAAGGTGCTGCGCCAGGCCGCCCTGGTCGGCTCGGAGCGCCAGGGGCTCTGGGCCTACTACTACGTCATCCCCGGAACCCTGAAGGAACTTTCCGGATGGCTGAGCTGAGCGCGGCGAATCAGCGTTCGCGCTTCAGCTTGCGCCAGCCGCCGGCCCGGTTGTCGGCGATGATGTGCCTGAACATGGCGGTGAGGGCGGGCGCGTTGATGGTCTCGCCCTGGCGGACGGCCACGGTGCGGGCTGCCTTGTTGCTGTGGCCGCCGGTGATGATCCCGTCGGGGTCGGGGACGATGGCGCCGTCGTAGAGGAACACGTTGACATGGTCCTTGGCGGCCAGCAGCGCGCAGATGTTGCCGTCCAGCACGAAGTACGGGCGGCTGGTGCGCTTGACGGTCTCGGTGACCTCCGGGTCGGCGGCGTGGACCAGGTCGCGGACTTCGCGGCAGATGGACTGCTGCCAGCCGGGCAGGGCATCGATGTAGGCGTCAACGCGCGGGTCGGCGGTGTATGGGGCGGGTTCAAACGGTGAGCCTGGCATGTCTTGTCCCGTGTTCTTGGCGGTGCAGTAGCTGAGGGGGCGCAGGTCATCTGGCGGCGGTAGGACTCCACTCCATCTTCACCCCGCCTCCGGGGCCCTATTCTCCCGGCAACCGGCGACATACCCGCAGAGCGCGAGCCTGGACTGACCGGCGCGAACATTAGAATGCGGCCGGCCGACGTGGCTTCGCGTTGCGGGCCCTCATTTGAGGTATCGTTTCGCGAAGTCGGCGGGGCGGCTGCCGTGTGAGGAGGTCCGATCAGATGGCGTGCCGGGTCCTGCTCGATGGTGAGGCTGCCGACCGGCTGGCCGTTCTCGGCCTGAGCGCCGAGATCGTCGAGCGCGTGGTCCGGCGGGCCGATGCCGAGGCGAGCATCTGCACAGCGCTGGACCCGCCGATCATGGAAGGACTGACACGCTGGGGCCGGACTAACCGGTTCCTGCGCGAGGAGCTGATCCCGGCAGGCTGGTCCTTCGACAATCCGCGGAATCTGCCCCGGACGATCCATCCCAGCGGCGAGTTCGCAATCGTGGCAACCACCGGTGACGAGCTGACCGGGCTGCTGGACCTGCTGCCTGCGACCAAATACCCGAAGGGCTATGCCACGATCCGGGCGGTCCAGATCAACGAGCAGCTCGCCCTCGACTTCGGGGATTTCGACCTCGGAACGGCTGACGGCAAGGCCGGCGATGCCGAGTACCTGCTGACCTGGCTCATGCTGTTCCATGCCGACGAAGACGGGTTCCGGGTAGAACTGTCGCTGCCCGACGCGATCGCCGACGGGCGGATCACCAGCTGGGCCGAGCGGATCATCCTGCCGGTCTTCCCGCGCGACGAGGACCGTCCCGCAGGCAGGCCGCCAGGCGGCGATGACCAGGACGGCGAGATCGTGGTCGACGTCATTCGCCGCTGAGCCCGGAGGCACTTGGCTGTGATGCTCACCCCGTCCCGGCTGGTGATCGCCCGCAAGCGGCGCGGGCTGACGCTGACCCGCCTGGCGGAGCTGACCGGCCTGAGCACCCGCAGTATCTCCCTGTACGAGAACGGGCACCACGAACCTGCCGAAGAGACGCTGCTGCAACTGGCCGGCGCTCTCAGGGTCTCGCCCGCCTTCCTGGGCGGCCCCGATTCCGACGAGATCCCCCAGGAGGCTGTGAGCTTCAGGGCACTGAGCAAGATGACCGCCCGCCAACGTGACCGGGCGCTCAGCACAGGCCGGGTCGCCCTGCTGGTGAACGACTGGATCGATGACCGCTTTGAACTGCCCGCCCCGGACATCCCCAGTCTGACCGGCCACGACCCCGAGGCCGCGGCCGAGGTGGTGCGCGCACGGTGGGGCATGGGCGAGCGGCCCATCGCCAACATGCTGCACCTGCTCGAAGCCCATGGCGTCCGGATCTACTCCTTGACCGCCGAGAACAACGAGCTTGACGCCTACTCGCTCTACTGGCACCGGCAGCCCTTCATCTTCCTGAGCACCACCAAAAGCGGAGAGCGCGGCCGCTTCGACGCGGCACACGAACTAGGGCATCTCGTCCTGCACGGCGAGTACCAGACACTCAACCGGCCCGCCGCAGAAGTCGATGCCAACCGCTTCGCGGCTGCCTTCTTGATGCCACGGGCCAGCGTCCTGGCGCAGGGACTGCGCGATGCCACGCCCGCCCGGATCCTGCAGGCCAAGCGAACCTGGAAGGTCGCAGCCATGGCCCTAACGCACCGGCTGCACGAACTCGGCCTGCTCACCGAATGGGGCTACCGCACCGCCTGCGTCCAGCTCTCCCGCCTCGGCTACCGGCGCTCCGAGCCCAGCGGCATCCCGCGCGAGTCATCACAACTGCTCGCCAAGGTCCTGCGCTCAGCCAGGGACAACGGGGAAACGCTGACCACCATCGCGGCATCCATCGGCATCACCAGCGACGAACTCCAAGGCCACGTCTTCGGCCTCACCCTGACCGCCGTCAATGGCAGCGGCCCGGCCGACCCGCGACCACCGCGAGCCGACCTCCACCTCGTGCCGCCAGCTGACCGATAACGCAAACCCGCAGCGAGTTTCCGCCGGAGATCACTGCGATCGTTCTGCGCGGCTAGGTGTCCCGTCGCACCAGACTGCCGGTGCCAGCACCATCGGTATGGGGTCATCCAGCTGAGCGCTGCGCCGGTTCAGATCGGCTTGGGGAAGGGTTGAACCTGCTGTCGCGGCCGTCACCCGGCGATGTCGGAAGACTGGGCCGCTTTCGTCGGCCGTTCGCTAGGCGGAACGGCTCGGTCCTCATAGAGTCGTGGTCATCCGAACGGCGCGGTGTACTCCGAGATCAGTTGGGGGCGTTGCCTGGGTTAGCGGTGCTGGAGGCAGCGTGGACGAGGACATCCTGGCTGTATCTGGCGGTATGACGGCGGGATCGCGCATCGCCGGCTATCTGCTGGAGGAGCAGATCGGCCAGGGCGGGATGGCGGTCGTATTCCGTGCTCTGGACCTGCGCTTGAAGCGGCAGGTGGCGCTGAAGATCCTGGCGCCGGTGCTCGCGGCGGACGGGGCGTTCCGGCAGCGGTTTATCCGCGAATCCCAATTGGCCGCTGCGGTCGACGACCCTCATATCATCCCGGTGTTCGAGGCTGGTGAGGCCTCTGGCGTGCTGTTCATCGCGATGCGCTTGGTCCGCGGCGGAGATGTCGGGACCCTGGTGCGCCGCGGCGGCCCGCTGCTGCCGAGCCGGGCGGCGGCCATTATCGCACCTGTGGCGGCCGCTCTTGACGCAGCCCATGAGGCAGGCCTAGTGCACCGGGATGTTAAGCCGGCAAACATGCTGCTGGATACGAGGTCCGGCAGGCCCGAACATGTCTACCTGTCCGACTTCGGGCTGAGCAAGGCCGAGCTCGCGGGCAGCACGCTGACCGGGACCGGGCAGTTCCTCGGCACGCTGGATTACAGCGCCCCGGAGCAGATCGAGGGCCGGCCGGTGGATGGCCGGGCCGATCAATATGCACTGGCGTCGGCGGCGTTCGAGCTGCTGACCGGCTCTCCGCCATTCCAGCGTGACGATGCCATGGCGATCATGCACGCCCACATTTCCCAGCCGCCTCCGGGATTGACGAGCCGCAGGCCTGATTTTCCGCGGGCCGCCGACGCGGTCGTCGCCAGGGCGCTCGCCAAGGTCCCGGCAGATCGTTATGGGAGCTGCCGGGAATTCTCCGAAGCGCTGCGAACGGCATTCGGGATCGGACGGTATGACCCAGATCCTGGCGTCATCCCGGGCGCCGGGTGGTCGGCCACCGATGTCGCCGCACCCCCGCCCGCCACCGATATGGCGAGCGCTGGCCAGGCACACGACCACTCCGGCCCCGGGCCCGTGGCCGCGGCTGCGGGCCATCCCCGCAGCCCGGCCACCGAAGCCATCTCGCCGGGCCGCTCGACTCGGCCTCAGCTCTCCGGCCACGGGCCCACCCGCCATCCCCGGCGCCATTCATTCACCTGGGCGGCTGTTGTCCTCGCCGTCCTAGCGCTGGCTGGCACGGCCACCGCAATCATCATGGGCAGATCCCCGACCGGCACGTCGGCCAGTGGCTGCCGCACGCGGCCATCTCCCAGGCCGGCGAGCTGGTCCGCCGGCCAGTCCGACCGTCCGCTGCTGGAACTCGGCACCGGACGCGGCAAGGTCGTGGAAGGGATGGCATTCAGCCCCGACGGCGAGACACTGGCCATCGGCACGTTCGGGGGCACAACATACCTGGTCAACGCCGCCGCTGGCGGTATCACCAGGAAGCTCCGCAATCCCCGCAGCCGCGGTGTCCTGGCTGTGGCCATCAGCTGCAACGGCCAGTTGCTCGCCGCCGCGGACCGCGACGGCAGCACCTACCTGTGGGACCTGACTCCTGGCGCACGAGCCACTCCGGTGGCGACCCTGACCGACCCGGCCAGCAAGGGCATTCAAGCAGTCGCGTTCAGCCCAGACGGCAAGACGCTCGCCGCCGGGGACGCCACCGGCAGCACCTACCTGTGGCACGTGAGCTCGGGCACCAAGACCGCCCTTGCCGCGACCTTTGCTGAGCCGGCAGCTACGAGCATCCAGGCTGTCGCGTTCAGCCCAGACGGCAAGACGCTCGCTACCGGGGACGCTGCTGGCAGCACCTATCTGTGGCACGTCACCTCCGACACGCGCGCCCGTCTCGTCACGACTCTGACCGACCCGGCCAGCAAGGGCATTGAGGCCGTCGCGTTCAATCCGGCCGGCACGCTGCTCGGGGCCGGGGACGCCACCGGCAGCACCCACCTCTGGAACCTTTCGCCTGGCACCGGTTACGCCCACCGCACCCTGGCCGATCCTGGTGCCAGCGGCGCTTACGGCACCGTCGCGCTGGCCTTCAGCCCCGATGGCACCACGCTGGCCGCCGGAGGCTACACCGGGCAGACATACCTGTGGAGAACCGCTACCCGGACTCTCATCGCATCGTTGCTCGACCCAGGCTCAGGCGTCGGAAGCGGGAATATTCAAGCGGTGGCATTCAGCCCGGACGGATCCGTACTGGCAACCGGCGACACTCAAGGCAGCACATACCTGTGGACGGCAAAGTGAAAGCACGCGCGGCATCAGCCGCACGGTACTGGCACGGCCAGGTGCCGGGTGCCGCATCGCCATGTCCGAGGGCAACTGGCCATGGTTGACGGCAGCCGTCGATCGTGATGGCCCTACCCTGGCGGCGTGATCCGAGCTAGCGCGGCGGCGCTCGTCGGCGCGGGCGGCGTGGCGGGCCTGGGTTACTACCTGGTGGTCACCGGCAAGCTGACGGTCGACACCGGCTGGGGCCGCCGGGTCCGCCCGCTTGGCCCGTTCAGCGTCGAGGTCGCCGCTCCGGCAGCAACTGTGTTCGACGTGATCGCGGCGCCCTACCTGGGCAAGACGCCGCGCGCCATGTCCGGCAGGCTCCAGGTCCTCGAGCGCGGTACCGGCATGGTGCTGGCCGAGCACTACACCCCGGTGCATCACGGCAGGCTGACCGCCGCCACGCTGGAGACCGTCACGTTCGACCGGCCGCACCGGATCACGTTCCGGCTCGTCCGGGGCCCGGTGCCGCATCTGAGCGAGGAGTTCGCGCTGACCGAGCACGACGGCACCACCACGCTCGGCTACTCTGGCGAGCTCGGCACCGACTTCGCCGCCGCGGGCCGGTGGTGGGGCGACCGGGTCGCCGCCGCATGGGAGGCGGCAGTCCGCTCCTCGTTCACGGCCATCGGGGCCGAGGCCGAGCGCCGCGCCAGCCCCGGCACGGCCAGACACTGAAGCCCGCGCCCGACCGCCCGGCCGCACCAGCCGGCTGCCAGGACACCGGGCCCGCCGAAACCAGGCTCGCCCGAGCCATCGCGCGAACCCGCGAGGCACGCCATGTCACGCCCCGCCCGCCACGAAGATTCTGAAGGCCGCGGAAACGCGAGACCGCGGTGGCCTCGTTGCTTTGCATGCTAGCCAGTGAGAGCGCCGCGGGCATAATGCGCCTGCGCCCTGTTCTGCCTGCCGCGGCGTCCACACATAGGCGGTGGTGGTGGTCACCGCCCGGAATCCCAGGCGGCGCAAGATGGGGGCACTGTCATCAGATGCGTAGACCTGCAGATACTTGACACCACGTGCGGCAGCCCGCTGAGCGCGGGCAGTGACCAGCGCCCGGTAGATGCCGCGGCCACGCCACCCCGGCAGCGTCGAGCCGCCCAGCAGACGGGCGAAACCGTCCCCTCCCGGCCGGAAGAAAACCAGCCAGGCCGCCGAGACAACCTCACCGCCAGCCTCCGCGGCCAGGACGGCGATGTCGTCCGGCGCGGCGGCTACCAGGCCGATCAGGTTCTCGCCGAGCCAGCTCCAGTCCTTGCCCCAGACAGCGGACTCCATCGCGGCGATCCGGCGCATGTCGGCGTCCGCGGTGACCCAGCGCAGGACGACATCATCAGGCAGGGCCGGGGAGGTGGCCAGCTCCGCGGTGAGCCCGATCAGCACCGTCTGCTGCTCTTCGGGAACGAATCCCGCGGCGCGCAGCCGCGCGGTGAGGTCGCCAGGCTCGTCGTGCGCGCGGGTCGCCCACTCGACTGCCTCGCCCCGCCCGGCGAAATAGTCACGCTGCCTGGCGATCAGCCGGTCGAGTTCCGCTCCTCTTATCCCGACATCACGCGGGCCGGAGATGTAGCCTCGGTACTCGCCGACGACCCGCAGCAGCGGCCCGTCCCGCTCATACCTCACGCCAGCGGGCGGCGTGGGCAGCATTCCTCGCATCTGCTCGTCGTAGGCGGTGAGCAAAGCGCCGACCGCCGTCACGCGGCCGAGTTTACGGGCCACGGCAACTGGTTTTCTGCCGCCAATCCAGCGCTAGGCCAAGGAAGCCTGCTACGACTACGGCCCGGGCCTGGCGGTGGTACGTGCGGCTCGGACATCTGCGGCAGGCGCACCAGGACGCTGCGCCTGATCACGGTGCCTCGGTAGCCGCCAGTTCGTCGGTGGCGTATTGCCCGGCGTTGGTGGTGCGGCGCAGGAAGTCGGCAACCAGCTCGAGTTCGGTGTCGGCGTACCTGCCGCAGACCTGGTCCATCGAGGTGTTCATCGGCAGGTAGAGGCGGAAGATCTCCGCGTTGCGGTCGCGCAGGGCTCGCACGGCGACCGCACGGCGATCGGGGGCGTCAGGGTCGCGGTCGCGGACGACCCAGCCGCCCCGCTCAAGCCTGTCAAGGATGCCGGTCATGGTCGCGGGGTGCAGCCCGGCGTGCCTGGCCAGGGCGCTCGGGCTGAGCGGGCCGCGCCGGGCGATCAGCTCCAGGCAGTCCAGGTCGACGTTCTTGAGGTCAAGATGTGCGCTGACGTGATGGTTGAGCAAGGACAACTGGTTGCTCAGCTCGCGCAATGACTCCTTGATCGCGGCAGTCAGCCGCCGTCTGCGCCGTGCGGCAGCCGTGCCGTCATATACTATGGAACTCATATGATATGCTCCTCATGCTTTATGGAATACACAGGACATCGTACCGGACAGCAAGAGGGGCAGCAGCAGATGAAGCTCACGATCTTCGCGGCCAGCGGCGGCATCGGCCGGCACCTACTCGAACAGGCGACCGCGGCGGGTCACGACGTCACGGCCGTCGTGCGCAACCCGCAGAAGCTGTCCGGGCAGGTACCCGTCGTCACCGCCGACCTGGCCGTCGCCGAACCGGCCGCGCTGGTGCCCGCGGTCGACAAGGCCGATGCGGTCCTGTCCGCCCTCGGCCCCCGCTCAGCAGCTGAGTTCGGAATCGCCGGGCAGGGCACGCTTGCCATCGTCCGCGCGATGCAGGCAGCGCACGTCCGGCGCATCGTCGTGGTCAGCGCCGCCCCGATCGGCACCGTGCCGTCCGCTGGCCGGCCCAACCGGCCGAAGCACGACCCAGGTGACGGGTTCTTCATGCGAAACCTGCTCAGCCCGATCACAAAGGCCGCGCTGCGCAAGCATTACGCCGACCTCGCCCTGATGGAGGACATCCTCCGCGACAGCGACCTGGACTGGACCGCGGTGCGACCGCCACGACTGACCGACAAGCCGCTGACCGGCACCTACCGCTGTGCCTACGGGCAGAACCTCCGGCGCGGCTTCCTCATCTCCCGCGCCGACGTCGCTCACCTCATGCTTCGCGTGCTCGACCAGCCGGAGTCGATCAGGCAGACCATCGGCATCGCCAACTAGCCGGGCTACGAGAGATCACCGGGGTTCCCATGTCTACCGCCCATGTCGTCGTCACCCTGATCGCGATCGTCGCCAACGCCTTCTCCGGCATCGCTGCGCTCCTCCACTTCAAGCCGATCCTCCCCGGCATGGCCAAAGCAGGCGTGCCAGAATCGTGGCTCACGTTTCCGACAGCGGGCGCGGCCGGGCTGCTGCTCGGCCTCATCGCCGCGCCGCTGATCGGGACCGCCGCGGCCATCGGCCTCATCCTGTTCTTCGTATGCGCCGTGTACACCCACATTCGCGCGAGCGACTACTCGGCACAGTTCACCCTGGCGAACGTGTACCTCCTGCTGGCCGTCGCCACGCTGGCGCTGCAACTGGCCTCGTCTTAATGACGGGCACGCCACCCGAGGCCGGCTGCGCGAAAGGACCGGTTCCGCTACAATCGGTGACCTTGTTCCCTGTTGGCCCCAGGGCGAGCGGCTCCACTATCTGTCTGAGAGCTATCTGAGAACTCGCCGGCCTTTATCCCAACATCGCGCCCGGATCAATGCCGGCGTGAGCAGCGGATCAGAGCTGGCATGAGCAGCGGATCAGAGCTGGCATGAGCAGCGGAGTGCGGAGGAACGTCGGTGAAGCTCAGGCGTGGACTGGTCCATGGTGCGGCCGTCGCATTGCTCGGAACGGTGTGGATTCCC
>WNFX01000922.1_pt1 | contig 29539 bp, 44 predicted proteins | sample 5400111 | NCBI WGS metagenome assembly WNFX01 (sample SAMN13153363, study PRJNA577476) | soil metagenome | isolation source: 40 cm soil or saprolite under grassland replicate 1 | place: USA:California | collected 2016-06-15 | reverse complement strand
GCACGACCGACGTGACGGGAGCGATCAAGCTGCCGGAGGGCGTGGAGATGGTGATCCCAGGAGACAACATCGAGATGACGGTGGAGCTGATCCAGCCGGTGGCGATGGAAGAGGGCGTCAAGTTCGCCATTCGTGAGGGTGGACGCACCGTCGGCGCTGGCATCTGCATCAAAGTGCTGAGCTAAAAGGATTCAGGGGCCAGAAATTGAAGATTTCTGGCCCCTGCTACATCCGTATCAGGAGTTAAAGATATGGCTACGGGAACGAAACAGCGCATCCGTATTCGCTTAAAAGCGTATGATCACCGCATTCTTGATCAATCGGCGATGCAGATCGTGGATACCGCGCAACAGACCGGCGCACGCGTCTCAGGACCGGTGCCGCTGCCCACGGAGATCGGCAAATATACCGTCATGAAGTCTCCGTTTATCGATAAGGATGCCCGCGAACAGTTCGAGATTCGGACGCACAAGCGGCTGATTGATATCATCGATCCGACGAATAAGACTGTCGAGGCTCTCACACGTTTGAATCTGCCCGCAGGCGTGGATATTGAGATCAAACTGTAGAATGTCGGGAGGCTTGCTCGCAAGAACAGGTTCCTACCGTTTGACACTCTACAGGGAGGAGAGGAAAAGATATGCTGAATGCATTATTGGGCAGGAAGGTTGGCATGACCCAGGTGTTCGGGGCTAACGGGATCGCTATTCCGGTCACCGTCATAGAAGTCGGCCCCTGCGTCGTGACACAGATCAAGACCGCTGCCCGCGATGGCTACGAGGCCGTCCAGATTGGTTTTGAACAGGCAACAACAAAGCACACGCCACGTCCCGAACTGGGGCATCTTGGACATCGCCTGCCGTTATTGAAGGCGCAGCGCAAGCGTTTGCAGGCGCATCAGCAAGAGCAACGCAAGGCGAAAGGCGAGGATGAGGCAGCCGAAGAGACGTCAACAACCGAGAAGCCGGACAAGCAGATTCAGAAGCTGCTCAAGGTGCAGGAAAACCGCCAGCGCCGTCCGGGACCAGAGCTTGGTCCATTCAAAGTACTGCGCGAAGTCGGATTGCAAGACGGCACCACAACCGAGAAGATAGAGCTGGGCGCACAATTTGATGCCGGCCTGTTCAGGAATGGCGAGTCGGTTGACATCGTTGGGACCTCCAAAGGTAAGGGTTTCCAGGGTGGCGTCAAGCGGCACGGCTTTAGCGGCGGACCCAAGACGCACGGTCAGTCGGATCGCCTGCGCGCTCCCGGTTCGATTGGTTCTGGCACGACGCCGGGCCGCGTCCTCAAGGGAACGCGTATGGCTGGTCAAATGGGGAATGCGCGCATAACGGCGAAGAAACTGCAAGTAATTCAAGCTGATCCTGAGCGCAATCTGCTGGTGGTGAAGGGTTCGGTACCTGGTGCCAATGGCGGCTTGCTCATGATTAAGAAGCATGTGATGAGGTAACCGAAATGCCCTCGACTACAGTGTATAACATGGCCGGAGAGGCCATAGATCAGCTCGAACTGAGCGAGCAGGTGTTCGGAGTCATTCCTAACGTGGCTGTTTTGCACCAGGTTGTCACCGCACAACTGGTGAATCGCCGCCAGGGAAACGCCTCGACCAAGACTCGCAGCGAAGTATCGGGCGGTAACAGTAAACCATATAAGCAAAAAGGAACGGGTCGCGCACGCCAGGGAAGCACGCGTTCGCCCCAGTTTCGTCACGGTGGTACCGTCTTCGGGCCGAGGCCACACAGGTATCATCACGATGTGCCTAAGAAGATGCGCCGCCTGGCGATCCGTTCGGCGTTGTCTGACAAGGTTGCCAACGACAGCCTGATCATTCTCGACAACCTGACATTGGAAGTGCCACGCACCAAAGATATGTTGAACATTCTGGCTAAGCTGCCGGCCAGCGAAGGCAAGCGTGTATTGATATTGCTGCCGCAGCGCGACGAGAACGTCATCTACTCTGCGCGCAACATACCGACCGCCAAAGTGCAGCATGTCTCCTCGATCAACGTCGTGGAGCTGCTGAAGCACGATTATCTCATCATGCCTGTGAGCACCGTGCGCTGGATCGAACTGGTATTTGGTGAGGGCCTGAGCGCAGACGAGGCGAGCGAGCGCCTCGCCGAAGTCGTTGCAGTAGTCGTCACGCCAGACGCGACCGAGGCAGCGGAAACATCGGATGAAGTTACGTCAACAGAGTCGGATAGCGAAGCGTAGGCGAGGAGGAGAAACTGTGGAGATCACAGAAATACTGCGCCAGGGTATCATCACCGAAGAATCGGTGAGGCTGCAAGGGCTAAATAAATACACCTTTAAGGTAGCGTTGACCGCAACGAAGGTCGATGTCCGCCGCGCGGTCGAGACACTATTCCATGTGAATGTGGTTTCGGTCAACACCATACGTATGCCCGGCAAGGCAAAAATGATCAGGCGGCGTGGGTCCGCTCCTCGACCTGTAGTGGCCCGCGAGTGGAAAAAGGCGATTGTCACTATCCGTGAAGGGCAGACAATCGACGCATTGAAGGCGTGAGGGATTAGAAGATGCCAATTAGACAGTATCGACCAACGTCTCCTGGGCGTCGCGGCATGTCTGTTTCGACATTCGAGGAGATTACCAAAACAAGGCCAGAGAAATCGCTGACCGTTCGGCTGAAAAAGCATGCCGGGCGCAACAATCAGGGAAAGATCACAACGCGCCATCGTGGTGGTGGTGCCAAGCGTGCTTATCGCCTGATCGATTTCAAGCGCAACAAGCTGGGCGTTCCAGCCAGGGTGGCGGCGATCGAATATGATCCGAACCGTTCGTCGCGCATCGCCCTCCTGCATTACCTGGATGGCGAGAAGCGTTACATTCTGGCACCGGTGGGCCTGAAGGTCGGAGATCAGGTGGTGGCCGGACCGGAAGCAGACATCAAGCCAGGTAATGCCCTGCCATTGAAAAACATACCGACCGGCACAACCATTCACAACGTAGAGCTGCAGCGTGGTCGCGGCGGTCAGATTGTGCGCAGCGCAGGCGTCGGCGCGCAACTGATGGCGAAAGAAGGGAACTACGCGCTGCTGCGTCTGCCTTCTGGTGAGCAGCGTAACGTGCACATCCTCTGCATGGCGACCATCGGGCAGGTAGGCAATGTTGACCATGAGAATCAGAGCATCGGTAAGGCCGGGCGTTCTCGTCACATGGGTCGTCGCCCTACCGTTCGTGGATCGGTGATGAACCCGCGCGACCATCCTCATGGTGGTGGTGAGGGACGGGCGCCAATCGGAGGCAAGCCGCAGACGCCCTGGGGCAAGCCCGCGCTTGGTTACAAGACGCGTAACAACAAGAGGACCGATCGCTTCATTGTCCGACGGCGTAATGCGGGCAGGAGGAGGAAGTAATGTCGCGCTCAAGGAAAAAAGGGCCATACATTCATGAGTCACTCAGGAAAAAAGTACTGGTCATGAGGCGCAGCGGCGATCGCCGTCTCATCAAAACGTGGTCGCGCGCCTCGATGATCTTCCCCGAGATGGTGGGTATGACCATCGGAGTGCACAACGGGAAGACGCATGTCCCTATCTATATCACTGAGAACATGGTGGGCCATAAATTAGGAGAGTTCGCCCCCACACGGCATTTCCGTGGTCACGCGGGTGGCAAGAGCGAAAGGACCACTTCGGTACGATAGTGGAGAGAGGGCACTACCTTGCATTCAGATGAGCGCGGAGCGCTAGACGCGCAGGCGTCGTTTCTGAATGAATAGAGAGGACAAAGATGCAAGTCAGAGCTATTGCAAAAAACATCGGCATTTCGCCGCGCAAGATGCGACTGGTCACCAATGCTGTGAAAGGGCTTCGGGTAAATGAGGCTCTGGCTATTCTTCAATTCTTGCCGAATGCAGGTGCCACGCCCGTAAGTAAGGTTGTGGCATCGGCGGCAGCGAACGCAGAGAATAACTATAATCTCGATCCAGATGACCTGTACATTCTCAATATCGTCGCGGATGACTCGTTTCGGATCAAGCGTGTAAAGCCACGGTCTCATGGTCGTGCGGCCCGTATTTTGCGCCGTTTCTGTCATGTAACCGTGATCGTCTCGGATGATCCAGCCGACGCTGGTCGTTAGAGGCCATAGGAAGGAGGGCACCTTTGGGACACAAAGTGAATCCCACTGGGTTCAGGCTCGGCGTCGTTAAGGGCTGGCAATCTCGCTGGTATGCCGAGCGTGACTACAAAGACATACTGGCGGAAGATTTTTTGATCCGCAAGCTGATCAATAAAGAGCTGGCCAACGCCTCGGTGTCGAAGATCGAGATCGAGCGCGCCGCTACCAATCAGGTACTGGTGAAGATCCATACAGCCAGGCCGGGTATCGTTATCGGCAAGAGCGGTGAGAAGGTTGAGCGCCTCAGAGCCATGCTCGAGGCGAGGACCAGGAAGCGCGTCCGTATGGATATCATCGAGATCCGCCAGCCTGAGCTCGATGCATACCTGGTTGGTCGTAGTATTGCAGAGCAGTTGGAGAAGCGCGTCTCGTTCCGTCGTGCGATGAAGCAGGCGGTGCAAAAGTCGATGCGTGCCAATGCAAAGGGCATCAAGATTATCGTTGGTGGGCGCCTGGGCGGAGCTGAGATCGCGCGCACAGAGAAAGAGGTCGAGGGGAAGGTTCCTCTGCAGACGCTCCGGGCCGATATCGATTACGGTCTGTCCGAGGCACACACGACCTTTGGCGTCATTGGCATCAAAGTATGGATCTACCGGGGAGATATTCTTCCCAACAAGCGCCGCGAAGGTGTCGAGGCGCAGCCGGAGAATGTCGCGCAGCCCACATTTGCTCCTCGTGAAGGGGGCGACCGCCGGGGCGGTGATCGTCGTCGTCAGGATGGAGGAGATCGTGGTCAGCGAGGTGACAGAGGAGATCGTGGTCAGCGTCCGCAAGGAGACCGACCGCGTGGGGACCGGGGTCCTCGTCCACAGGGCGAGAGCAGGCCACCGCGTCCGCAGGGAGATCGTCCGCCGCGTCCGCAAGGAGAGCGCGTGGAGCGTGGGCCGCGTCCGCAAGGAGACCGACCACAAGGAGATCGTCCGCCACGTCCGCCACGCCCACAGGGCGAGAACAGGCCACCGCGTCCGCAAGGAGAGCGCGGAGAGCGTGGGCCACGTCCTGAGCCGACTCCGCCAGCCCAGGCGCCAGCGGCGGACATAGCCCCTGCAACCCAGGCGACACCACCGGCTGCACCAACGACTGACACCGCTCAGAGCGAGTAGTAGAGGGAGAGTTAAGCCATGTTACTGGCACCGTCACGTACAAAGTATCGCCGCCAGCATCGCGGTCGCATGAAGGGAGAGGCCCATCGTGGCAGCACTCTTGCTTTCGGCGACTTCGGCCTGCAAGCCCTGGAGCCATGCTGGATGGAGGCGCGTCAGATCGAGGCGGCCCGTATTGCGCTCACCCGCTTTATGAAGCGTGGTGGTAAGGTATGGATCCGCGTCTTCCCTGACAAACCGATCACCGCAAAACCCGCCGAGACCCGTATGGGTAGTGGCAAAGGCGCTGTCGACCACTGGGTAGCAGTCGTCAAGCCGGGACGTATCGTCTTCGAGATCGGTGGCGTGAGCGAGGAGATCGCTAAAGAAGCCGTTCGTCTGGCCGGGCACAAGCTACCCGTGAAGACCCGTTTTATTACAAGAGGGGAGGCGGAGAGTGTCGAAGCTTAATGAGCGCCGTAAGGAGATCGCCGGCATGACCGAGGGCGAGGCCCAGAGGGAACTGAAGGACCTGCGGTTGAAGCTATTCAATCTCCGTTTGCAGCAGCAGCGTGGTGAAGTCAAGAACAACCGCGTGTTTACACAGACGCGCAAAGATATTGCGCGCTTGCTGCACCATATAAATCAGTTGGAGCGTGAATAATGACGCAGCAGAACACAACCACGCCGGGCGCCGATACTGCACCTGCTAAGAGCCGACGCCAGCAAAAGGTCGGGCGCGTGGTCAGCAATAAAATGAATAAGACGATCGTAGTCGTCGTAGAAACATTAAAGAAGCATCGTATCTATAAACGTACTTATAGGCAGTCAAAGCGTTTCTATGCCCATGATGAAGAGAATACCTGTCAGATTGGCGATACGGTTCGTATCGAAGAGAGCCGCCCGCTGAGCAAAATGAAACGCTGGACTCTGGTTGAAATCGTAAAGCGCGGCAGTGGTATTGTGCCAGTTGAAGAAGTGCTGGCTGATGTCGATCCTGATCTGACGTCATCCGAAGAAGAAACGGCAGAATAAGGGAGAAAAAAGCAATGATTCAGCCACAGACACGTCTGAAGGTCGCCGATAATACCGGCGCAAAAGAAATTATGTGTATTCGCGTGATGAGCGGGTCCGCCAAGCGGTATGCGGAGATCGGCGATGTGATCAAAGCTTCTGTGAAGCAGGCCGCACCCAACGGCCAGGTCAAGAAGGGCGAGGTCGTGAACGCCGTGGTGGTGCGCGTGGCGAAGGAATATGCGCGTCCCGACGGGTCGCACATTCGCTTCGATGAGAACGCCGCCGTCATCATCGCCGCTGGCAACAACCCGCGTGGCACGCGTATCTTTGGACCGGTGGCCCGCGAACTGCGCGAGCGCAACTTTATGAAAATCATCTCGCTTGCGCCTGAAGTGCTTTAACTGAGGTAGAAGATGGCAACAAAAGTAAAAGAAAAGAAGCCTCTCCACCTTGCCAAGATGAACATCAAGAAGGGTGACACCGTTTTGATCATCACCGGCAAGGATCGGGGGAAGGAAGGGACGGTCTCGCGGGCGCTGCCACAGGTCAACAAGGTGATCGTTGAGGGCCTGAACATTGTCAAGAAGCATGTTCGTCCTCAAGGCCAGACCCGGCAGGGTGGCGTAATCGAGAAGGCAATGCCGATCCATGTCTCGAACGTCATGCTCAAATGCACCGAGTGCGGCCAGCCCACGCGCGTCGCGCACGATCGCCGTCCCATCGGAGCCGATCAGAAGATGCGCCCGGTACGCGTGTGTAAGAAGTGTCAAAAGGTCATCGAAGATCGGATGAGGAGTAGTTAAATGACATCACGCTTGAAAGAGAAATATCGTCAAGATGTCGTCTCTGGCCTGCAAAAGGAGTTTAACTACAAGAATCCAATGCAGGTGCCCACGATTAACAAAGTTGTCGTGAATATCGGCATGGGCGAGGTCATCCAGAACGCCAAGGCGATGGATGCCGCCGTATCCGATCTGGCGACTATCACCGGGCAGCGTCCCGTGATCACACGTGCCAGGCGCTCCGTCGCGGCCTTCAAGCTGCGTGAAGGAATGCAGATCGGCTGTATGGTCACGCTACGTGGTGAGCGGATGTACCAGTTCCTGGACAAGCTGATAAACGTCGCGCTGCCGCGTCTGCGTGACTTCCAGGGCGTCTCGCCGGAGGCATTCGACGGTCGCGGTAACTATACACTAGGTTTACGCGAGCAACTGGTCTTCCCAGAGATCGACTATGATAAGGTCGACAAGATACGAGGCATGGAAGTAAGTGTTGTTACAACGGCTCGCACTGATGAAGAAGGGCGAAGGCTGCTTGCGCTGATGGGCATGCCTTTCAAGAAGTAACGCTGGAGGACAAGATGGCAAAAACTTCAATGATTGTAAAGTCGCAGCGCAAGCCTCGCTTTAAGGTGCAGCAGCACAATCGCTGTCAGGTTTGTGGGCGGCCACGTGCGTATATGCGCAAGTTTGGCCTGTGTCGCATCTGCTTCCGCGAACGTGCATTGCGTGGTGAGCTGCCCGGTGTGACAAAGTCGAGCTGGTAGTAGTCGCGAAGAAAGGACACAGAGACGGGACGCCAGGTCGAAGATGTTTCGAAACCCGCGCCTGCGCTCTCTGTGATTGTGGAGGATAATCCATGAATATGACTGATCCCATTGCGGATATGCTCACGCGCATTCGTAATGCGGCTACAGCACGGCACACTCGCGTACTGATTCCGGCGTCGAAAATGAAGCTGGCGATCGCGCGTGTGCTTAAAGAAGAAGGTTACGTCAAGGATATCGAGGTCCTGAAAGATAATCCGCAGGGAACGATCCGTCTCACGCTGCGTTATGTAGACAAGAAGCCAGTGGTGACGCAGTTGAAGCGTGTGAGCAAGCCCGGCCTGCGCGTCTACACGAAGAAGGCCGTTATCCCGCGCGTTCGCGGCGGTCTGGGTATAGCTATTCTTTCGACACCGAAGGGCCTGATGACGGGCAGCAGCGCCTATCACCAGGGGCTGGGTGGCGAAGTTATCTGTTACGTCTGGTAGAGGGAGGTATTGTATGTCTCGTATTGGGCGCGCTCCAATCACAGTGCCACCCAAAGTACAGGTGAACTGGACCGAGGAAAATGTGGTAACTGTCAAGGGGCCTAAAGGAGAGCTTTCCTCTCGGATCGATCCCGATCTGACGCTGAAGCTCGAAGATGGTCAACTGCAGGTGACCCGCCCCTCGGACAGCAAGGAGCATAGGTCAAAGCATGGCCTCTATCGCACGCTCGTCAACAACATGGTTGTCGGTGTGACGAATGGATACACCAGGCAGTTGGAGATTCACGGTGTAGGATATCGTGCCGCTAAGGTAGGCAACAACCTGATCATCCAGGTAGGATATTCGCACCCGGTGGAGGTTCAGCCTCCTCCTGGCATCACCTTCACAGTCGATGGCGTTGATGCTGCAACCAAGGCGACAAAATTAAGCGTCAGCGGTATCGACAAGCAGCTCGTGGGCGAGGTGGCGGCCACTATTCGTCGCGTACGCAAGCCAGAGCCATACAAGGGCAAGGGCATTCGCTATGCCGGCGAGAAGATCCGCCGCAAGGCTGGTAAAGCTGGTAAAGTCGGCGGTAAGAAGAAGTAAAACAGGCTTATTGATATCAGGGAAGCGTGCAGATAAGGGACAGGAATGAGAGACGTAGTGCCGACCACGTCTCTCCAGGGTTCTTCTCAAATACGTCTATCCCAGGTAACGAAAGGGGAGCCGTGAAACACACATCTCTGTGTGTTCTTCACGCCAATAGTTATGATCAAGCGATTTCATGCAAACAAGGCGCGGCTGCGGCGGCACCAGCGGATGAGACGCCACTTAGAGGGCTCACAGGCACGTCCACGCCTGAATGTATTCCGCAGTGGACATCATATCTATGCACAGGTCATAGACGATACCACGGGCCAGACGCTGGCAGCCGCTTCATCACTGGATGAGAGCCTGCGCGACTTTAAACCCGTTGTCAAAGAGACTGCCACGCAGCCGAACGTCGAGCAGGTTGAAGAGGCCCCGGCAGCCGTAGAAGTTGCCGCCTCGGCGGCCCCGACCAGGGGCAAGGGCGCCAGGGCTGAGAAGCAGCAGGCCCCGAAGCCCCAGGCAAAAGGCGGTCAGCAGCAGAAAGGCGGCCAGCAAAGAGGCGGTGCTCAGGCACAGCCCAAAACGATTCTGCCCGCCGCTCAGAAGGGTTCAAACAAAACACCCGTTGAAGCTCTTGCTGCCATTGCCTCTAACCGGAAAGTCGCGGTTGCACGCGAAGTTGGCAAGCTTGTAGCTCAACGCGCGAAAGAAAAGGGCGTAAAGCAGGTTGTCTTTGATCGTGGTGGCTACGCCTATCATGGACGGATTGCCTCACTGGCTGAAGGCGCTCGCGAGGTTGGTCTGGATTTCTAAAGCCACGCTTTTCCTGCGCGCAATCGCGCAAGCGATAGAGACGCATGGATAAGAGAATGTGAAGACAGGAAGAATATGGCAAGAATAGATGCTTCAAAACTAAACCTTGAGGAGACCGTGGTTGAAGTCAGCCGTGTCTCTAAGGTAGTCAAAGGTGGCCGTCGCTTTAGCATTCGCGCCCTGGTGGTTGTTGGTGATCACAATGGCTATGTCGGCTATGGCTTTGGTAAGGCCAGTGAGTACACAGAGGCCATTCGTAAGGGCGTAGAGGATGCCAAGAAGCACCTGATCCAGGTGCCGCTCTCCGGCACGACCATCCCCTACCAGGTGACGACGACCTTCGGGGCCTCCGAAGTTCTCCTGAAGCCCGCCGCTCCTGGTACCGGCGTCATCGCCGGTGGCGCTGTGCGCGCGGTTATGGAGTCAGTGGGAGTCCGCGATATCTTAACGAAGACCCTGGGTAGCACGAATAAAGCGAATACGGTGCAGGCGTGCTTGCAGGCGCTGCGCGATCTGCGCTCGCCCGAAGCCGAGGCGGTGCGGCGCGGCAAGACCGTGGTGGAACTTCTGGGCAAGAAGCGCGCGGAGCAGCTCGTGGTCGCCGCTGCCTCAGCTGCTGAGCAGGCTGCCGCTGCCCGTGCGGCCCGCGAAGAGGAGGCCCGTGAGAGCAGGGCCATTTCTGGGCGCGGCAGGGGCGGTGATCGTCGCGGCGGCGATCGTGGAGATCGCCGTGGCGGCGGTGGCGAGCGCCGCGATAGGAGATAGACAATGGCAAGAGTACGTGTAAAATGGGTAAAGAGCTCGATCGGCTACCCAAAAGACCAGAAAGCAACCATTCGAGCGCTTGGACTGCGCAAGCTTCAGCAGACGGTTGAGCTTGACGATCAGCCCGCAGTGCGCGGCATGATCCGCAAAGTGATTCACCTGGTTCAGGTGGAGGAGGCTGTAAGTGAAACTCTCTGATTTGCGACCAGCTCCTGGTTCGCACAAGCATGAAAGACGCGTGGGCCGTGGTCACGGCTCCGGTCGTGGCAAGACCGCTGGCCGTGGCACAAAGGGCCAGAAGGCGCGTTCGGGCGGAAAGATTCATCGCGCGTTTAACGGTGGTCAGACGCGCCTGTCCAAGCGGTTGCCATTTATGCGTGGCCTGGGCAATAGCAATACCCCTTTCCGCGACGAGTATACTATTGTCAACGTGCTCGATCTCGACGTGTTCGAGGCTGGCGCGCAGGTAAAGCCCGAAGATCTGGCGAGTAGCGGTTTGATGACGGCGGCGCAGGGACGCGGCCTGGTCAAGGTGCTGGGCGATGGCGAGATCGATCGCGCGCTGACCGTGCATGCTCATAAGTTTTCGCAGAGCGCGCGGGCGAAGATCGAGGCTGCCGGCGGCGCTGTCGAGATTATTCCGGTCAAGGTTTACGAAAAGACCAAACGGCGTAAAGAAGACAAGCCAAAAACTGAGGCAGCGGGACGACAGGGCTAATGGGATGCCAGGGTTTAACCCCCCTGGCGTCTTGCGCGTATAGTGTGTATAACCGGAACGCATGTTTTTGTTGCTTTTAGAAGGAGGCTCCCATGTGGGAACGCCTGCGCAGTATCTGGACAGTTCCCGATCTACGCAATAAAATTCTCTTTACGCTGGGAATTCTGCTGGTCTTCCGCGTCCTCTCGCACATTCCTGTGCCGTTGACGTCGGCGGAGCAGACTGCTCTGCGTAACCTGTTTACCACGAACCAGGGTCAGAACATTGGTCAACTGCTCGGACTATTGGATGTCTTTTCTGGTGGGTCTCTACAGTACTTCTCTATCGTCGCGATGTCGGTCTACCCGTACATCACAGCAACCATTGTGATGCAGCTCCTGCAGCCGATCATCCCAGCCTTGCAGAACCTGGCATCTCAGGGCGAGGCTGGACGGCTCCGTTTCAGTCAGATTACACGTATCATCGCTGTGCCGCTGGCTTTCTTGCAGGCTTTTGGGCAGTGCGCTCTCTTCCAGAAGGAAGGTGTGCTGACGAACTTCAGCGTTATTGATCCGCAGTACGCGCTGGGGAGCTGGGCGATTCTCATTACGCTGACGGCTGGGACGATGATTCTGGTCTGGCTTGGTGAGTTAATCACTGAACACGGTATCGGGAACGGTATCTCGATCATCATCTTTGGTGGTATTGTCAGTCGCCTGCCATCGTTTGTGCAGCAAGGCTACGTATCCGCAACGACGGGCAGCGGAACCGGTGGAGGTATTATCAGTATCGCAGTGTTCCTGATTGTCGGCCTGATCACAATTATCGGCATTGTATATGTTTACCAGGGTCAGCGTCGTGTGCCGGTGCAGTATCCGACGAAACGTATGGTTGGTCGTGGTATGCTTGTAGGCTCGGCCCAGACGACCTATATTCCGATACAGGTCAATAGCGCGGGCATGATACCATTGATCTTTGCACAGTCGATGCTGTTGTTCCCGGCGGTCATCTCGCAGTACCTATCGACGAGCACTACACCCTGGCTGAAGGATGCTGCCCAATGGGCAGGGACATATCTCGTCAATACCTCGCAGTGGTGGTACTGGCTGATGTACTTCGCACTGGTGGTGGCCTTCACCTACTTCTATGCGTATGTCGTGTGGCAGCAGCAGAATATTCCTGAGAACTTGCAGAAGCAGGGTGCGTTTATTCCGGGCTACCGTCCAGGTGAACCAACCAATAAGTACTTGACGAATATTCTGAATCGCGTCACGCTTGCCGGGGCGTTGTTCCTGGGCATTGTCTCCATCCTGCCGTATGTCGCTCGTGTGGGTGGCAACCAGTTGTTGAGCGCGGCTTCGGTGCTGATCGCGGTCGGCGTTGTACTGGATACCGTCAGGCAACTTGAATCGCAGATGGTGATGCGCAACTACTCTGGATTTCTGTCTTAGGCTGGGGGCCAGCGGTGGGCTGTTTTCGCTGCCTCTCCCGCATACGTACGTCCCATTGCAGGGACGTGCCTACGCACTTCTATAGGAGGTAAGACGTGGATATTGTCCTGATCGGCGCACAGGGTTCGGGGAAGGGAACGCAGTCCGAGAAGCTTTCTCAGTCTCTCGGCATCTGCCACGTTGCTAGTGGAGATCTGTTCCGTGAGGAACTTGACAAAAAGACTGAGTTGGGCCAACAGGCCGGAGAATACCTGGACCGTGGGGAACTGGTTCCCGATGATATCACGGTACCTATGGTTCTAAGGCGTATCAGGGAGACAGATTGCGCCAGGGGTGTGCTATTGGATGGCTTTCCGCGTACAATAGCACAGGCTCAGGTCCTGGATGCGGGCTTGCAGGAAATGGGTCGCTCGATTACCCGTGCGCTTTACTTGAAGGTTCCGCGTGAGGCCCTTCTGCACCGGCTCTCGGGCAGGTATATCTGCCGCGCCCATCAGCACGTGTACAACATCTATACAGATCCGCCGAAGGTAGCCGGCATCTGCGACCTCGACGGAAGCGAACTCTACCAGCGGCCAGACGACCGTAGCGAGGTGATCCAAAAACGGCTGGATATCTTTTTTAACGAGACTATTCGCCTGCTCGACTACTATCGCAACGTCGGCAAACTGGTCGAAGTGGATGGGGAGCAGAGTATCGAGCAGGTGCAGGCGAGTCTTATGCAGGCGGTTAAAAGTAAATGATTGCTAACTCTTCAGGTTCCGCTCTTCTCAGTAGGGATGGGGCTTGCCCCCATCCTGCCTGAGGAGCGCGTACCAGCTTGGGAGCGGCGTTGCGGGACCAGGATGGGGGCAAGCCCCATCCCTACTGATGAGCGGCATGGTCCTCTACGGGAACCGAGAAAATATCATGGCGCCTATTATAAAGTCGCGGGAAGAGCGCGAAAAGATACGCGAGACCGGGCATATCGTGGCAGAGATACTGGCGGAGCTGCGTAGTGCCGTACGTCCGGGTCTCACAACTGGCGATATCGATAAAATGGCGGCGGAGGCTTTACAGCGTTTCGGGGCGAAGTCTAGCTCTTTGGGCTATCATGGTTATCCAGCTTTGCTCTGTACGTCTATAAACGAAGAAGTCGTCCATGGTATCCCTGGTGAGCGCGTGCTCAAAGAGGGCGATGTCATCACGCTTGACTTTGCGGCAAGCTACAAAGGATGGCACGCTGACTCCGCCATTACGGTTCCGGTGGGGACGGTTGCGCCCGAGGTGCAGCGCCTGTTGAAAGTAACTGAGGACGCGCTCTATCGCGGCATCGCGGCGGCGCGCGCAGGCAATCGGCTGCTGGATATAGCGCGCGCCGTGCAGCATGAAGTAGAGGCGGCGGGTTTCTCCGTCGTACGTCACTATGGTGGGCATGGCGTCGGTCGCAGCATGCACGAGGATCCGCAGGTGCTCAACTATGTCGAGGCCGGCGATCCAGGGTACATGCTCAGGCTCAAACCAGGCATGGTGATCGCCATCGAGCCGATGGTGATCATGGGCGCGAAGGATACGAAGGTTCTGGAGGACGACTGGACCGTCGTCTCCACCGACGGGACCTATAGCGCTCACTTCGAGCACACTGTGGCAATTACCGAAGGCGACGCTGATATTCTGACGCTTCAGTAGCGGGGAGGAGAATTTGGTACTTATGGCCAATTGCCTCTCGACTTTTATCGGAATGTATGCTATAATTCGTAGTTGGCTGCAGGAGTAACAACTGCTGCCATTTTGTACTTTTTGAATATATATGAGAAGACATCTTGCTACACAGTGAGATAGTTTGAACTCGAATACCGGATGACATCTAGCCGGGTGAAAGGCTGGATGGGATCTGTAACTGCACTACTGCTTTGCGCGTTGCCGAATAGCTGCCAGGTAACGTGCATCCTTGCAAGCTAAGAGTGCAGAGGATACAAGAATTAGTCCCGCGCCAGGGAAAGGATGCTATGCCAAAAAAGGATGAAATTGAAGTCGAAGGAAGAGTAGTAGAGGCTCTCCCAAATGCCATGTTTAAAGTTGAGATCGACGAGCAACACGAGGTTCTGGCAGTCCTCTCAGGACGTATCCGCATGAATTTTGTGCGCATCGTACCGGGTGACAAGGTGAAAGTTGTGCTGTCCCCTTATGACCTGACACGAGGGCGTATTACATGGCGTGTGAAGGCGTAATCGGAAGCATCCTTCATTATTCCTTTTCTTCTAACCGGCGTCTTTTTAATGGAAACAGGTCAGGCAAGAGGGAGTGAGCGCCCGAGGGGGCGTTCGGCTTCTATGTGTCTTTATCTTGATTTTTACACTTTAGCAAGTGAGATGTGAGGAGGGCAAGTCATGAAAGTGCGCGCCTCAGTGAAACCGCGTTGCGATCATTGTAAGATAATCCGCCGCAATCGTGTGGTGATGGTCATCTGTAGCAAGGACCCGAAGCACAAACAGAGACAAGGTTAATAGGCTGTTTCGAGTTTCAAGTTTCAAGCGAGAAGAGCGGAATTGAAACTCGGAGCTCGAAGCTGGAGGGAAACATGGCAAGAATCGCAGGTGTTGATATCCCACGCGAGAAGCGTGTGGAGATTTCGCTGCGCTACATTTATGGAATCGGGCTGACAACGAGCCGCAAGATTCTTGAGCGAACACGCATCAATCCAGATACGCGCGTGAAGGATCTGACTGAAGAGCAGGTCAACCGCTTACGTGAAGTGATAGACCGCGAATACAAGGTCGAGGGTGATCTGCGCCGCGAGGTTGATGGCAATATCCGGCGGTTGATCGAGATCGGCTGCTATCGTGGTATACGCCATCGTCGCAACCTTCCAGTGCGCGGTCAGCGAACACGTACCAATGCACGTACACGTCGTGGGCCAAAGAGAACGGTAGCCGGTAAGAAGAAGGCGGCTGCGAAGAAGTAACGCCGGGAGGTAATTGTCGAACATGGCAGATAAGAAGAAACCAACGGGTAAGGTCAGGCGGCGTGAGCGTAAATCGGTGCCGCGTGGTCAGGCTCATATTCAGGCAACTTTCAACAATACAATTGTGACGCTCACCGATCCCAATGGGAACGTACTGTCCTGGGGCAGTGCCGGTGGGCAAGGCTTCAAGGGCTCACGTAAGAGTACTCCATACGCGGCACAGGTGACTGCTGAGTCGGCGGCGCGCAAGGCTATGGACCATGGCCTGCGCCAGGTGGATGTCTTCGTCAAGGGTCCTGGCTCTGGGCGTGAGGCGGCGATTCGCTCGTTGCAGAGCTCTGGTCTCTCGGTCACTTCGATTACTGATGTTACACCTATTCCGCACAATGGATGCAGACCGCCGAAGAGGCGTCGTGTATAGCGTGGGGTAAATCACGCTGTGCGTGGAGGAGGAATTTTCTAGATGGCACGTTATACCGGACCCGTCTGCAAGTTGTGCAGGCGTGAGGGGGTAAAGCTTTTCTTAAAAGGCGACAAGTGTATGACAAAGTGCACACTTGAGCGCCGCAATACGCGTCCCGGACAACATGGCGGCGGTCGTGTGCGCAAAGAGTCCGGTTATGCAAAGCAGTTACGCGAGAAGCAGCGCGTACGCCGCACATATGGCGTTTTAGAGCGTCAGTTCACCAAACATTTCGGCGCCGCCGCGCGCCGGCCTGGCAAGACCAGCGAGAATCTGCTGCAGATCCTGGAGATGCGCCTGGATAACCTGGTGTATCGCTTAGGCTTCGCCGATTCGCGTGCCCAGGCTCGCCAGCTTGTCAATCATGGACATTTTGCCGTCAATGGCCGCAAGACGGATATTCCCTCATTTATTGCGAAGCCAAACGATGTGATCTCTGTACGCGAGCGCAGCAAGGGCCTGGAGTACTTTAAGACCCGCGCATTGATTCTGGCTCAAAAAGGTGTTCCCGCCTGGTTGCGCCTGGATATCAATGAGTTGAATGGCCGCGTTGTGACCATACCCTCGCGCGCGGATCTTGAGTTGCCCTTTGATGAGCAGATGGTGGTTGAATACTACCAGCGTTAAGCGAAGAACTCTTGGACTACCTGCGTTTCTGGCCTCCGACTCTCTGGCAATGGCAGGCCCAATGAGCGATCAGGCTATTGAAACGAAAAGGAAAGGCAGGTCAGAACCTTGCTAGATATTACTCTGCCTCGCATTAAAAATACAAAGACACAGGGAAATTATGCGAGTTATGATATTGAGCCATTAGAGGCGGGGTATGGAATGACCCTGGGCAATGCGCTGCGGCGCGTGTTGCTGTCATCGCTGCCCGGCGCTGCGGTGACCTCTATTCGGATCGAGGGCGTGCAACACGAATTTCAGGATATCCCCAATGTCAAAGAGGATGTGACCGATATCGTGTTGAATGTGAAGAAACTGCGCTTGCGCAGCTTCTCGGATCATGCCGTCTCTATGCGTCTGGAGGTCTCCGGCGAGCGCGAGGTGACGGCGGCGGATATCATCGCCCCCAGTACTGTGGAGATCGTGAACCCTGATCTCTACATTGCGACGCTTGATAATGAAAATGCTCATCTCGATATGGAGCTGGTTGTTGAGGCTGGTAGAGGCTACGTTCCTGCCGACTCGAAAGAAGATCAGCCCATTGGGGTTATCCCGGTCGATGCCATCTACACGCCCGTGCAAAAGGCGAATTATACCGTCGAGCATACCCGCGTGGGGCAGATGACGAACTTTGACAAAATTGTTCTCGATATTACGACGGATGGAACGATCTCGCCTGATGAGGCACTGCGTCAAAGCGCAGATATTCTGGTGCGCCACTTTACTCTGCTCGCCAACTATCGCGCTTCCTTGCCCGAGCCCGAAAAGGCTCCACTGAGCAGCCTGCCCATCCCGCCGAAGATCTACGATACACCTATCGAAGAGCTGGACCTCTCCGTTCGCGCCTATAACTGCCTGAAACGTAGTAACATTACGAAGGTAGGTCAGGTGCTTTCGATGAATGAGGAAGATCTGCTCGGTGTGCGTAACTTTGGCGAGAAGAGCTTGCAGGAGCTACGCGAGCGCTTGCTTGCACGCAACTTCCTGCCTAATCCGCGTACCAGCACTGTCGGAGCCGATATGGACGGCGACCACGAAATGGAGGATTAAGTTGAGGCACCGAATTGCCGGCAACCGGATGAATATGCCTGAGCCGCGTCGCCGTTCTGCGCGGCGTAATCTCATGGCTGGCCTGATCCGGTATGATCGCATACAAACCACCGAGGCACGCGCCGCTGCGATCCGTGGCGAGGTTGAAAAGCTGATAGATACAGCAGTGAAGGGCCATGCCGCTGCTCAGAGGCACCTGACTTCTGTCGTTGCCGATACGGAGAAGGCCGCGCAGATTCTGGCTTTCGCCCGTCGCGGTCGCTTCTCTCTGAAGAAGAGAGTTGAGTCGAACGAGGTACGTGCGGAGCAGATGAAAGCCCCTCTGACCGACAAGGGCCGCAAGTTCCTTGAAGATAAGCTCAAGGCTCGTCGCGAGGAACTGCTGCGCATCTTCTCTAACGAAGATGAGGCCGAGCGCGCTCTGGAGGCCGCGTACCAGGCGATGGTGATCGAGCTCCACGCCCGCCGTACGATTTTGAGCGCACTGCCCGACGAGCTGGTGGTGAAGAAGATGTTCGAGGAGCTGGCCCCTCGGTACGCTAATCGTCCCGGCGGCTATACGCGCATCACCAAGATCGGGCGCCGCAAGGGCGATGCTGCCCCGATTGCGCAGATCGCTCTCGTGTAGTTTCAGGTTATGAATATCGCGTGCGGTATTGAGTATGATGGCACCGATTACCACGGCTTCCAACGCCAGCCCGATCGCCACGGTGCGACGGTGCAGGGGACACTGGAAGCGGCAATTGCTCGCATCTCCGGTGAGTCGGTGGCGGTGAATGGGGCGGGTCGCACAGACGCGGGGGTACATGCGAGCGGTCAGGTGATAAACTTTAAGACGCAATCGCATCTGACGATCCAGGTCTGGCAACGAGCTCTGAATGCTATCCTACCCGGTACTGTGGCGGTCCGTTGGGCAAGCGAGGCTCCTGAACGGTTTCACGCCCGCTTTAGCGCGTCGAGTCGCTCCTATCGCTACACGATCTGGAATGAGAGCGCACCGACCGCTTTGAGGGCGCGCTATACATATCATTGCCCTCACGCATTGGATGTGGATCTGATGCAGGCGGCGTGTCAGTCATTACTGGGACGCAAGGACTTCGGGGCCTTCGGGCACAGTCCCGACGATAGGAGAAGACCAGGGACGCATCATTGTATTCGTACAATGCTTGAGGCACGTTGCGAACGTCAGGATGCACTCATTTATTATGATTTCACTGCGGACGCCTTTCTCACGGGGATGGTTCGTAGAATGGTTGGCACACTGCTGCTGGTAGGACAGAAGCGTCTCTGTCTTGATGATTTTGCTGGTATCGTGCAACGTGCGGAGAAGACGCACCCTGGTTCAGCGGCCCCATCGCATGGGCTGTGTCTGGTACGGGTTGATTATACTGAGAAGTTTGGAGTTACAAACAATGATAAAGACATATAGCGCCAAGGCCGCTGATCTGCACCCCCAATGGTATGTCATCGACGCCGAGGGTCAGGTTCTGGGCCGCCTGGCATCGCAGATCGCGCAGATCTTGCGCGGGAAGCACAAGCCTACGTTCACTCCCCATATGAATAGCGGTGATTTTGTGATCGTGGTCAATGCCGATAAGATCGCTGTTACGGGCAATCGTCTGGATCAGAAGGTCTACTACCGCCATTCGCAGTATCCCGGTGGCCTGAAGAAGACGACCCTGCGTCAGACCCTGGAAGGGAAGCATCCAGAGCGCGCATTGCAGCACGCGGTACGTGGCATGGTGATGCACAACCGCCTGGGGAAAGATATTATGGGACGCCTGAAGATCTATGCCGGCCCAACGCATCCACACCAGGCGCAGCAGCCGGTTGTCTGGACGGGACCGGAGGCTTTGTTGAAGTCAAGCAAGGCGAAGTAAAGAAGAGGAGTATCTACCTTGGCCGAGACCATCAAAGGTGAGTATTACTATGGTATGGGACGGCGCAAGACGGCTGTAGCCCGTGTGCGCCTCTTCCCCAATGGTGATGGTAGCATCACTGTTAATGGCAAAAGCGTCCAGTCGTATTTTGGGACGCGCGATACGCATATGGCGACGATTGCCTCGCCGTTACGCGTGCTCGATCTGGGCAACAACTACACGTTGACCGCGCGCGTCGTCGGAGGTGGCACAACCGGCCAGGCGGGCGCGATTCGTCACGCTCTGGCGCGCGCCCTGGTGCGCATGAACCCCGATTTCAAGGCGGCCCTGCGCAAGGCAGGCTACCTGACGCGCGATCCACGCATGAAGGAACGCAAGAAGCCAGGTCTGAAGCGCGCTCGTAAGGCTCCACAGTACACGAAGCGCTAATCTGTTGCCCTGCTTTTTTTATGATATGCAAAAACGAACGCAACTCTGACAGGACGAATACTGAACAGGGTCGCGTTTGCTTTGTATCTCTGGTTATATGGCAGCTTTCTTCTCCCCTCAATTTGTCTTCTATGCCGCAGTATCGTCGCCTCTCTGTTCCGTATGAAGAGTTAATCCTACGCTTTTGTTATGATTTTTCATCCATTGCTCATAATCCAGAAAACCCTCCTCTCCTGGCAAAAGGACAAAGTGTCCTTTCAATAACGTTCTGCGCAATTTTGTATCTCCTCTAATCCTGAGTTGATAAATGGGAAAAAGTTCATCGCACGTATAACCAATACGTTGTGCTTGACCACAGACTTTCATGGGAGTCTCACGAAAAGCAACTGGAAGGATACGAAAAGAGCTACTTTCTGTAACTTGACAGGTAAGAACGGCAACATAGGTTGATACTTGCTGTTGGTCCATCTTTGGCCATCTCCCTTTTTGTTCTATTTTGTTGTTTTCATTCTTGCTCCTTAGAAGGAAGTGAGTATCATCTTTACAAAAGCTTTAAGCGGAGCATGATCTGTCAGATTTAGGCACTTCTTAGAGCGGGAGGAGTGCTTATATGATTTGGCATGCGCTGCGATTTGCGTGCTACTAGTTTGGCCTTCACTTGTTGCTTACAAGCTGGACATATGGTTGATGACCAATTGTCAGGGAATAGCACGTCAGGATGCCTATGAGCCCAACACCAAATGCAGTGCTCTTGGGCATAGCTTGCTTCATTCTTATCTTGATAGTTGTTTGAGCGGTGCATCATCTTTCTCCTTTCTAACCTGATAGACAAGAAGCCAAAGGATAGATCCTCTGGCCTCTTGAGCACTATTTTCCTTGTGAAAGAGATGGAGGTTCACTATCATGCCCAAACAAGCTCTTAAGCATGAGGAGTAGACCAGCAAGCGTGGTCATTCCTGCCCCTGCAGTTGGATTAATGATTATAAGAATAACTAAGGCGGCGAAGCCAACAATAATGACGATCTGGACCCAGATGTTGAGGGAGGCAAACCACTCCTGGGTAGTCTGACGATTTGTGGGATGAGAACCCTTCATTATATCTCTCCTTTTCCTGTAGGTGAGAAAACTGTTTATACGCACTGTGATCTGCGAGCGGAATGGAGAGATCTGCCTTGGAATTGAGGTGTTGACCCTTAACAAGACGTTGCCTCGTTTTCTAATGTGATATTCTTGTAACAGAGGGTCACTTTGTGTTACTATAAGAGAAACAAGCATAGGGACAGAAACCTCCTGTCCACGTGCAAAAATAAGAGGGTAAGTAGATTGTACATCCCATGTCGGTGCGCTTGTATCTTGGTAGGACGGAAGCAGCATCGAGAATGTCGTCTGGTTGCTCTCTTTTTTTGTCGTGTCTGTCTCAATCACGGCGGCATATCGTTATGCTTATGAGAAGTATAAATGCCCTTATATAATTTATCAAGAGGGAATTTGGCTTTTTGGGCCTGGAATACAATTATTAATCGAAATCTAAAGTTCAGTTAATCTAACAAGTCAGAGGAACTCCTAATGTTGTTTGACATAGCTTCAGGAGCCAACTAGGAAAGCAAGCAAGTAACTCTCATCGTGTGTTCTTTCGATCACTTACTAAGTTTTTCAATCAGTTTTTAAGATTCGTAGGCAGACTCTAAGGTTGAGGTATTGTAAGCGTAGGTGGAACTTAGAATTGAGATCCTTAAGGTATACAACAACGAATGCAACCCGGCTCAATATTTATCATGGCAGGGCCGCGTTCGTTGTTCTCTCTGGTTATACGGCAGCTTTCACCTCTCAACATTATACCGGAACGCTCTTCCTCTCCCTGGCTACCGCCTCAAGCTTCTTCATCTCCTTGCGATATATCCGTGGATTAATGAGCGGAACAACGATACGCTCGACGATACCCATGAGACCTGGACTTGCATTCAATGTAGTGGAGATCTCGACGTGAGAGCGCTCTCCATTGTCCAGCGGCGTGACGGTAAAGGTCGTGGCAAGCTTTTGAGAAGAGTCGATGTCTTGCTCGATCAGCACGTGTCCTGGTTCCGGCTCGCTGACACGCTGGTAAAGGGTTCGCTCTACGCCTAAAGCTTTCATTTTGAAGCGGATGATAGTGCCCGCACCATAGCCCCCTTGCTCGACCTGCAAGTCATAAAAGTTCTCTTCCGGGATTATAGCCGGGTGCCCTTGACGATAATCCGCAATAGTAGCGTAAACCTCCGCTGACGGCGCATCCAGTACGGAGGCTGCCTTCACTTTGATCTGTCCCATGAAAATCTTCCTTTCCCGTTTTCCGAGCAATAACTTATCAGGTATCTCTTCAGGACTTATCAGCGCCAAAGGCGCTTCACAGGCCCGTTTGTGTGGGTGGTGGGGTTGCCGGCTTCTGGCCGGCAACCCCACCACCCACACAAACATAGGTGAGCCGCCGCAGGCGGCGAGAGCACCTGAATAGACACGCCTGCTTATGAGGATAGCTATGTTTTTCTGTCATATGACTTCAAGACATATTCCTCTTTTAATGATAATGGAGTACAATGCACTTTGTCAAGGGTTTATATGACGGGAAGTCATATTGCTCAATGAGATTTTGAGAAGTAATCAAGGGGGACGAATATGGAACGGCCAGAAGCCTATCCGATCACCTATGGTATCCTGGGCCTGCTGGCTTTCTGGGGACCTTTATCGGGCTATGATGTTAAGCGTTTATTCGATCATACCCTGGCGCCAATGTGGGGCGCGGCGCATAGCCAGATCTACAAAGAACTGCGACGCATGCAGGATCTTGGTTGGGTAGATATGGAGCGCGAGGAGCAGGAGTCGCGGCCCGATCGTAAGGTTTATGTTATTACGGATAAGGGGAGTGAGGCGTTGCGCAAGTGGCAGGGGCAGCCGCCTGAAGTGTTTCAGATACGTGATGAGTTGTTGCTCAAAGTGTTGTTCGGCTCCTTTGCTGCTCCTGGCGACCTGGCACAGAATCTACGCGCAGGCGCCGCTGAGCACGAGATGCGCCTGCTTGCATATCAACAGAATGCTCAATTTATTCCGGCGCGAGGAGAGTTTCAGCGCGGAGATAGACGCCATAATCCCTACGCGGCTGGAGGCGAGGCCGATCCCTATTTTGATCTGATCGTACGGTTTGCCATCGAGTTTGAAAAGGTCTATCTGCGCTGGCTGTACGAGGCGCTGGAGTTTGTCGAGAAGAGCGAGCTGAATGATGCAGATGTGAAAAGAGGTTCGGAGTAGCCGAACCTCTAGTTATTCTGAACCTCTCGTACTATTTATGTCAGTCTGCTGAAGTGTGCTGCGGCACCTCCGCCTCCGCGTGCACAGGCGTACACCACTCCTTGTATTCAGCACGCTTCCCGCGTACAACGTCGAAGTAGAGTGCCTGCAACTGACCAGCAACTGGCCCGATGGTGCCGTCGCCGATGGGACAGTGATCGATGCTGACGACGGGCGCGACCTGGGCACCGGTTCCGCAGAGGAAGATTTCGTCAGCGGTGTAGAGCTCGGTGCGGTCTACCGTACGTTCGCGGGTGATGCGATTGAGTTCGCGATGGGCGAGCTGGATAACTGTTTCGCGGGTGATGCCCAGAAGAATGTTCTCCGTGGCGGAGGGCGTCACAAGCTCGCCATTGATGGCTAGAAAAATGTTTTCCGCGCTGCCCTCAGAGACGTGACCCTCATGGGTGAGCATGATAGCTTCGTCATAGCCATTTTGCAACGCCTCGGTCTTAGCGAACGCGGCGTTGACGTAGCCACCGATGATCTTGGCACGCGCCGGCAGGGCGTTGTCGTCGATGCGTCGCCAGGATGAGACTCCGCAGCGTAATCCGGTCATTTCAACATAATTGCCCATCGGCTCCGCAGTCAAGATAAAATGATCCTCCAGGTCGTGGAGGCGGACTCCAATGACCGTATCGCCCTTATAAACGACTGGCCGCAGGTACACGTCTTCTCGTTGACCGTTGCGCCTGACCAGTTCTACGCTGATGTCGATCAACTCGTCGATCGTGTAGGGGAGCTTCATGTGCAGAATCTTGCAGGAGCGCAGCAAGCGCTCGTAGTGTTCACGGAGGCGGAACAGGTAGACCTGCTGATCTTGCTCGTTCCAATAGCCGCGAATGCCTTCGAAGCAGCCCGTACCGTACGCGAAGCCATGCGTGCGTACGGAAATGACGCCTTTTTCAGTGGGTATGAACTCGCCGTTCATAAAGAGTTCTTTTGTTTTCATCTTTTGTGAGTAATAAGCGGCATCGTTGCTACTTATCTTTTCCTCCTTCTTCTGGTCTCCAGGTTTCTACTCTCTAAGACATTTGGGAGCAGTACTACAAACAGGTTTATAGTCGACTTTGTGTCAATGATATCACAAAATCTTTTTGCCCAGCGCCGAAAGTGTCAGCTCGACGGCGAGCTGAGCGGTTGCGTTCTCACGGTCCAGAATAGAGTTGACCTCGACGACATCCATTGAGACGAGCTGATGCGTGTCGGCGATCATCTCCATGGCGAGGTGGGCCTCGCGGTAGCTCAGGCCGCCGCGCACGGGCGTTCCGACGCCCGGAGCCTCGCGTGGGTCGAGCGCGTCCATGTCCAGGCTGAGGTGAATGGGATTATCGTGCTGTCCCGCGATCACGGTGGCCTGCCCCATCACGTCTGAGATACCTTTGCGATCGATATCGGACATAGTGAAGACGTGAATGTGGTGTTTGCGCAACAATTTCTGCTCCTCAACATCGATATCGCGCGCACCGACGATCACGATATGGGCCGGATTGAGCTTAGGGGACCAACCACCAATTCCGGTGAGTCGGTTATCGCCCAGCCCTGCCAGGGCGGATAGAACCATGCCGTGAATATTGCCAGAAGGCGAGGTCTCTCCGATGTTGAAATCGGGGTGGGCGTCGATCCAGATGACCCCCAATGGCCTGTGGATGCGTGCAACCCCGCTGATCGAGCCGAGCGCGATGCTGTGATCACCGCCCAGGATAAGCGGGAACTCGCCCTCCTGCAGCGTTGTGGTGACGATACCTTCGAGCTCCTCTGACGTCTGTACGATTGTGTCAAGGTATTTGAGCCTGGGATTGCCCTGCGACTGGCTTTCCGGCTGGGGGATAACGATGTTTCCTATGTCATGGACTGCGTAACCGAGCTGGCGCAGGCGATCGCTGAGTCCAGCATAGCGAATGGCGCTGGGACCGATATCGACGCCCCTGCGATCCGCGCCTAAGTCCATAGGCGCGCCAATGATACGTATCTGCATACATTGCCCTCTTGTTCTTCGTTGTTTGTGAGAGCCATTTCCTCGTTCGACGTATATCAATGCGTAGAGAATTTATTCTCCTGGCTATGATATACTTCTAATCACACCTTGGCAAGACTTTATGGATCTTGCCAGCTCTTCAGCGCCTTTAGAAAGCGAGGCTCCTCATGCATCATCGTCTGTGGCACCTGCGCCCAGGTCGTTTCTTGCTCATAACGATAGGATTTAGCTGCTTATTGCTCGCTGCGTGCGGAGGCGGCACATCAGCAACAACCAGTGGCACGCCAGCGACGAAGCAGGTTCTGACCTTCCCGAACGTCGGTATCTCCGATATCGCTACGCTCGATCCCGCCCAGGGGCCTGATGCAAACTCGGGCATCGCGGTAAATATGATATATAGTGGATTGGTGCGGGCCGATAAAAACCTGAATGTGATTCCAGACCAGGCGACCTGGCAGGTATCGAACAATAATAAAGTCTACACCTTTACGCTCAAGCCAGGCATCACATTCTCGGATGGTACTCCTGTAACTGCGCAGACGTATGTGTATACCTGGACGCGCGCGCTGCTCCCATCTGTTGCTTCGCCTGTTGCATCCCTCTTTGAGGCGCCTATCGTCGGTTCTGACGCGGTACTGGCTGGTAAAGCGACTACATTATCGGGCGTTAAAGCAGTGAATAATTCAACCCTTCAGGTGACATTAAAGCGGCCCACCGCGTACTTTCTGGAAGCGCTTACCAGTTCGCTTTTTTTCCCCTTGAACAAAAAAGTCATCAATCAATACGGACAGAAAAACTGGGTGAGAAACGCCGCTGGCAATGCTGTGGGGACTGGCCCATTTATGGTGAAGACGTGGCAGAGCGGCGTGAAGATGGTCTTTACGCCAAATCCCCACTATTATGGTAACAAGACGCGGCTGCAAGAAGTAGATATGCCTTTTGTTAACGATCTTGCTACGGCGTATAAGTCCTTCCACGCAGGCCAGTACGATTTCACCTGGAACCTGTTGCCCAGCGACCAGGAAACAGCGCAGAGCACAGCCGGCTTTACGCGCGTACCGCTCCTGCAGACCGACCTGTTGTTCTTCGACAACACACGACCGCCGTTTAACAATGCGGCGCTGCGCCAGGCTTTTGCCTATGCAACCGACCGGGATACGCTGGCGAAAGCGATCTTCAAAGATAGCGTCTTACCAGCACCAACCATCATTCCGCCCGGCATGCCCGGCTACCAGCCGAGCTATCCCGGTCTACCGTACGATGCTGCAAAGGCCAAGTCACTTCTGCAGTCCGTTTATCCTGACGTGACGAAAGTACCGGCAATCACATTCTCTTATCCCAGCTCTCAGATGCCTACGACGGAGATTGCCGCGTTGCAACAGATGTGGCAGAAGGCGCTGAGCATCCAGGTAAAGATGGAGGGCGTCGATTTGAACGCGTACAACGATGCCACGGCAAAGCGGCAGATCCAGTTCGGCTTTACGCAATGGAGCGCCGATTTCCCGGACCCCTACGACTGGTTGACGCTGAACCTGCTATCGACGGCCAGCAATAATGCTGGTAGCTGGAAGAATGCCGAATTTGACCAGACGGTGATGCAGGCGGAGAATGAGTCAGGCGATGCGCGTATAGCGCTTTATAATAAGGCCGAACAGATCGCGATCAGCAACGTCGGCTGGCTGCCCCTCGATCACCAGACGATGGCCGCGATTATTCCGGCGAAGGTGCATGGCGTATCGTTGAACGGTCTTGGCCTCTACTTTGGAGACTGGTCAGGCGTGTATCTGGCTCAATAGCTGCGCTTGTTATCGTCTGCATCAGGGTGCTATACTGGTAGGCATATGAAGGCTTGAAGCCCGCCCAATTTCGGGCGGGTTTTCGTATGACATGGAGAGAAAGCAATGTGGAGAGGTGCGATGATGTGGGGCAATGGCGCTTTTTGTGCAGCGTTGCATAATGGCCTGGTAGCGGCTACTTACAAGGAGGTTTTTTCAAATGGCTATTGAAGTGATGAATCCGTATGCAGTTGCGGTCGCGCAGTTCGACGAAGCTGCCGAACGTCTCGGACTTTCGCAATCGATGCGCGCTATTTTACGTAAGCCCAAGCGCGAACTGATCGTCAATTTTCCCGTGCGTATGGACAATGGCGATATAGAGATGTTTACGGGCTATCGTGTGCAACACAATATCACGCGCGGCCCGGCGAAGGGCGGCATCCGTTTCAGCCCCGAGGTCTCGCTGGATGAAGTGCGGGCACTGGCGATGTGGATGACGTGGAAGTGCGCGGTAGTTGGTATTCCCTTTGGCGGCGCGAAGGGTGGCGTCCTCTGCGATCCGCACAAGATGTCGCGCAGCGAGCTTGAGCGTTTGAGTCGCCGCTATGCAACCGAGATCTCCATCATCATGGGCCCCAACAGCGATATTCCCGCCCCCGATATGAACACCAATCCACAGGTAATGGCCTGGATGATGGATACCTTCTCCATGCATCAGGGCTACTCCGTTCCCGCCGTCATCACCGGCAAGCCGCTGGCGATCGGAGGGAGCGAGGGTCGATTGGAGGCGACGGCGCGCGGTGTGCAGGTGGTCACACGCGAGGCGTTGAAGGACCTGAACATGCTGCCCGATCGCTGCTCCGTCGCGATCCAGGGCTTTGGCAACGTCGGCAGCGTAACTGCCCGTCTGCTCGCCGATCTGGGCTGCAAGATCGTCTGCTTGAGCGATATCAAGGGTGGAGTCTACAATCCAGCGGGCATCGATGTACACCTGGCGTTGCGCTACTCCAAAGAGCATGGCAATCTGACAGGCATGCCGGGGACGGAGCGTGTCACGAACGCCGAACTACTGGAACTGCCCTGCGATATCCTCATACCTGCCGCGTTGGAGAACCAGTTGGTTGCCCGCAATGCCGCGCGCGTCAAGGCCCGCCTGATCGTTGAGGCGGCGAACGGACCCACGACGCCGGATGCCGAAGCGATCCTCTACGACAAGGGCGTGACGATCGTTCCTGACATCCTGGCGAACGCTGGCGGCGTGACGGTGAGCTACTTCGAGTGGGTGCAGGATCTACAGCGCTTCTTCTGGGCCGAGCATGAGATTAACGATCGCCTTGAAACAATTATGACAAGATCATACTACGCGATGCGCCACAAGGCGAGGGAGCAGCAGACGAATCTACGCATGGGCGCGTATCTGCTGGCCGTGGCTCGCGTTGCCGAGGCGACGGAACTGCGCGGGGTCTATCCGTAAGCCAGAAGAGGATAGGGCGGCTGCTTGTCCCAGATCAGGGGACAAAGACCAGTCTGCGGTTATCGCTGCTACGTCGCTGCCACGCTTCCTCAATCTCGGAGAGGTGGGTGCTCTCGGTCTCAATGGAGAGCTTGCCACTGGCGGCGAATTCGATCAGCTGCGGGATGGCTTCCATCACGCGCTCGAGCGGAATGGTGCCCGCGCCGCTCCCGGAGATTTCCAGGCCCGAGCTGCGCAAGACAGAGGCAGGCAGGGTAATGGTGCTCCCGGCCATCTGCCCAACCTCGATCAGGCGCACGCGCGGCGCGATAGTGGTCAAGTCTCTGCGCATCACCCCGGCAATCACCGCCTCTGTGGGACGGCCCCAGAGATAATCGACAATCACATGGATGCCCGTCTGCTCGCTCTCGTTCGCAATGGCCCGGACAAGCTCTTCATCCGGCTGCTCCAGGCTGATCACCACATCTGCGCCCAGTTCCGGCAGAGTGCGCAAGACCCGCTCATTGCGCCCAAGCGCAATCACCTTGCCCGCGCCAAACAGTTTCGCCATCTGGACCGCCAGTTTGCCCGCCGCTCCTGTCGCACCAAGGATCAGGGCTGTTTCGCCTGATGCCAGTTGCGCGCGCCACTTCAGCGCCAGCCACGCGGACAGACCGGGATTGAAGATCGCGGCGGCGGTGATGTCGTCCAGGCTCTCAGGAAGTGGCAGGCACATCTTTACTGGCACCGCAGCTCGCTCCGCCATCGTTCCATAGGGCGAGCGCGTACCACTAAAGTAGACCCGCCTGCCATCCTCCAGCCGTCCCACGCCATCGATGCCAGGGATGATGGGCAATGCTTCTGGGTTCTTACGCAACCTTGCTGATGTCAAATGTGATAGACTACGAAGTTGAACAATTTTTCTAGATACCTATGTCTCGAGGTACACATTTTTCTATGATACTCTTTCCGGACCTTCCCGATCTCCTCATCGAGCATGTTG
>WNFX01000921.1_pt1 | contig 29540 bp, 13 predicted proteins | sample 5400111 | NCBI WGS metagenome assembly WNFX01 (sample SAMN13153363, study PRJNA577476) | soil metagenome | isolation source: 40 cm soil or saprolite under grassland replicate 1 | place: USA:California | collected 2016-06-15 | reverse complement strand
GTATATTTTTATCTCTTGATGCCGTTATTGATACTCTCTGTGACCAATTACTACAAGTTGAGAACAACCAGACGCTTCTGCACTCTATGACCTATTTTCCCCATTTCAGAATGGCCTCTTAGAGTGCAGGTTGGTATGATGCCGGAAACCGTACGTCTCTTGCGCGACAACCTCAAGAATACCAGAAGCTATCACTCGAGTAATAATCTCATCCGTTGGCCAAATTTCATTATGCCTCTGGCGGATCACGGGAACCAGATCAACTATATCTTCATGAGTAAAGATGCGCCCCTTTGTTTTATAGAGCTCCAATGCCAGATCAGCCACTACCTGACGAAGCATCCTTCGTCGCGTGGCATCAGGTTCCCGCAACGCAAAGATTGCATCGATGACATACTGGTAGAGTGTAGCTCTGTTGGCAGGAAGGATCCCTGTCCACACGAAGACAACAGCGGCCAAGCTGAATAGTAGTGGATTCTCACCCCAAGCAGCCACAGTTGGATGAGCTTCCATCCAACTGACGAAAGTGGTTGGCTCATCTTGATCCATGTCTCGGGCAGTGGGAAGCTGAGAGTGCAGCTCAGGAAGCAACCGCTGTGCTAAATGTTGGCGGAGGGAATGATCCAAGGGAAGCAGTTCCCATTCCATGAACTGTCCCCGTTTGAATTGTCCCCCTTTGTAATCGGTAAAGCGTGATCCAATGATCCAGGTACTCCCAGTAGTAGCAGTGACTTCGTTGAGGAGCTGAATCATTATAGGCCGTTGCTTGGGAAGAACTTCATCCAAGCTGTCCAAGCAGACAAATGCTCGTCCATCTTCAACGGAATGCCAGAGAAAAGACGCCTCATTTGTGGAGATCCCTGCTTCTTTCGCATGCCGTAGAAGATAGTCCTGCAAAGGAAGCAGAGAACTAGCAAGGTCTGGTAATGAAAGAAAGATTGGAAGAGAAGCATTGAAATCACTTTGTGCTTGCTCAATAGCATGGCTCATCAATGATCGTAGTAACGTTGTTTTGCCAGTTCCAGGCCCCCCCAGAATGACAAGACGTCTCTGGGGACTCTTGGCCAAGGCGTCAGAGCCGTTGTCTGCCATCACTATCACTTGTGGCTCCTGTGGATGAGGAAGTATTTCCCCAAGCAGGGCACGACGTTCTTCGCGCTCACGGTCCTCTGCGGCGAGAGGATCGCGCCGCAGCCTTAATGGTTGAAAGACAGCCTGAAGTGAGAAGTCTGTGGAGGGACCGAGTGGAAGTCTGACGGAAGTATACCTTGCCTGAATGTAATTGAGGTACTTGGAGCGCACTTCCTTTTGCTGTTGGAAGGTGAGTTGATCTCGTTGGTAGAGGCGACTCTGTAGATCTTGGTGGGGTGGGGGATCCGAAGCATCCTGAGATGGACTCGGTATCAGAGGAGAGGGAGAACAGAGAGCTTCAAGAGTTCGACGAATATTCTCAGTAACATCAACGAAGGCGGCATCCTGAGGACGCCAAGTGGTGACTGGTTTGCCATCATGAGGCAAAGCTTGCAGCGAGGAAAAGGGGGCTTCCCTCCAGTCTACCGGACGCAGGATGATAGGAATCACACATGCACTTCCCTCCTCATGACGAGCTAAGGCTCTTTGCATCTCAATGCCGTAGCAGTAATCGGAAGCGATAAAATCTGGACTGATGAGTAAAAGGATGATAGATGCTGTATTGAGGTGATCATCAATGACTTGCTGCCAATCAGCGCCCGGCATGATTCGGCGGTCATACCAGGTGTTGATAAGACCCTGTCGTGACAAAATGCTCAGATGTTTCTCTAACTTCCGCCGCAGTTTTTCATCTGGATGTGCATATACATAGAAGAGCGTAACAGGAAATGTTTGTGCCTTTCGCTCGTCCATACGATGGATATCCTTACCTTTTTCCTTGATCCTTGCCTCAAAAATCTCTCTAGAGTATACTAGAGCCAAGTGAAAATGACTAGAGGGAATGGCCCTTCTGAGAAGTGAATTGGTGAAATATGACCCAAAATCTCTCCACAAACGTCTCGTATCTCGACAAATTGACTTCACGAAAGGTGAAGGAAGCTCTCAAGCGTGAGTTTGCCCAGCTTCCTGATAGCCTTTCTGCCTGGATCACCTGCTATCTGCAGATGGTCGTCGTTGGTGTTCGCTCCGAAGAGGTGACGCGCAAGATCACCCTGCATCTGCAACGCTTCCAGGCGTTTTTTGAAGCAGCCTATGGAGATGATCGCCTCTCCATCTGTCTGCGCCGAGATGTCATTGCCTGGCAGAACCACCTGCAGGCAGAAGGTCTGGCTCCCTCAACGATTAACAATCATCTGGCCTCCCTTTCGACCTTTACCACCTGGGTTCAGGCACAAGACCCTCAGCTTTTTGCGGGAGGTGATCCGGCCAAGGGTATTGGCGAGCTGGGATTGCCCCCCTTAGAGCCACGTTCCCTGGACACCGATCAGGTGCGTTCACTCAAAAATGTCTGTGATCGCCTCGACCGATTTTATCAATTGAAAGGGCGTCGCAAGAACAAGCGAGGCCCTGAAACGTCTCTCCCCATTCGCGCTCATGGTCGCCCATGGCGTGATCGTGCTATCGTCTATGTCCTCCTCTCGACAGGACTCAGGCGGGAAGAACTCGTCGATGTGGACCTCGACCGGGTGGAACCGCACACCCCAGAAGCCTTGCGTCAGGCTCGGCAAGGCAGACTCACGCGGGTAAAAGGGAAAGGGAAGACCGAACGGACCGTCTTTCTCTCGGCAGATGCACGTCAAGCCCTGGCCGATTACCTGGAAAAAGAACGTCCTCGTGATAGTAACCTTCAGATGACCGCACTCTTTTTGAGCGCCTCAAGTATTGCGGCACGCGATCCTTCTGGGCGGCTTTCCCCACGGGCCATTAACTTAATTCTCTTGCAAATTGGGCGCTGGCACGACGCCGACATTCGTGATCCCAAACGGCATATCTCACCACTCCATCCTCATGCACTCCGTCACACCTTTGCCTTTCAGTTGGCAAAAGTGACGGGAGCGGATGCCTATGAGTTAGAGCGTAGGCTCGGGCACCGATCCCAGCGGTATATTCAGCGCTACACCAATCCGCCTGAGCAGGTTGCCGCATCCTATATTGAGGGGTTCTGAGCATGACGAAGCAAACACTGCCACTCACTGCCTATACCCAAGAACAACGTCTGCTGGCACAGGCACGCTTCGTCCTCATCCGACCATTTCTGGAAGAAGGCATTCCACTGACGCGGATTGCACAAGAGCAGCATCTTCCGCTGCGGACCGCACGACGCTGGATAGCAGACTTTCGCACCTATGGCCTCGCCGGACTCATCCGACAGACGCGAAAAGATCAGGGAAAACGGCGGGGGTTGCCAGCAGATCTTCCCTCTCTGATTGAAGGATTGGCCTTACGGAAACCGAAGCGTTCCATTGCGGCTATTCACCGTCAAGTGGGACAGATTGCAGAGGAACAGGGCTGGCCGCGCCCAAGCTATGATCAGGTGTATGCGATTATCAAAGCGCTTGATCCCCGGCTGCTGACATTGGCTCATGAAGGCTCTGCAGCCTACCGAGACGAGTTTGATCTGGTCTATCGCTTTGAAGCAGATGCTCCCAATGTCATCTGGCAAGCCGACCATTCGCTCTTGCCTATCTGGCTCCTTGACGAAGCGGGCAAGCCTGTTCAGCCCTGGCTCACCATCATTCTGGACGACTATAGCCGTGGGATTGCTGGCTATTTCCTGGGATTTGCCAATCCCACAGCGCTTCAGACCGCGTTGACACTCCACCAGGCCATTTGGCGTAAAGATAATCCTCGCTGGCGGTTCTGCGGGATTCCCTCCGTCTTTTATACCGATCACGGCAGCGATTTCACCAGTCGGCACATGGAACAGGTCGCCATTGACCTGAAGATGGAACTGGTCTTTTCGCAGACAGGCGTCCCACGGGGCCGGGGCAAGATCGAGCGGTTTTTTCGCAGCGTTGAGCAATTATTTCTCTCTGATCAACCGGGCTTTGCACCTGAAGGGAAAACCGGCGTCGTTCCTTTGCTCTCGCTGCCGCTCTTTGATGCGCGATTCCGGGACTGGCTCCTGGATACCTATCATCAGCGCCCTCAGGAGGATTTGCCGATGCCTCCACGAGCGCGCTGGGAGGCATCGGCGTTCTTACCACGGATGCCAGACTCGTTGGAGCAGTTAGACTTGCTGCTCTTCACGGTTACCAAAGGAAGACAAATCCAGCGGGATGGCATTCGTTTTCAGGGCTACCGTTATATTGATCCAACACTTGCAGCGTATGTGGGAGAAACCGTCACCATTCGGTATGATCCTCGCGATTTGGCGGTGCTGCGGGTCTTCTATCAAGAGCGGTTTTTGTGTCAAGCAGTGTGTTCTGAACTGGCAGGCCAGACGGTCAGCCTCAAAGAGATTGTTCGTGCGCGCCGTGAACGCCGCACCCAGGTACGACAGGGTCTGGATGAGCGACGTGCGGTGGTAGAACGCTACATCGCTCTTCACCAACCAGAACCACCAGCGCCACCGCCAGCACCTTCACCACCCTCTGCTTTACCTCGACTGAAAAGGTATTTCAATGAGTAACCAGGAAGCTGCTCTTGCAGGCACCTTTATTGAGACGAAGGAGTATTGGCGCTTTGCAGAATTTTGTGACGCCTGTTGTCGGTACCATTACATTGGTCTCTGCTATGGCCCTCCTGGCGTCGGGAAAACGCTTGGAGCACGGCATTATGCCGAATGGGACCTGCTCGAACCGCTCTGGCTTCGCTACGTCACGGATAGGTCGCGTCCAAAAGAGATCGTGGATTGTCGGACCGTGTTGTACACGCCGCCAGTGATTAATACGCCACGAGCCATCGACAAGGAACTGGAGCGGCTAGAGCATATGCTCTGCACTCTGGTTGAAGAAGCGATACAGGTTCATCAGGCAGAACCGTCACAGATGAAGACCGCAGACGCTCTCCCAAATCTGGTGATTGTTGATGAAGCAGATCGTTTGAAAATGACCAGCCTGGAGCACCTCAGGGACCGCTACGACCAGGGGAAGTTCGGACTGATCCTGATTGGTATGCCTGGGATCGAGAAACGTCTGGCCCGCTACCCGCAACTCTACTCTCGTGTGGGTTTCGTGCATCAGTTCCGCCCTCTCTCGACAGAAGAAGTGCAGTTCATCTTAGAGCAGAAATGGGATCAGCTCGGGATCAAACTGCAGCCGGATGATTTTACCGATGCAGAAGCGATAGCGACGGTCATTCGCATCACAGGAGGAAACTTTCGGTTGATTCATCGGCTCTGTCTGCAAGTTGAGCGTATCTTACAACTGAATGAACTGCATCTCGTCACTAAAGAAGTGGTCGAAACCGCACGAGAACAACTCGTGATCGGGCAAGCCTGAGGAGTGCCAGAGAATTTCCAAAATAAGTGCCAGAGATCAAACAAATTAACAGTCGGAGAAGGTGTATGCGCAGCGTGACCTTATCCTCATTCCATCATGTCGCAGAATCTGCAAGGTTGTGGCAAAATGGACGGCGCGACCACAAAGGAGCCCTGAGTTGTACCCTTCTCTCGAGCAGTATCCGGACGTCTTACACACGGAACGGCGCGCACCGGCCACGCTGAAGGTCGTCCGCCAGGATCTGACCCATTTCGTCGCGTGGTGGGAACACACGCGACGACGAACCTTCGACCCCGTGCTGCTTCGGCACGAAGATCTCCGCGACTGGCGGCTGGTTCGCCAACGAGACGATGGAGCCGCTCCTGCCACCATCAATCGCGGGCTGGCCTCTCTTCGCGGCTACTGTTAGTGGGCTACTCTCTGTCATCTGCTCACTGAGAATCCTACAATAGGTATTGAAGATGTTCCCACCGACTCCTTAGCTCCTCGCTCACTTCCTGCCGAGGCAATAGATGCCTTACTCCGTGCTGCTCGCGCTGAACAGCACGCGCTTCTCCGCATGCGGAATGAAGCGTTGTTAGCGCTCCTCGTTTACACAGGGTTGCGTGTCCAGGAGGCCTGTGATCTACAACTGCGTGATCTTGATCACGCAGGCGGTAGCGTGACGGTACGCAGTGGCAAGGCAGGCAAAGCGCGTCGCGTTCCGCTCCATCCTGATGCGCAGCGACTCCTACGACGCTACCTTGAGATGGTTCGCTGTCCACGAGGAGTGCCTTCCATCGGGAGCGACCAGGAGCGAGAACTGCTCCTGGTGGGGATCGATATAACGGTGAAAGGGCAACCATCCAGGCCAGGGATTACGCAGAGGGTCGCACAACGAACGGTGCAGTACTTGGGGCAGCAGGCAGCGCGACAACTACGAACAGAAGCACAACGTGAGCGAGATATCAAACGGCGTGAAGAACTCCAGGACCTGGCACGACGGTTGGAAACGGTCACTCCCCACATGCTGCGCCATAGCCTCGCGCGACGAATGCTCTCTCGTGGAGCGCAGTTGCCGGAGGTGCAGCGAGTTCTTGGGCATAGTCGGCTCTCGACCACTGGGATTTATACCAACTTGCCTTCTCATGTGAAATATGATAGCCTGAGGAGAAGTTCAGAGATCAAAGAGAGAAAAAGACGATGGGAGATATGACACGAGCAGCCAATCACTTAACTCTTGAGCAAGTGAAAGAGAAAATGAGAGAAGCAAAAGATCCGCGACAACTTCAAAGCTGGCAAATCGTGTATACTGCATTGATTCAGCCACGAAGAGCGGAAGAGATTGCAACCTGTGTGGGTGTTTCTAAGAGTCTTGTTCAGAAGATGATTTCTCGCTACAATCGAGAAGGTGTTCAGGCTATTGAAATGAAAAGCTGTGGTGGTCGTTACCATGAGTATCTCACAAGAGAAGAAGAAAAGCAGTTCTTAGCTCCATTTTGGAAGCTCGCTGAGCAAGGAGAACTCACGACCACTGGAACAATTCATCGTGCGTATGAAGAGCGTGTTGGTCATCAGGTTCATGAAACGACAATTTATCGACTTTTGGAGCGTCATGGCTGGCGAAAATTGTTTCCTCGCTCACGGCACCCAAAAGCCGATCTTCAAGCACAAGAAGCATTTAAAAAAACCTTGCGGCATCGCTTCAAGAAGCACTTCAAGATCGAAAGCCGGATGATCATCGATCAGTGATCTTTATGGTACAGGACGAGGCCCGTTTTGGTCGAATTACTCAACCAAGACGGTGCTGGGCACCAACAGGTATGCGACCTTGTACACCGTGCCAGATCATTCGTCAAGCTATTTATGCTTTTACTGCTGTTACTCCTCGATCTGGTGATATGATATCACTTGTCTTACCTACAGCAAATACTGAGATGATGAATATATTTCTAGAACATGTATCACATCACTTTTCGGCGTTCTTCATTGTCATGCAAGTTGATGGAGCAAGCTGGCATCACTCGAAGGATTTGCAGATCCCAGAGAACATTCGTCTTATCTTTCAACCACCCTATAGTCCAGAAGTGAATCCTGTTGAGCATATATGGGATGACTTGCGCGAAAAATACTTTGTGAATCGAGTGTTCCCTTCGCTTGATACGCTTCAAGAACTACTTTGTGTCGCTTTGAATAAATTATCTTCTGATACCGATACAATTCGTTCCATGACCTATTTCCCTCACATTCGTGTTGCATGTGAGAAGGCAATTTAGTATACCTCACCCCGAGTGAGGAAGATGTACGCTCAGCTATTGGTCGTGCAGGCATCTAGCAGCGAGCAGCACAGACTCTCACCTACGAAACCTTGCGCCTGTAAAATCCTCACTCCCCATTCAACAGAGGCTTGCATGAGCATGAGGTTTGAAATGGCCTGGGGCGGAGCATCACAGGCCATCAACTGGCACACGTTGTCTCTGCTAAACCCTGCATGAAGCAGGCACCTCTGGTGACGAGAGGGGTACGACGAGCAAGTGATGCTAATCACGACCCTTGGCTTGCGATGAGATATCTTCGTACTACACAGGCCAGTCTGGTGTACGACCAGAGTAGGTGATGACGAACAACATGTCCTCGATCTCCTCATTTTTGAAGAGGTCCTTTGTTGGTTGATCGTTAGGCAGTGCTAGCTCCCACTCACCGACAGGACTTAATCCGAACATCGAGGTCCAACTGCTGCCGTTGCCGTTTCGTGTGCTGATGATCCCATCGATCGGCTTTGCACTCCCTCCTACGGGTACTGTGCGGCTCTTGGGAGTGAAGTGTAATTGTAACTGCACACTGTCGACTTCAATTGGACTGCCCTCAGCCTGAACGAAGTAGAGGGCGATTTGTTGTATCTTGAGATTATCAAGGTTTGGCGGGAAATCCTCGCGAATGGTAGAGAATTGCACGGTCATCGGTGTCGCGGGCGGCGCGATCTGATCCGGATTATGCAGGTCGTACCACTGGTCAGCGAACTGATTAGTAAAACTGAAAGGACGATTGGCAGACAGGTTGGGATTGAGTGATTGGATGACCTGCTGACCGTAGGTAAAGTTATTCAGCGCCGTATACTCAATCGTGAACAAGACGTCTGCGATCGTGCGGTAGTCAAACAAGTTGGCCGCTTTGGGCATACGGAACTCCCATCTCGTGGCCACTCCAATACCCTCAAACGGCAGTAACATATCCGACTGTATATCGAGTTCGAATAGTCCCGTCGCCTCACGTGGTGAACTCAGCGCCACATAATCGGGACCATGCTGAATTTTCACGGTTTGGAAGGTATCTCCGCCGACAACCACTCGCGAGACACGGTCGCTGGTGAGAGTGGCGCGAATGCCGGAGGTTGGCGGAATGAGCGCCACGACCGAAACGCGCACTCGTTTGATCAGCCGCAAGTAATGACCCGGGAAGTCGCGATCGAACAGCTCCATCGGAGTCTCAAAGGTCAATACCCCAGTCTCTTGGAAGCGCACAAACGCCTCAGGCGCAAGGCGCGCTACGGAGATGGTCTTGATCAGTTGGAGTTTGCGCTGGTCTTTCTCGAAGCGATACTGATCGAGTTGAGCGATATCTTGCAACAGACGAGCGGAGCCAGTGAGCCCACGTCGGTCTGGAGCTTTGCCGTCTGGCGACTGCCCGTTCTCAGATGGGGGTTGCCAGTAATCTGCCCGGATGAAAGGTGGCGGTGTCTGCTGGCGCTCGAACGCAAGCTGATTTAAAGCAAGCTGTGCCGTGGCGGTCGCTTCCTGCAAGAAGTAGCTGTACACTCCCTCTAGCACACCGCTCATCCAATCGTAGAGTTCATAACTGGTGAACTTGTTCCCGAGGAATTCAGCGACTGCCTCGGCGTGATCTGCCTGCAATTGTGCGATTTTTTGTTCCTGGCCCGCAACACGCACATGATCCTGGGCAACCTTGACCTGCTGAGCACCAATCCGAATATCTTGTTGCGCAAGGCTCTTTTGGAACTCCCAATCATCGGCGCGGCGTTCATAGCTCGCCATAGTGGACAGGATCGAGGCGGCGGTGCCCAGCGATCCAGCAAGTGAGGAAAATCCTCCAGCGATCGCGGTTACTGAGCCCTGCGGACTGAAGGTGATTACTGGTACTGGCCCTGCTACAACCGAAGAGGGCAGCGCAGCAGCGACAAAGTCAATTATTGAGGCAGCCAATTGTAGGCTGGCAACAACTGCCAGAATGCCCAGGCTAGCTTGTTCAAGGCCGCTAATGCCTTCTTCCAGCAGCTTTTGAAAATGATCCGCCTGAAGCTGGGCACGCTCCTGCTGAAGTTCTGCCACCTTCACGCTGCTCTGTGCCTCGGTCACACGGAGGTCTTGCAATCGCACGCCTGCTTTTGTCAGGCTGACATCCTGTCGCGCTTTGAGCAGTGTGTAATACTCTGCGTCCCGCTTCTCTAGTGCAGACAGGAAGGCTGCCTCGATCTGCTGCGCTGAACTGACGAGTTGCTTGGCACGTTCGATTAGTACTGTATAGCGATACGGCGTTGGCGGAGGCACATTGACACCTGGCAGAACTAAGTTCTGACCTGTGCCGATCTCAGGCAACCCGGTGAATGTGTCGGTTGGCGCTACATAAGGCTCAAGGGTGCGAACATCTCCCGCGATATTCCGGCAGTTGCGCAGCTTAAAGAGATTTAGTTCCGCTCGCAAACGGAGCGCGACCAGGATAGGGTTCGGCGGGATGCAAAATCCAATCGCTGGGCCTGGAATAAAAATTTCCCCGAACTGCAACAGACGGTTTACTTCAATCAGCGGCATGCTCTTCACCATCTCAGCTCGCACCGTATTAAAGGTCAGAGAGACTGGATTGAAGCGTGCCAAGGATGTTCCATTGCCGTTCAAGAATGCTCCACTACCATTCGCGGGTCGATGCGTCAGTTTCATCATTATCTGGGTGCTTTCACCGTCGTTTACCTTGGTACTTGCTAGGGATGGAGCAAGCCAGGGCAGGTCGATGCGCTCACCAATCAATTGTTCCTCATTTACGCCAGTAACGGAAGCTACACTATTTAGGAAATCGTGACCAACAACATCACCTATTCGCTGCACTGTCTCAGTGATCTCGGGTTGGGCGAGTAGGCTCATTTGCGCCTGATCCGCTATCCATGATCGCTGCTCTAATAACCCGGCGACCGTCGGTGGTGGCGGTAAGCTCTCCTGTGCCTCACGTATAAGGTGGTGCGCCTTTGCAAAGCGTGCCTCCACCGGGTCATTGCCGTGTAACACTTCTTGCACCTGTGCTGTTACCGCCTTGAGCACTGCTATATTAGAGATACCTGCCAGGGCTTGCTTCAGCAAAAAGATTTCCCACTCCCACTCTCCACCGAGAGGGATATCAAGCTCGCCAATAATCGTGGAGCATTGCCCGAAGCGCAGGTTCAACTCCTGAAGGTCAAGCAGTTCCAGCGCCGTCGTATAGAGACGGCGTGCGCGTGGTATGGATTCCGCCGTATCACGCGTGAACTCTGCGTCAGCATAGTCCAGAAAGCAGCGTATGAGCGCCAGCAGCGTAAACCGCAGGTAGGTTCTGGCCCGTCTCGCCGCTATTTGGTGTGGGTTAAGCGGGTCCAGTAACCAGTCGTCACTGCGTTGATACACAAAGGGTAACGATTTCTCCAGTTCAAATCCATACCAGATGTTGCGCAGTTCAAAACCATACCATGGGTTGCGTTGCCCAATCGGTGCCGCGTAGTCATACACCGTGCGGAACCAGTCCAGCGCAGCAATGTACTGCCCAACCTGCTGGAGCTGCAGGGCCAAGAATATGGGCACGAAGTAATATGCCTCATCGAGGTAGACGCGGTTCGAGGGTGGATCGGCTGGCGTGTAGAGGTAGGCAAAGAAGATGTAGAGTGCCCGTGTCTGTAGGTCACTCTCCGAGAGTGGCTCGGTAATGTCAAACGGGCCCCAATCTTTAGGAGCAAGCGGTGCGGTTGCTGACTGGCTAAGCTGGTCGCCATTCCCGTTTCGTGTGAATACGGTCCTGTACTCACCCAGGGAGAGACCTTGATAGGCCACCATTCTTCCACCGAGTGTAGGATCATACCCACAATGGGGAGCAGTCCGCTCTACCTCATAAGAGCCTGCTAGGTCAAACTTAGGCATGTTTCTGAACCAGATGTCTGTCATCCCGTAGGATACCACTTCCGTATTGAGATCTCGCACGAGAATGTAAACATCCAGAGTATCTGGATACAGAAATGCGCCGACTAGCGACTTATTGTCGATCGTCTTACTAAAGTTCGGGCCAGAGGGGTTCGGGCCAAGGAGGCTAGATACCGTTTGGTTGAAGATATCACCGGAGAACAATCCAACCAAAATGCGAGGTTCATGATTGCTAAGTTGGTCTTCGACGAAAAGCATATTCAACTCACCAGTTGGGATTGAGGACAGGCTAACCATAGCAAGTACCCTAATTGAGCCATTGTTAGCCTCTACGACACGGAAATCAGCATCTTCCCAGTCAGTTCCAGCTTTGTTTAAGCGGCGTACGTAGATTAATGTCTGCTCATTACTGTTTGGACTCCCAGGTACTCCTTCAAAGCATATGGCCACAAGTGGCGGAGAATCAGCATAGTCGCGTTGCTGAACAACAGCGCTGAACGCTCTGTCTTTCTGGGGAGGGTCGAGTTCGATCAGGTCTCCAGACCATCTCTGCACCAGGAGATCGAAAACGGTTAGCACAATTTTTTGTACACCTTTTTCCAGCGTTTTCGCAAACAGCAGGATCGAGTGTTGATCGTCTCTAGGCAGATAGGGAACCGCTCCGATAATCTGTATGGCCTTGTCAAGTCCGGGAATTGTATCCCAAAAGGATTGGCCATATCCCGTTTGGTCCTCTGTTGAATCGTATGAGGACCAGTAGACGGTATTAGATGGACCGCACGCAAACATGTAGAAGAGAGGCCGATCCTGCGTCGCCAGGGTCTTATTGCGGCAATCACCAGTCTGTATGTGCGTGAGGGCTGTGCAAGAGGCCTCGATGGTCAGATTGCTAATATCCCGGAAGTAGTCAGCGTAGGTGCTGGCTGCCTCGCATGCCTGCTCCGGCGTTAAGCGCCGGTTCGGGCGCACCGTACTGACGAAATTGCGAAAGGCTGGTGTCTGTCGCTCTACCTTGCGCAGGCTAGGTATCAGAACGTTCTCCGGGTAGAGGAATATAAACATTGCCGCTCGCCAGGTTGCATAGGACCCGATCCACTTCCACGCCTCATCGAAGTTGATGTCGTCAATGGTTAATCCAGCATAGGTTGGGCTATCTGCGAACTGACCGGTTCTTACTGAGAACAGAAGCATCTGCACCGTTTCTATCGCCTGGGCGATGCGCGTTGTCTTCTGACAACCATTTACCTGCGCATCAATGAGCAGATTAAGGGTGAACCATTTAGCTTTGCTCGCCAGATCGGGGTCAGTCGGGTCAACCTGCATCAGGAGTGCGTCGCGCAGTATCGGTAAGGTCTCTTCCTCACAAGTATCAATCACATTGTTTAGCCCATCTTTGATGGCCTGCTGCTGGTCGATGCGTGCCTGAAGAGTGTCTTGCCAGTCGTTGCGTGCCTGAGCTGTGGCTCGCCATTTTACCAGTACCATCGTTGGTTGTGGTACCAGTGGCAGAAGTGAAGGCGCTGGAATGATGAAGTAGTCTGGACTGAGCAGGATGTTCTGAGTTTCTTCTTCGTCTCGCCAGTTGGCGAACTGGCGGCGTTTCCACGTCTGCAGCAGGATCGAATAGAACTCCTGCCATTCTTCGTCAAGCACAGGCGCATTGCTCAGGATGAGCGTGTGGAGATCTAAGAGCCGGAGAAATGCATCCAGGTCGATGCTGAGTTGATCGAGCCGCGCGCTGATATCCTGCCCTTTTGTACGTTGGGTTGCCAGGTCAACAAGGTCTGCCACTGGCGTACCCATTACACTTGCAATAAGCGTGTCGATATTGCCAGGCTGGTTTCCGACTTGGTTGCCCCAATTAGTGAGCTGCTGGTTAATCTGATTGCCCTGGTTCAGCCAGATCATATAGGCAAGGTCACCTGGATTGGGATTCTTGAAGTCCGGCTTGCCAATCAGATCCGGGTCGATAACTGGCGGTTGGCTGCGAATCCTGAGTGCCTGTTGCCAAGCCTGACGTGCTTCGGTTGTTGCCAGCCATGGGGTGAGGTTTGGCTCTTTGAGAGCGATCCAGAATTGATCAGGCCCAAGGACGATACTCTTCGTCTGCTCTTCCGTGATCCAGTTCGGGAACAGCTTTACCTTCTCAGCCTCGGCTAAAATTGCAAAAAGCTCCTGCAATTCTGCTGGCGCTACTGGCTGATTGCCATCAATCTTGGCTTTGATCGCCATGAGTTGGTTGAAGCTCTCGATGGTCAGGTGTAGGGTGTTTATAATCGTCGCTTTTGCTTGGTCGATGTTCATGCCTTGATCCAATGCCTTCTTCAACGCGTTCAGGTCTGGAAGGGTCGTGTTAGGGGGAGTAACGAGCGCCTCTTGTAGGATAAATGTGAGTCCCTGTGCCTGGTAGTCCGACGCAAGTTGATTGAGCATGCTATCTACTGCATTGCGCCGCGTTTGCCAGAGGACAAAGGCAGGATTTCCCACAGTCGGATTGCGCAAATCGTCTGGGCCAATCACATCGGGATCGATGATGGGCAGGCCTTCATTTGGCAGAGGAGGCCGATCCTGAGCTTTCCATAGCGTTCGCAAATGCTTCAATCGCCAAGCCAGGAAGCGTGGAACGGCTTGCAACTCTATCCCCGTCAGCACAATAGCGGACGCATTTCCCCCGGAGTCGATACGCCCTGAAAGGCCGCTATTGTTTGCCTCTAGTACTGTCACCGTTCCCGCGCTGGTTCCTGTAGCGAGTTCACCGTACGCAACAAGCTGCTGCTTCTGGGCATCGCTGAAAAGACTCACCTGCAATGAAGTGCCTCCCCCTCCACCGCTACTTGCCTGTATGGGTACATCTACGATGGCATAGATAACCCCATCCTGATCTGTGTTGCGGCCCCATTCCACGCCATCGAGATTCCAACGAGTAATGATGTTGGTGGAATCGCCTCGCTTAGCGCCATCGGACAGTGGATTACGAGTTGTGTCCGCCAGCCCGAAAAGCTCCTCCAGGTCCACCTCGTGGATCGTTGAAGGGTCGTGGAAGAGTTCATTGAGGTGGTCAAGCTGCCCTGTACCAAGTTCGATACCGAGGCGGTCTGCCAGGGCCTTGCGTTTGTCGGCATCCATTGTGCGAGCAAGACGAATCTCCTCATAAGAGGTGCCTATTTTGCTCAAGAGTGCTAAATAGGCCTCTCGCCGGTAATCGCTCTCTCCAGGAAACTCCGTACCAGGAGGTAGGTAGCTGCGCAGGACCTCGATACAGATGCGTACTTGATGCAAAAGCGTCTCTACCGCATCACATGAGACGACCAGGTCGGCGAAGGGCTGATGGAAGTTCGTGGCCAGCCATTGCAGGTCTATCGGATTGCCGGAATCTGTAAGCTTTTGGATCGCAAAGTCGAGCAGGTCTAGCAGGTATGCTGCGGGGCTCACTGCGGCACGGCAATCCTTACACTCACATGAATCAAGCTCCTCCAGGTTAGACACGTGATCGGCAAGCGGATTGTCGAAACCATTCGCTTTGTCAGCCCGAATCTGTGTCAATACATTGGAGAGGAATTTCACCTGGGCACGAGCTTGGACGTGTAGCTGTGCTGCTTTGAAATCGCCAAGCTGATCGCGTACTGTACTGATAAACAGGCTTTGAGGGGTGTGAGCAATCTTGCGTATACCGGTAAAGCCTTTATGAATTAGCATGGCATTCACTGACGCATCAGAGGACAGTACGCTCAAATTGGCATGCGCTTCCAACATCCGCACCGCAGGATCGTCGGCTGCCACCGGTAGCCCCTCGAGATGTGGTATGCCGCCCGCCATACGGATATCCTCCAGAGAGTGAATGCCCTGTTTCGCCAACGTCGGCAGCAGTTGTTGCGGGAGCTTCAACTTCAAGGTCGTCGCCAGTTCACTCAAGGCGAGTGGGGGAGGCTTTGGGATGGGCACGCGAATCTCTCCCACTTGCTCCTGATCTGGCTTGACACGAAGCTGGGTCTGGTAGATCTCTTGGGCTTGCAGGTTCAGGATATGCAATTGATAGCCGCGTCCGACATTGACTCCTTTCCCTGCTTTCGAAGTGGGTTCGTTGGGCGTCGTGTGGACGATCGTAAACACTCCCATGCCGTTGGTTATCTGGTAGCCCAGGTCCTTGGGCGTTGCGCCAGCATCCAAATCAAACGCATGCACAGTAAAGCCCACTAGCGGCGCATCCGTTTCCTGGTTAACAAGCTGTCCAACGACCTGGTGCGTCACGACACTGCCAGCGTCATCTTGCATAAGTGCATTGTGAGCCAAGCCTTGTACAGGTGTTGGCAAAGGGGAGGTTGGCTGAGCAGGCGAAACAGTCTCTCCAAAGGTGCTATGTGCCCTTTCCTGCGCTGTTACCATAGCTTTGTGAAGAGCAGGTCCCGGCGAGGGGCTGGCTGTGACATCGATCACGCGAAACGAGGAGGCAAAGTGCTCTGTTTCTTCTGCGGCTGGTACGACCTGCCGTCCGGCACGGCGACAAAGAGCGGTATATTCCACCGTATCGCCAGTGCGAAAGGCAGGCAAACTCGCCCTGAAGTATTGTGATTTTTTATAGGTATCATTGCGCAGCCATTGAGCAGCTACTTGTTCTGTTGATCCCTGATTAATGCGATAGAGTACCTCTACTTTGTTACCGACATTCATCGGCTGCACGCCGACCGTAATGGTAATGCCGGTGCCAGCTGGAACGGTTTCCCTTGGAGCGGGTGCGTCAGGTGTTCCATACCACAGGGACATGCCTTCGTGTTCAAAACGCATTGCTCGCCTCCTTCTTCATAACGCAAACAGAGGCCTGGTCGAACCTGGCAACATCAGTTGCATTGTTCGCCCGAAGCGTGGATTGCCCTTCAGGCGTCAAAGTTAACGAGGTAGTGGTTTGCTTCCCTTACCCCTATCGCCTCTCGCTGCTCTGTGCCTGATATTCTCCTTCTGTTTCTGGTTTCTTGTTCAGCTGGAACTCCAGCCGGATCACTGCCGTTTGATCCTTCAATCTCAGCGCAATGCGTTCGTACAGTCGGAAGATCCACTGGCTGTTATTCACCTGGGTAAATTCCGTGCACGGATCCTGACCTGTCACTAAATCCATGGTATCGCCATCAATGGCCACAACAATTCCCGTGAATGCAGGCAAAGCACTTGAGACGTAGTAGTAGTCTGAGACAAGCCCCCGGATACGCTCTGCCGGCACCGCCAACGTCTCCGGCAATGCCGCATAGGTATCTGCATAGATATTGGTATGCAGAACGACCGCACAGCGCCCATAATGTGTCTTTTGCAAGCGCGCGAATGCATCAGCAACTGCTGCAAACGTATTCTCCCCATACCGGTTCTGAGTGCGATCATCAGCTACTTCAACGGGGAAAACTGGAATGACCTGATCATTGGGACCCTCGGGAACCGCAAACACCAGGCCTGTACCAGCATCAGATCCGTCGGTCTTGACGAATTGAAACACAGGCTCATTCGCAGGATCACTAAGACCCGTGTCCCCCTGGAAGATCACCAGGTCTTCGGCGAGTGCAAGGAGAGCTCCGGCACGATGCGCTAGGGTAACGCCCAATTGTGACTGCGCTTCATCGTTCACTTGTGCATTCGTCAAAGAGAATTGAACATCCATCTCAATGAGCGGTATCATGTCTGATTGCTGTATGGAGAGGATAGGACTCCTATTCGCTTGGACAATGCCGCGTAGTGCGGACGTTGCACCGGGCAACGGGTAAGGCGGGAGGAAGCGAGCGGCAACTTTGAGCTGGTTCTCATCATCGACCGCTTTGTCGATATCTTGCCAGATATCTGTATTAGCCCACGCCTTGACTTGATCGCGGTTTGCCATGACCATACTCCCATTGGCCATGGTACGGTTGGTCATACTCCCACCGGTCATGGGAGCGCTGGTCATTTTACCATAGTTCATTGGTTTCTCCTTTGGTTTTCGTCGTGTGCTGTGTTTGACATGGGTACACTTTCAATTCACTAGTTGCTAAAATGGTTGTCTTATCTCTGAAGATGTTCTTCTCTCTAATTAGCATCACCTCCTTGATACGCTCGCCGCTCTTCTTTGGATCGAGAATGCGAGATTATCGAACTCGTGCAAGCGGATTTCGTCAAGGCCGCTGCATGTCATAGAATGAATCGTAAGTAGCAAACATGCTGTGGAGGCTCATAATACATCCTCTCTGACGGAACTACTGATCTGATCGTCATAGATCAGATCTTTATCCTATGCTCCGGCTCGCTGTCCTGGGGCACACCGGCAGGGCTTGCGGTCGGTCACCCAATCGGAGATGCGAAATGTTTTATTAGTCATGGTTGGGTCTCCTTTTGCTCGCGCTGTTTGTTATGTAGTTTTGATTTTCAACTCTCTAGAAACTGGGATGATCATATGATAGATTATCATTCCGACTTCTCTGTTCAATCATACTCACTCGAAAATATTGAGTTTTAAGTCTGAAACAATTTATTTACCTACAAATTCATACCAGCGTTTATCAATCTCTTCCTTACTTAGCTCGGTTTTTTGCATGATCCAGTCAATGCCAACAGCGGTTCCATACTCGCCTTTTTCTACAAGATTATATAGTTGATCAAATAAATTACGAGTTTCCTTAACTGCTTGTTCAACGTTATCCGTGTGTAACCGCTCACTAAAATCTGAGCGGATATGCTGCCTAACGTCTATCCACAAGGGTGGATCCCACCATCGCCAAATGAGGGGCCTCCCACTTGCATCTCGATGGGCTTTGGCCCACTTATCTTGAGCAGTGTGAGTCGCTTCGCCGAACAACTGTCTTGCCTCTTTTACATTACCCTTTAAAATTGCTTCGGCTGCTCGGCCAATCTTCTGGTTGATGATTATCTCGGTCATCCTAGCTGATATGTCCGGAAAATCGTATGGCCCCATCATGCCATGCTCGGCAGTAGCCACGATACCTACACTCTGATTGGACAGTCGATCGACATAAAGATTACCTTGAGTTATATCCTCTAGCGCTTGGGGACTTACTTTGCCGACGAGAGCTATTGCAGTGATCCCCCTGTGTGTCGCTAGGGTATCTGGATCCCGACGACCGATCTCTTTCGGGAAGCGACCGTCTTGGTCGCGATAGCGAATGGGGTTGTTCAAGTTAAAGGTATAAAGTCCTAAGCCAGCAGGCTTTACGCGGGCATTGCCCTTTACAAAGTTTACAGCGTTTTGTCTGCCCGGGGAAGTTTTCGGAGAATTCGCATGCGCCTGTTCATCCTGAATCGGATCTACAACCAAGCCTGCTGGATCGCAACTACACCATCTTGCTAGCGATGGTTCATAATAGCGTGCCCCGAAATAGCACAGGCCACTTTCTTCATCCCGCTCCTTCCCCGTAAACCGATACCGCTTCCTGGTAAAACTACCAAAGCTCGTCTCGCCGTACGGTGTATATTCCTCGCGGTTCACCAATCCTCCTAGATCATCAACCACGATATTGCTACTACCCAGATGATCGCCCAGGTGATACTTCACTGCCGGAGTGGTATCTTTCGGCAATGGATCACCGACACGAACTAGAGCAATCCGTTTCTCGTGATCCATCACATGCAGGGTGTTGTTCTCGAGTGTTGTGCTGCCCTGCACCAGGTGGTGATATTCAAGCAAACCATCGATATAGACAGTCGCTTCGAATTGACCCCCTTGGTTACGTACCAACTTCTTGACGCGCTGACCATAGGCATCATAGAGGTAATGGACATGAATCGGAGGTTCTTCGTCGTCTGTTTGGCTGCGATACGCTCGCATCCTATCGCTATGATCCCACTCGAAGTGGCGTGAGGTCGTTTCCTGTACGAGATTGCCGTTGGGATCGTAGGCATAATCGTAAACTATGGTACCTACAGCCATAGTCGCCAGGCGATTGCTCTGAGGAGCGAGTGTGAATACGCGGTTAAAACCTCCGTTCGCTTGGTGCTGCAACTTCACCATGTTGCCGACTGGGTCGTATTTATACTGTTCTGTGTAGCCACGAGTGCTGGTCAGATCGGTACAACGTGGTGTATTGTCCCACGGTAGAAGTGGAGGCACATCGCATTCACGCCCAGTAGCAGAGAGCAGGCGGTAGATTGGATCATACGTAAAAGCCCGGTCGAGGGCATCCGACCCAAGCAGAGTGTTTAGGATGCCACTCTCAGGTGTCCGGTCGTGCAGGGCCAGCATGTTGCCGACGAGATCGTAGGCATAGGCAAAGTCTTGTAGAGGCTGTCCTGCAGGATGGTAGGTGAACGCAGCAGGGTTAGTATAATGCTCAGTACGCATGCGCAGGAGGCGGAAGGTCTTGGAATCATACGTATGGCGTGTCATGATGCCATTACCAAGCGCTGTGAGCATCCTTTGCCCTTTGGCATTGTAAGCGATATGCTCCACATAGACGATACCATCCAGTTTTACGCTCTCCAGCGCTCCCGCTCGATTGTAATGTGGAAGCAATGCTTTGCGCATGCCACTGACATCTTGCGGATAGAGCATAGACTGGACGCGATTCAGTGCATCATAGGTGGACGATACCCGGTATTGCGTCGCGTCGAGTAGTTTGTTGGCGAGATCATCTAGTGTGGTCCCAGCAGGGGGCTGCCAATCCACGCGGAACGCGGGTACCTGCCAGTTTGGCGGTGGGGGAGTGAATACGGCTAGAATAGTCGCATCGCTGATGACCTGCCGTACCTTCTCCAGGATGTTCCCTTTGAAGTCGTAGATCTCGAAGGTCAGCCGTCCAGCTTCATCGTAGTGCTTGTAGAGCTTCCCTAGTCGATTGGCTGCCTGATTTGCAGCGCGTTCACTCCCTGGCTGGTTTGGATCGCTGCCATCACCGTACTCCAGTCGCTCTCGTAAGGAAACAGGGCTTCTGTCATCATCCCTTGCCCAGAGCCGAAGGGGGCGCTGCAAGACATCGTAGGCGTGCAGGATGAGAGCACCTTTGCTATCCCTCTGCTCGATGGTATTTCCAGCGGCATCTAGGATCATGCGGTGGATTCCAGCATCAAGTTGTTCAATCCGTAGTGCGCGGTTTGCTAGATCGTAGACGTGTTGAAAAGCCAGCCGGTTCAGGGCATCCGTCACAGTGAGCAGGTTGCCGCGAATATCGTAAGTGAAGCGAGTAATGTACCAATCGGTGGCGGGGTTCGCTCCGTTGCGCTCTACCGACAGAACCTTGCGACCAAGTGCGTCCACTACTATATTGGATGGTGTATTCCAATGGTTCTGATAGCTTGTAGATGTCGTGGGGTGGGTACGACCGGCATTGTCGTTGGCATCGTAGGTATAGACTTCCCAGACAGTCGGAGTGAATTGTTCCGGCGTGGTCAGGTCAGCAGGTATGCCATAGATCACTAATTGTTCCGAGCCGTCCGGGTTGACAGTGCGAATCACCTGACCACGTGGGTCATAATACATGGTCACCTTCTGACCGAACTGGGCGTCTGTTGGAGACGCGTAGTCCCAGCTCTCGGAGAAGAAAGGCTCGTACTTCTCCACCACACGTCCTTTGTTGTCATAGATTTGCCAGCCGCTCACGACGACATTTGGTGGCTCTCCGGCTGTTAGCTGCTGCCCGACCGCATCACCTACAGGAAGCGATTGATCAGCGGGCAACCCGGCATCGCCAAAGTTTGGTTCGCCGAAGATTACATCCTCGGCCTGCGTCCGTGCCTGGAGCAGACGCCCGAACCCATCAGAATACTCGACCGTCTCTATGGTTTCATCTCGTTCTGGCAATGGAATAGAAGCATCAGTGACGTAATGTACCCGCCGGATGGTGCGAACGAAGATAGGCTCGGGCTGCACGGTGAAATCCGGGAAGCTATATTCAAACTGCGTGCTGGGCTTGTCTGGTGTATCGCCCTCGCCGTTTTTGCCTATCACAGCAGTGCTTTCTAGAAGTCCTAAAGGGGTGAAAGCATCAATGGTACGATTGCCATTGGGGTCAGTAACTTCCTTTGGCTGAAGGACGCGGTAATCGTAGCTGGCTTGCGTGTTGAGGCCAGCTGCATCAGTGACCTCGAGTGGTAGAAGATCGTAAACATCATAGCAGATGCAAGTGTCGTGACTTAATGGGTCGCGCTTGATCTTGACCAGTCCGCGCCCTTTCCCTCGAAGGTCATCATGGAAGTCATAGCGCCGCTGCTCGGTTGCTGCAAAGTAACCTGTTTCGTATTCGGAACTAGTACCGCCTGATTGATAGGTGTAGCCTGCCAGGGGAGGGAGTAGATCGCGAAACTCCTGCGGATACTCAGCGGTCCAGGGTGGAGGGCCATCTGGCACTAGGTAAGGCGGTTCCTCGGGAGGAGTGAGTACTATGCTGCCACTCTTGTATGCTTCATGCAAAATGTCCTGAGTGAGCACCAGGCTCTCTGTACGTACCAGAGCGCCGTAGTCGCCGATCTGACCGTAGGGCAGGCCTAGAAAGGCCCCCTTATCGGTCCTGGAATCATCTCGGTCGTAGAAGTTCAGGGTCTGGCCGATGATGGAACGTCCCTGTACGATTTGGCCATCGACCGTCTTTTCCTGTATTTTCTCCTGCAAAGTAAATAGCGATGGTGTCCCATCATTTTTGATTTCAAAGATTGTGGTGCTGGCAACTCGATCGACGATGTAGCACTGGGCATCATCTCGTAGTGCATAAGTCGTTAATGTATAAGTCGTCAGGTATAATTCAACTGAGGCAGTCTGCACACGAAAATCTCTTCCACGAGGGACGGCAATGTTGCTCTGTGAGAGCAGTTGGCCGTACTCATCGTAATCACTCGTGAATTTGAACTGGTGCATTGGGTCATCGCCACGCTCCCACTGCGTCGTTCGTTCTGCCAGCGTGTGGGGAAAGAAGATATGCAATCGATCCGGAGCTTCACCAGGGCCGGGTGGGCTCTCTTCGCGTACGCTATGCAGGTGTTCTGTGACGGTATAGGGGCGATCCTGGCGCTGTGTGCCATGAAGGGCGTATAGCTCCGTGCGCAAGATGCGGCCTCGCATCGCACGCAGAGCATCCCGCTTCACGCGACGTGGTAGGCTATTCAGGAAATTCACTACAGACGACGGACGAGCGAGTACCTGCGTATCGCCCGGCCAGAATTCATCACTGAAGTCTGTCTCCGTCCAGTCTCCGAATTCATCGCCGATAGGCCCCTGGTGAAACCAGGTACGCGTTTCGGTGGGTGGGGAAAAAAACTCGGTTGATACGGCGTTAAAGAGCTTCTTCACTGGATGCAATCCAGCGGCGTGGAAATCTTCAAACACTTCGGTATCCCGCTGATCCACGCGCCCGAAACCGCGAAACTCCCGTTCTGCCCCATCCCAGTAGCCATGATGGTAGCTATATTCGGTTGTGAGCTTGCCGCCAGAGATGGCATCGATCACTTCAACGCGTGCTACCACCTGCACCGGGAACGGCAGGGTGGTTTTCCAGCGGGTCGCGAGACATTTCTCGTCTTCAAGGTAGAAGTGGGTGGAAGGGGCATAGCCCACACGAGTTATGGCACCCATGTGGTTGTCCATCTCATTCAGTACATAGGGTTTGGTACCACTCGTAAAATCGAGAAAGAACATGTTCGCACGTGACAGCCCGTTGGCATCACTGCTCCACAGGACACCCCTGATGCCAGTGCCAAGCATGTCATCCAGTCGAACCGCGTCCATGTCTGACACAGGTGGCGTGCCCTCGATGAGAATACAATCACTCCACCTATTCCCACTCTGGTTGATCCAGAGCGTGACCTTTGTGTCGTCGACATAGACGATATCGGCCAGGCCATCGCCATCTACATCGCCGACCAGGATACGCTTCGGATCATAGTTATAGGGAAAGTGGGGGCTGTTCTGCATGGTGATGCGCTCCCCCCACTCTCCATGACCAAGGGAGGGCCAGTACTGAACGATACCGTTGTAGACGAGCACAATGTCTTGCAGCCCGTCGCCCGTCATGTCACCCCACTTGACCCGCGGATCAGAGAAGTTGACGTTGGGGAAGACTTCCAGTGCCCGGCGCTCGACCCAGCGGGTTTTCGTCCATCCTTCATGAGCATCGTTAAAGAAGCATTCCAGGCGGGTTCCCGAGCGGATAGCATCGGTCACGCCATCTCCGTCCAGGTCCACCATTTTGACCTCGGGATCTTTGAGGTCGAAACTGGGAGCCACGCGGTAGCGTTGGAACGAACGGCGGTCCCACAGGCCACCAAAGCGCTGTGGATAATAGCCAGCGATTTCCTCGGTCGTGACCAGCAGATCGATCTGGCCATCGCCATTGGCGTCAATCAGTTGCACCCCTTTGTCTGCCAGGCCCAGCCCTGCGGGTGCAGTTCGCATCTCGCGTGGGAGGTTGAACTTGCCTCCACCCATATTGCGCCAGTAGCGCACCGTTCCATTCATCTGGAGGATATCGGGAAGCCCGTTGCCGAAGAGATCGGCAAGCTCCTGATCTCCCCGGGCAAGTGAGCCAGCAGGCATGTTGGGACCAGTGATAGGGGAGAAGTGTCGTTTTTCAGGCTCGAACTGTGTGTAGCCAAACTCCAGTGGCGGGAGTTCTTCTGTGCGATCACCGTCATGGCCAATGACCTCTATCTGGTTGAGGAGCGAAACACCGTTTAGTGCATCGTTCTGATAGGACAAACCATAGGTGCGAACGATCTGATCTACCTCTGCGTGCGTTTCGATCACGATCTGCTCACACCGCCTCCTGGTGCGAATTTCAAACCCGGCGCGGTAATCAGAGAAAGCATCTGGGCGCTCTAAAGTGTCAGGGGAACCCCCATCAGGGGGGTCGTAGTCGAATGTCACCGAGACAAGGAAATGCTCTGCCCCGCTCTCATCCGAATAATCGGCATACTGAATACGTTTCAGATAGAGTTGATCCCAGTCATGGGGTCCGATGTGCTCAGAGTCACGCAGATACTCATAGACGATGCGATTTCCGAAAGGGTCGGTGGTAGAGGTTAGCTTCCACGCGAAGATATGCTGCTGTTTGTCCAGGCCAGGATCAGCGATAACGGCCGGGTCGTTGCCTGCAGCTCCTCGGGTACCATACACGCTGACCAGGCCATCTTTACTTCTTACTTCCCAGTAGTTACTGAGGATCGTGCCACTGGCCTTGTCAACGACCTGGTAATGATCAATCCTGGCGAAGAGACCTTCCGTTCGAGGACGGTAGCGAGAGCGGGTCTGCACCTCCTTGCCCGTGCTCGACTCTGTCTTTTCTACTTCGACCGGGACAAGGTCTTCAGCACCTGAAAGGAGAAAGGTGTCTTTCGTGTCGTCGTAAATGGGAACTCCTTTAGAGGTCTTGCGACTCACCCCAGGGATGCTTAAGCTCCAGCCCAGACCGAATGGCCCGTTGCCATTGCCAGTACTATAGACGAGATTCAATTGCGGTTGAAAGCCGTTGCGACCAGGAGGGAGAGCAATGGGCACCGTGAAGTTTCCCGTCCCCGTGAACAGGTCGGGCGAAAACTTCTCTCCAATGCCGTGCAGAGCACCTCCCCCTTTAGGAAGTGAGATGACCTGCTCTGATGTGCCAGATGTATTGCTCATGTGCTTCCTTGTCCAGAACTAGTATCCTCCCGTTTCCCGCTACACCATCTATCGAGACGCCTGCCATTCGCTGATATATCCAGTGCGCACGGGCAGATGCTCAGTCAAGCTTGCTACGCGCCGATACCAGGCATTCTGCTCAGGGTCAGTCGTGAGTGCGTGCGCAGACTCCTGGTTCTCGAAACGCATGATGGCAATGAACTCGTGGGGGTCCTCGACCTTCCTGAGCAGTTCGCCCGAAAGGTACCCTTTGGCCTTGGGTCGCTGATGACGCTGCCAGTCCTCATGGAGGGCAATAATGGCATCCTCCTGCCCAGTCTTCGCTCGATACATGGAAACGGTAATATACATCTTTCTCTTCCTTTGCTCGGCTTCGAACTCAGGCTGCTTTACCCATGATCCTGAGGCCACAAACGCGTCGCTTGTTCTTTGTTAGCGCAAGTATACCCTCCAGAGGGGTGCAATAACATCGGAGAAACCTCCCTCTTTGCAAAGCGTGCCTAATTGAGGAGGTCTTGCTCGCGATAGGGAGAAACCTCCCTAGTCAGTCATGCTGTGGCTGCATACGGAAGGGAAGCGAACTCAGATGAGGGAGAAACCTCCCTGGTGGGAGGACCAAACCAACAAGGTGCCGATCAGGCCAGTCCGTGGCGGATCGCAAACGCGGTTGCCGCTGCTCGATTCTCACAGGTAGTCTTATTGAAGATGTGGGTGAGGTAATTGGTCACAGTTTTCTCACTGAGCCCCAGGACATGGGCGATCTGGCGATTGCTCTTGCCCTGGGCAACTAGCTTGAGCACCGCCACCTCGCGCTCGGTCAGATGAGCTGGAAGCGGTGCGCGTGCCCGACGTCCTGGACAAGAGGAAAGTGCGCTTAACCGACTGAGGGCATCCTGGGCTGAATAGGACATCCCCAGTTCCTCAAACAGGGCAAGCGCTTCCCGCAACAGCTCCTCTGCATGCATGATGCTTTCTTGACCGTCTTGTGCGAGCTCAACCGTGGCTCTTGCAAACAGGGTGCGCGCGAATTCTGGGCGCAAGCCTTCGCGCCCAGCGATCGCCTGGGCAGCGCTCAGGTGCATCCTTGCGGTCTCCCAATCGTCACGCTCTATGGCGAGCAGTCCCAGGATGCGATCAACGAGAAACCAGTAGTGCTGGCCGCGAAATGCCAGCAGACGGGGATAGAGGAGGACAGCTCGTTCTTGATCTCCCAGGGCGAGCGCTGTCAGAGCGAGACAGATCAGCAGCGGTGCGGTCGGCAGGATTCCCTCTGGCAGCCGATCCAGGTGGGTCTCCACGCTTGCCATGGAGGCCCGTGCCTCCTCCCGCTTGCCTATCGTCGCCTGCACGAGGCCAAGCAGACCGGGATAGAACATGAGCATCCCCAGGCCCATGTGCCGATCCTGCTCTGCCATGGCCAGGGCGGTCTGCAACTCGCGCTCGGCGAGTGGGTACGCTTCCTGCTGGTAGGCCAGAAAGCCGTGGATCTGGTGGAGGAAAGCAGCAAGCATAGGGCTGGTCAGGTGGTCGACAATGGGATGGGCTCGCTCGATCATCTGCTCTGCATCGCTCCATCTGCCCTGCGAAGCGTGGAGCAGGGCCAGCCAGGTGTAGGTGGTGCGCAAGTGGTGCGATTGCCCACAGCGCTCAATGAGCGCGAGGCGCTGAGCGCTTGCTTCATGAGAACGCCTCAGGTCAGCCATCCAGTAGGAGGCTACCGCCAGGTTCAGACAGCACTCTGTGGCCTCCGACAGATCGCCATGCGCCTCGGTGTGCTCAAGGACCTGCTCGAGAAACTGTACGGCTGCAACAAGATCCTCTCCATGCAGGGAGAGGTTCTCGGCCATGATGCGCCGCGCTCGCTCCTCCAATCGCGTGTCTCCCAGAAGCTTCGCCATCTCTACTGCCTGCTGGGCACAGGCCATCCCTTCCTCTTGCTGCCCCATATAAATGGTGAGCAGAAGGGAGAGATCCGTCAGGACGTCCACCGCTTCTGCACACGGACGATCCCCCAGCAGCGCCAGTCCCTGTTCGAGCGCTGCCCGCGCTGCTGCTCGTTTATCCAGTTGCCAGTAGGCTCGTCCCAATCCGTGAACGGCCTTCGCAAGTGCTTCCCGGTTACCCTCCTGCAGCAGCCAGTCCTGTGCGATGGTATAGGCGCGCTCGGCCTCCTCCTCTTGGCCTGCCAACAGAGCTGCTTCGCCCAGCCTGAGCAGCACATCACCACGTCGCCTGTCCTCTTCACTCAGCAGGTCCAGGGCCATCCGATAATGGGCGATCGCCTCTTCAGCTGCTGCCGTTTGCAGTGCCTGTGTTGCAGCACGGAGCGAGTAATCGATGCCTCGCGGTTGGTCGCCACTGCGTGCACAGTGGAAGGCCAGCGCGGCGAGTTGGTGCACATTCATGGTCTGCTCTTGCCCATACTGGGCCTCAAGGAGGCCACCAATGAGCCCATGCAGGCGTCGACGCCGCGAGGTGCTGACTTCCGTGTAGAGGCACTCACGAATTTTGTCATGGGTGAACGTGAAGGTTCCCGTCTGCTCGGCTCGAACGAGCCGCGCCTGTGCAGCCTCAAGCAGGCTCGCCTCAACAGCTTCCACCTCTTGCTCCTGCACCGCGGCAAGCAGTGAGAGATCAAAGGTGCGTCCAATGATGGCTGCCACCCGCAGGTGATCAACACTCTCTGCAGAGAAGCGTTCAAAGCGTTGCCGCAAGGCACCCACAATGCTTGGAGGCAGGGCATGATCGAGTGGGGTAAGGGCCATCCATTGATTGTGCTCATGCACAAGGGCACCCTCCTCAATCCACCCGTCTAAGAGTTCCTCGGCAAAGAACGGATTGCCCTCGCTGTGGGTATGCAGCAGGGCGTTCACTCCTGGCTGGAGAGCCCCGCTCAGTTTGCCCTCGGCCAGCATGCTAGTCTCTACGGCCGAGAGTGGACCAATGGTCACGGTCGTGAGCACGCGCTGACGAGAGAGTTCGGTAAGGGTACGGGCAAGCGCGGAATGGTGGGCCACTTCGCTCTCTCTGTAGGCACCTACCACGAGGAGATGGGCGTTGGGCTGATGGCGTGCAACGTGACAGAGCAGGTCGAGGCTTGCGGTGTCCGTCCACTGTAGATCGTCAAAGGTCAGGACCAGTGCATGTGGTGCACTAATAGCTTCGAGGAACATTCCAATCGCTTCATACAGCCGGAAGCGGGACTGTTCAGGGGGCAAGGGAGCAGATGCGGGAAGCTCACCCAGGCGGGTGATCAGCTCTGGCAAGAGCGTGGCAAGCACTTGCGGTGCTGTAGCAACGTGTGTACGCAGTTGGTCCAGAGGGGTCACCTGAATATAGCGACCAAGAGCCTCCACGAATGGCAGATAGGGGGGCATGCCCTCCGCTTGAGATGCGCCACCTTGGAGGATGGTCGCCCCATCCTGAGCGGTCCGCCTGGCAATTTCGTCCAAGAGACGCGTCTTGCCAATCCCTGGCTCCCCTGCCAGAAGCAGCACATGGGCATGCCCTCCTTTGGCCGCTTCATAGTGGCTCATAACCAGTGTTAACTCCCGCTGTCTGCCAACGATGGCAGCAGGGGGTGAAAGAGGCGCTATCGAGGGCCCAGAACGGGCTCGCTGTGGGTTCTCATCCTTGGCTGTCATTGCGATATTCTCGTACCCCATCGCTCTACATGAAGCATCTCTGTGGCGTCATCTTACACAGTACGGCAAGCAAAAAGGCCTAATATATCCTGGCACAAGCGCCAGACTCTATACTCAGCAACTTTTATCCATCAGAGACAACACGCCTTTTTTGGCGCGAGCTGTCCTACATAATAGACGCAGGATCAGCTGAATTTTAGGGTCCGCACTTTACTGGTGCTGGACATATCCGGTCAGGCCACTTTGGGACCAAGCGACGAACCAAGGTTGCTCCCGGAAGAACACAGTACACGGAATAGTAGAGAAAGTTCGTTGTGGTTAGTTCACATTGGTTTTACCTGCTGTTTCGGACAATTCCGAAGGGCATTTCGCCTTTACAAAGCAGATCATCCGTTTTCACATTCTGGCCCAAAATGAGACAATTGAGACACAGCCATACTTTCGAGATAACAGACCCCACAGGAGACAAATTGCGTAAAGAGTAAAATATACATATCACTGACATGATGATACGCAATGCCTCCATATCCCCCATAGCGAATATGTCGTTCCACCAGGAGATTCTCCTCTGCTAACTCATAATGGGTTCCGTCTGCTGCCACCCGTTTTTCATTGCCCCAGTAGCTTATCTCGACCCCATTTTACCAGTGACAAGAACGTAGACCACGTATCTTTTCCTCTGCATTTTCCTACGTCATGACCAGATTATCTTGAGAAAGATGATTTGGTACACGGCGTATACTTCACTCAAGGGCAAACACCG
>WNFX01001034.1_pt1 | contig 29548 bp, 30 predicted proteins | sample 5400111 | NCBI WGS metagenome assembly WNFX01 (sample SAMN13153363, study PRJNA577476) | soil metagenome | isolation source: 40 cm soil or saprolite under grassland replicate 1 | place: USA:California | collected 2016-06-15 | reverse complement strand
CATCGGGCATGGGACGGCCTGAAGAGACACGGGCGGCCAGATTGAGGGCGAGCAGAGATTTGCCCATACCGGGGTCGCCGTCCAGGATGGTGATTTTGCCAAGGGGGATGCGTTTGTCCCATAACCAATGAACTGGCTGCGTTTCTATCTCCGAGAGGAACAAACCGAGTGCTTCTTCGTTGGGGTCAGGAGATGGTTGAGGATGCTCTGGCGTCGTAGGGGCTGGATTGTCCAGCTTTCTGGCAGCGGACTTGGCAAACTCTTCAAGTCCTGGAAGGGCTTTGCGTATTGACTGATCGCTTGCGCCTTGCTCGCGCATGATTTTGACCAAGTGAGCAAGGATTGAATTTCTGTGCTTGAGGGCATTTTTTCTTTTGAGATGCATAATTGTTTTGTCTATTCCTTTGAGTGTGTGGTTGAGCAAGCGCATGTGACTCCTGAAGCGAGGGGGAGCGGCTTTTGTGTCTGTGGCAGTTCTGCTTGCCAAGTGAGGACCTGCTACTTTCTTAATCTCCCGTGTGGAGATGAGATGAGGGTATGTTGCGAGGTAAGCGAAGAGGAATGTTGTTCGCTTTGGTTATAGTATACAGAATGGTTCCAAATCGCGAATACTTAAGAGAGCATTTCCTAATGACCGCGCTTCCACTGTTGGGAAGGGCAAGGAATGCGGGGGCGGCCATCTTTGCCCAGAGGCAAGCCACAGGCCAAAGCTAAGGCGGGCCAGGAGCGTAGCCAGTCACGCATATCCTCAGAGGAGAGCCGCCACCGCGTTCGCAAGAGCGCGATGAGTAACAACGACTCCTCACTGGAGGTCCGAGGCGCTCCTCCCGGACCTGCCGACAGCGGGGGCGGGCACCGACGATGTGCCAGATGGACCGCCAGACGACAGAGCGTGAGGAGATGGAGCGTGTGAACTCAAGTGAGCGCATCGATGTGCAAGGCCGGACCGCGTCGGGCTTGCGCCCGGTGAGAGGCTGGTGGGGGAACCGGTGCCTGTTCGTTGACAATCATAGGCATCATAAGCTGACCTCTTGGACGAGGGAGCTAGCCTCGTCTGGGGTTAGTTTACCCCATTTTTGACAGTTAGGAAATGCCCTCGAAGAAACAGAAAACCACTGCTCTCCTGCAAGGAAAACAAGAGAGTAAGCAGTGAAAAGAATAGGAAACACGCTGCACGTCCTCATATAGTAGAGATGTTGGAAACGGTAACAGTTACCAAGCTATGCTATTTGGTGTGTGGCAAGCAGCAACTGCTCTAAGTGGATGTTGTAGAAGACATGATGGTGGAAAGGCGACGATATTGTTCGGCGAATTCGTATTTATTAGCGAACATGCGGTTGCCACAATAGATATTGCGCCTAGTGAACGGCTCTGGTGTGTGTTTGACGAGCCACTCACGCACCTGTGGTTTATGCGGCATTGCATTTCATGAATATAGGACTGAAATATGCTGATTTCTCCTGAAAGGAAAGAGGTTTTTGATATTCGAGCCAATTTGAGATTGAAGTTTTACAAATGATAGGGTATAGTAGGTGTGGCAATACACAGTAAAACTTGTCAAATTCTCTTCTAAAGAGCAGCATTTCTCTTGCAGCAAGAACTCATTTTACGTCTTTCGTTGATAGCCTGAATGTAGTTTACAAGTGGAGGAACGAGCATGGCTGACCGTGTAGGCCAACAGCTTGGCAATTATCGCCTCATTCGCCTTCTAGGCCGAGGTGGTTTCGCGGAGGTCTATTTAGGTGAGCATCTGCGTCTCAAGACCCAGGTCGCCGTCAAAATTCTGCACACCTCTTTAGAAGATAACGACATAGAAGGCTTCCTGCGTGAAGCGCAGACCGTGGCTCGTCTGAAGCATCCCCACATCGTGCGCGTCTTCGATTTTGATGTCGAGAATCACACTCCCTATCTGGTGATGGACTACCTCCCCAATGGCAACGTTCGTCGCTCCTACCCTAAAGGCACATCTCTTCCTCTAGAAACTATTGTTTTCTATGCCAAACAGGTCGCTTCCGCTTTACAATATGCTCATGATCAGAAGCTGATCCATCGGGATGTCAAGCCAGAGAATATGCTGCTCGATCAAGACAACACGATCGTGCTTGGCGATTTCGGCATCGCCCTCATGGCCCAGAGTTCCCGCTACCAGAGCACCCAGGAAGTCGCAGGGACGGCAGCTTATATGGCTCCCGAACAGTTCCAGGGCCATCCGCACCGAGCCAGTGATCAGTATGCGCTGGGGGTGGTGGTCTACGAATGGCTTACTGGAGATCGCCCCTTTCATGGCTCGTTTACCGAAATCTACAGTCAGCAGTTGTTTGTTCCACCTTCCTCGTTGTGTGAGAAGGTTCCGGATCTTCCCTCCGCTGTTGAGCAAGTAGTGCTGACGGCACTGGCAAAAGATCCGAAAGAACGTTTCGCCAATATACAGGCGTTTGCTACGGCCTTGGAACACGCTTGCCAGGCAGTACCACCCCGTCCAATTGCTCTACCCTCTGAGCTTCCCTCCCCTAGTCAGCCTTTGCCACCAACTGATACAGTGGCAGCTTTTCCATCAGGTCAATTATCGAGGCCACTCAAGACAGAAACATCGTCCCCTCCTCCTACAAAAGCACTCTCAGCTACACCGCTGGCAGAGTCTTTCTCCGCATCAAATCTACCGAACTATGAAAGCACCACTCCTGTGCCGGAAACGAGGAGGGATGCAGCGATTGCTCATCGCCGTCAGGGTCTCCCCAGAAGCAGAATGGTTCTGCTCATCGGATTAGCACTCCTCGTTCTTATAGGGAGTCTTGGACTCTTCAATATCATAAGGACCAACCAGATTGCTACCGGCAATGCTGATGTCACTGCCACTGTCCGAACGAATGCTACCGATGCTGCTCATGCGGTTGCCACCTTGGTTCAAGCTAAGTATGCCACAGCGACCACTCAAGCTCAGGTTGCTGCTACGGTAACAGCTACAATAGCCTCCAATAACTATGTTCAAGCCACAAGCGGGACGCCAGTACTTAATGATGCACAAATCGGTTGCGATTTCACTGGCGGAGTGTATCATGTTGGCATAAACCAAAAAAACACGTTTCTCGTTTGCTATTCTCAACCAACCTTTAGTAACTTTGCCTTCCAGGCACAAATGACCATTCTCAAAGGCGACTATGGTGGGATAGTCTTCCGTACTAATAAGCAGGATCCATTTGGATATCGCTTTGCGGTTGGCGTGGGTGGCTGGTGCAATTTAGTTTATGGGAATAAAGAACTCGCCAAATGTGCAGCTATCAAAGTCTCCTTGAACCAGCCCTACTTGTTGACAGCGATAGCACGTGGAAGTAGCATCTCGCTCTATATAGATAAACAGTGGGTGACGACCGTGGAGGATAGCTCTGCCAATTCAGGGAATGTTGCCCTTATGGCTGGTGACTTTAGCAATGAAGCAGACATAGCGTATCGTCATGTGCAGGTTTGGAATTTGTAAGAGGAGATATGAGAAGAGTTGATTACCTATCTTGTTGCCTTCTGATGAAAATGAAGGCAGTTCTTGATGAGCTACGCCACAGAAATTTGAAAGAACCGAAACTACGCCAAAGAATTCAGAAGATGACATATTGGTTGATATCAGAGGAAGTACAAAAAAAGGCCCCCCGATCGACGAGGCAAAATAGTGGTTTTGGGTCTGGCAGTGACCCTATTTCTCCGTATTGTTTTTGATACTGGACTAGGGCCACCAACTGACCCTGATGATGATCCTCAAGACCTGGGCCAGTTTTTAAAAAGTGTTCCTCAACACCTGAGCCACTTGTACATTTTGCTCCAAAATGATACTCTGGCACTAATGAGCATTTCGTAGAAAAATACACCTTAAGTGCGTCAACCGTGAATTCATCGGAGAGTCCTATCGCTTCCGCCAGCGATTGATGCAAACGGATGTAGGCTAGAAGGTCATCCCCTTTACAGAACACTAGGGGGTGAGATTATCCCCGCACTGCTTGAGCTTCGCTCTACAAGAGAACATTTTCGCTATGCCCTGTGACTTTCTATTGTCGGTTTGTCAACAAGATAAAGGGTAAGATCATGTCTCAATGGAATTCTAAGCGTTGTCCTCACTGTGGAATTGTGTGTAGTTCAACAGATGCACATTGTGGTCAATGCGGATATATATTGACAGGTACCGCAGAGACAGATATGACTTTCCATGTTTTCGCTTCTAAAGTAGATAGTGTTATCGATGATATGATGCCTGCTGTTGGAGCGTATCCTTCCTCTCCCAAACACCGCATAGTGATGAGGATAATCGCTTCGACCTCCCTTGTGATCTTACTTGTCGGCACTCTTTTCCTAGGCATACAGATAGGAAAAGGCACAGAAACGAATAATGCAGGAGGCAGTATTCCTGTATCGTCGCCAGGAAATACACGAGGTATTGTTTTATACCAGGAAGATGGCTCGGACAACTGGAAAGGTTGGAAGCTTGCATCTGACTGGAAGATTGTGGACAATGGCATATTGATCAGGAGTGACGGAAGTGCTGCTAGCAACGAGGCAGGGCCTTCGGCTATTCCGCCATTTAGTTTACCAAAGGGAGTCCAAGGCTTCGCAATAGAAACAACCATAGCAGCACCTCAGCCACAAAACAGCACGCATTTCAGTATTACTGCTTGCGGATCAATGACAAATACTAGTTGGCAAGGGTACGAAGGCACGATAGCACGCGACCCAGGAGCAATCACTACTCTAATCTTCGTAGGTCACACCCAATTGGTAAGAACTCAATTTGATCCAGGTACAGGACCCCACACATACCGACTTGAAATCAGAAAGAACGTCATCACCCTGTTCGTAGATCACGTCCTCGTTTCAAAGGCAACTGATTATGCGTCCCTGCCATGCGGCACCCAAGTAGGCTTAGTGAGTTCGTGGGCCGTAATCCTTGTAAGTAGTTTTAAAGTTTTTGCATTATGACCATGAGAGGAAAGCTTACAGTAATTAGTACCCCGTTGTGTGATCGCTTTCCTCTAGTATAATGCAGGTGGTTCTCAGACTTTAATCTCTGTCAGGCTGTAACATGTAAACCGCTACAAGGCGTACGAACTGAGCACGCATGCATTGTGCCTTACGTACTCCTTTTTATGGTTTAGACCAGGTTTCCGCCATTGGCTTTGCATTCATGCTCTCGCTTATTCATCTCAACAACACTGAGAATACAGGGGGTGGTCGGGGTGATAGTGACAGTGGGCAGTATGTTGATTAGCATTTCGACAGAACACTAGGAGGTAGAGTCATGGGTAGCCTAGACACAAAGCAAGCAAACACACTTAATTTGACGGAGAGCCCGATCACGTTAGCAGAAAACAACTGCAAGCGGTTCAACAATTCAGATAATACGTTAAATGTGAGTTCGTGCAAATGCCATCGCCCCCGGTATGTTTAGAACTTGCATGTCCGAAGCCATCCTTGGTCGTGCTGAGGCGGTTGTAGCTGGCACAACCCCAATGGGCCGCATTGGTCAGCCGGGAGAGCTTGTCCCCACAGAGCTGTTCCTTGCTTCTGAGGGGGCGAGTTATATTACGGGGCAGGTGATGGCGATTGATGGAGAGAGGACGGCACAGTAGGTTGCCGTTTCACGCAAATGGAGGAAGAAGCTGAACGAGTACATTTGGCCTCTTTGTTTGGTCAAGGGAAACCCGCTTCCGAGATGGTGATCGAAGATCGAGGGCCGCGCTAATGACAGTATACTTTCTGGATACGTCTGCTTTGGTGAAGAGATACGTAGTTTTTCATGAGGTTTTGTGGTATTCTCTGCTGAGAGGAGACCCCGTATCTCAGATGGCCTGTTCAGCAACAACTCGAGAGAGGTGAGGAGATGGCAATGGAGTTGAGAGACCGCTATCGAGGCAGTCTCTTAGGCTTAGCTGTTGGCGATGCCCTAGGAGCCCCACTGGAGGGAAGGGTACCTGGATCATTTACACCGCTTGACGATATGGTTGGCACTGGTCCGTTTCCCCTCAAGACTGGGGAATGGACCGATGATACCTCCATGGCTCTCTGTCTGGCAACCAGTTTGGTAGAGCGGAAAGGTTTTGATGTCCGTGACCAGATGGAGCGCTATCTGCGTTGGCGCAATGAGGGCTATATGTCCAGCACGGGGCGGTGTTTCGGTATCGGCAGGACGGTTTTCTCCTCGTTGTCGCGGTTTGAGCAAACGGGCGATCCGTTTGCTGGCTCTTCCGATCCATACACGGCGGGCAATGGGTCGATTATGCGGCTGGCTCCCGTCCCTCTATTCTATGCCCGCAATCCACGCGAAGCAATTGAAAAAGCAGCAGAGAGTTCACGCCCCACGCACGCAGCACAAACGGCAATGGATGGCTGCCGCTGCCTGGCGGCCCTCATTGTAGGGGCAGTGCATCGTGTTCGCAAAGAGGAACTGCTCTCACCCTACTACAGTCCTGTGCCCAACTACTGGCAGCAGTCTCCATTGGTAGCAGAGATTGACGAGATTGCTGCCGGTTCATTCAAGCAGCGCCAGCCACCGGAGATTCGGGGCACAAGCTACGTCGTCAAGTCGTTAGAGGCGGCTTTATGGGCCTTTTACCAGAGCACTTCGTTTCGAGAAGGTTGCTTATTAGCAGTCAACCTGGGTGACGACACTGACACGACTGGTGCTGTCTATGGACAACTCGCTGGTGCATTCTATGGGGAGCAGGATATTCCCCAGGAATGGCGCACACATCTAGCGCACCGTTCCCTCATCGAGTCACTCGCAGACCAACTCTTCGATCTATCTGGAATGGCTGATGCAGACACGCGTTTGTCCTCCTAGGGATACAAAAAGGGATACAAAAAAATTAAGTATCCGGTGAAGCAGGAGAGCATTCCAAACAGCCTAACACACTGGGACAGGAAACTAGTCGCTCCTGCGTGTACCATGAGGGGAAAGTGACTCGCGTTTCTTTTGCATCCAAACAACCAGCCAAGGTAGCACTACCACACAAAGAACGGCAAGCCAGACTGCTACGCCGCTGGCAAAGAATCTTCCCAGCAGCAGTGTACCAAGCCATCCACCACAGAAGGCGGCTAACGCTCCAATGCAGAGCAGGGCGGGCCACTTCTTTCTGGCCCACGATGCGGGCCAGCACTGTGCTGACACTGCGAGCAGGCCGATAAGCAGGCCGAGCAGGAGCCAGAAGAAAGAGAGAGCAAGCATCATTCACCTCGTTTCATGAACCTGGAAGCAGCACTTCATAGAGGACACGGAAGAGAGAGGGAGCATCACTGAGGAGTTGCGTGATACTGGGATTTGCCTCTACCTGGACATGCTGGAAGATGCCGAACTGCACGAAGTCATAAGGGTGATGGATGCGGGCGAGTGTTGCGGCAAACACTTGCGACTCCGTGACGGGAAGGGAAGAGTCATCACGCGAGTGCAGTAAGTAGATAGGAGCATGGATTTTGGTGATCACCGAACTGGGCGAGAGCATGTTGAGTAAGGTATGCAATTGTGGTGAAAGAGCCACAATGTTTTCCTGTACGCGATTGGGTTCATCACCTTTCAGCAAGTGGTACGCGGCGACAGCAGATGGTGACATCTGCATGAGTTCCTTGCCGATGAGTGGCTTCCCTCCAAGAACGAAGGCGCTCACCAGGAGCGAACCATCACCAGGGGGCAGTCCATCGGCCATCACGTCGGCCAGGACCTGGAGTGGGTATTGCGATGGATACCAAGGGACCGTATGGCCATCTACGGTGATAGCCCGTCGACCGTAAGCGCGGAGTACCGTTTCAGCGTTAAAATAGGTACCGAAGAGGGCAAGGAAAGAGACGCGGTCCCCAATGCGTGGATCGGCGGCAGCCAGACAGGCCAGTGAACCGCCACCACTGAAGCCTGCAATGCCCACGCGATCCGCTCCTACACCGGGCCAGTGAGACAGGAAGGTGAAGGCCTGGACGACAGCATCGCTATCTCCTGCCGAGATATCGTTGTTGATAAGTGTTGGAGTCGTTATATTCTCTACGACGATACCACTGTGGGCCAGGGCCAGTGAGAGATTGATGAGCTGAGGGTCCTGGCGGTTATCACCAACTCCAGGAATAATGACGAGACCTTCCCGCACGCCGGGCAGGAGTGGTACAGGCGTTGCGGGCTCGTAGATATCCAGGTAGACCGTGCCTTCAGGCGAAGGGATCGTCTTCTGAATGTGCTGTACGGGGTCGCCAAGAAGGAGCAGAGGTGCAGGCTCCGAAGCGCTCACCACTGCTGCGACCAGCAACGCCGTGCGTGCAGCAACGTGTCCTGCAGGCAGGACTGACAGGAATAGACTGACTCCACAGAGCAACGCGAGCATGAACCGTGCTGCGATGACTCCAAACGTGAGCCTGGTGCTTGGTGTGCTAGACACAGTCCTTTGGCTGACAGGTGAGATCGGTCCGATGTGCTTCTGTTCTTGTTCTCCTCTGTTCGTTGCATCGCCTATGGGCTTTTCCGATGGCTGGTCCATAGCAGGGCTTCTTTCAAGCAAATCGTCGGTATCAGCAAAAGAAGATACAGCTGTACTATGTATACGTCTCAATGCTGAGAGACATCACTATGCTAGATAACCGCTTGGGTCTTTCCTCCTGCCTCGCTAGGTGGACAAGTATGGGTAGAATCAGTGCTTGGTCAAGGAACTACTTTTTGGATCAAACAGCCACTTCTTGATTAAAGGCTACGTTCAATATCTCTTATTCTTAACATCGCAGATAAAAGCCTGCCTGAAGAAGCACTTTTCGGGCAGACTCTTGCTAGTAATTTCACAGCCCTGGCAACCTCACTCTAAACACACTCCCCTCTCCCTGCCTACTTTCCACCTCAACACTACCTCCATGCTCATGTACAATACTCTCTACAATTGCCAGCCCTAACCCGCTTCCGCCGTGTTCACGAGAGCGTACCCTATCCGCCCGGTAAAAGCGCTCAAAAATATGTGGCACATCCTCAGATGCAATCCCCATGCCTGTATCACTTACCTTAACCATCGCCCACGGCCCGTCCTTCGTCAGTGACAACCATACCGAACCCTCGGCAGGCGTATATTTCAAGGCATTATCCACCAATGCCACCAACACCTGCTTCAACTGGTCAGCATCACCACGCACCTGCACTGGCAGAATATCCTGCAACAATAAGCGTGGCCCTTCTCGCTGTTCTTCATCCCCATTGATTTTCTCTGGTCGGTACTGCCGGAAAACCTCCAACAGCAGACTATCTAGATCAACAACCTTCCTCTCATTTTTCTTATAGCCATGGGCTCTATCGCTTCTCGTCTGAGTAACTGCGTCAGCCCGTGCTAATGTCAGAAGATCGTTGACTAGACGTCCCATACGGTCTGCCTCTACTTGTGCATCGTTCAACGCTGCCTCTGCTTCCTCGGCAGGAAGATCGGGAGCTTTTGCCAGCAGGTCAAGATTACAACGAATAGATGTAATCGGAGCGCGTAGCTCATGCGAAGCGTCTGCCACGAAACGTTGTTGCTGCTCATAAACCTGCTCTAAATTTGCGAGCATCTCGTTAAATGTCGTTGCCAACGTTGCCAGCTCATCACGCACTTGCCAGAGCCCCTTATCTGGCACCCTTTGCCGGAAATTGTGTGAACTACTAATAGTCTGTGCCGTCCTCGTCATCCGCCTCACCACGGTCAACACACCCCATGTCATAAACCACCCGCCTATCACTGCAAATCCCAGCACCAACGCTCCTCCCCGTAACAGCACCATCCGTAGCTCATCTAGAGATTGTTCAATATCCTGCTCCGACCGTGCAGTCTGAATAATATGCATACTTGTGCCACAAAAATCGTTCAGCAGACTGTATACTCGCACCCGTTGTCCCTCGTATGTAACTGTACTGTAGCTCATACTCGGCTGTTCTGGCGAAGCCTCGTGCTCTTGTAAAACCCGACGAGCTGCCTGTTCATCCCACGGTACCGGACTGCTGCCAAGTCCCTCGACTCCTGGCTGATCAAACGCATTTGGTTGTCCCGATGTTGATACCAGCAAATGCATATGTTCATCCAGCACCTCAATCGCCACACCACCTGTTCCCAATGCATCTACGCTCGACAAGGTAGTAAATGTCCCATTAGGTGTATTAAAACACCCGAGGGTCTTGCCCAGCTGCACACTTTGCGCTCGCGTACTCAACAGCATATCCAGATCATGATAAGCTCGTTGCGCTGCCTGTACATAAACCGTATACCCAAAAAACCACACTGCTACCCCCAATACCACCACATAGAAAAGCGTCAACCGCACTTGTAAGGGAATGTACATATATCTATCGCTTTCTTACAGTGATCGGGCTTGAAAGCCCCGTCTTTCAAGCAGGGGAGTGTCAGTCGCTTACCTTCAACACATATCCTGCTCCACGTACTGTCTGTATCAAGCGCTTCTCACCGTTTTGCTCCAACTTCGCTCGCAGGTGTCCGATATACACCTCAAGCACATTCTCCCCGCCCTCAAAATCACTGCCCCAGATGCGATCCATCAACACTCCACGAGTTAATACTATGCGAGGGTTGCGTAAAAATAATGCCAATAACTCATACTCGGTCGTACTCAATTCGATAGTACGCCCACTCCGTCTTGCCTCTCGGGTTGCCATATCTAGCTCAAGGTTAGCAAAGCTCAACACTTCACGACGAATGTCAGGAGGATTGCTGCGACGCAATAATGCCTTGACTCGTGCCAGCAGTTCCTCAAGGGCAAATGGCTTCACCAGGTAATCATCTGCCCCCATTTCCAGTCCCGCGACACGGTCTGCCACTGCATCACGTGCTGTGAGCATCAGCACTGCTATACTTGCATCCTCTGTTCGTAGATGTCGGCACACTTCAAGGCCATCCATCCCTGGCAGCATTAGATCAAGTATCACCAGGTCGGGAGGCTGTGTGTGAGCGAGACTTAACGCACGCTCACCGTTGAGGGCCGTGGTAACATGATAGCCCTCATAGGCAAGCGTGCGTCGTAGTGCGTTCGTCACACGCGTATCATCATCAACAATCAAGATATGCGCGTTCATCGCTTTTTCAGTTGACAATCCATTCTATGCCCCATGGACTACGAGCTGGCCCCTGAATAACCTGTTGAACCTGTCCATCATGTGCATTCACTAATGTAATACCACTGACTGGGTCAACTGCGTACAAGATGTGGCCATCGGCACTCAGGGCAATGCTCGTAAAAGAGTGCGGTGATTGATATTCTATCAACGAATCGCTACGCTCAGCGTTGATATCGTTCGTATTGATAGCCATAATACCTTGCATGCTTACAAAGTACAGTTTGCTATTATCAGGCGAGAGTACCGCTCCATTGTGTAGCAGGCGCGTCTTATCGTCCTGATTCACATTCGCATTGGGATTGAAATGGAGCGTGGCACTGACCTGATCATTAAAGATCACGCCACTATCCAGCGAAAGCGTACTCACCACTCCCAGCGCACCATTTGCTGCATACAACGTAGTTCCATCGGAACTTAATGTCAATGTATAGTAACGCAGCAGGCTGGGCGCCCTTCCTACTGGTAGGTCCAGGCAGCGTGCAAAGTACAACTGGTCAGTCAAAGGCAGAACATGCACAAAAGCGATATTCCTAGATGTATCAACGTACAACGTGTAGACAAACTTTCCATCACTTGACATCTGTCGTGCCAGTGCGGTACCCACCATGCGTGGATCATTAATCTCCGACTTATCAGCGATAACATTGCTGTACAACTCATGCTCAACCACGTTGTACAAGCGTACATAGTAGTGACCTGTGGTGTCATGCAAGCGTTCCAGCAAGTAAATCCGGCTACCATCAGGATTGACGGCATCCAGATCAAACGTCCCGCTCAAGTGAATCGTCTGAGCCAACTTCCCCACCTGCGTGTCCACCAGCACGATCGTCGTTCCATTGCTCGTCTGTCCTAACTGTCGTAACGCCAGCCAGTGTCCATCAAACGACAGCACAGCGTTGTTGAAATCCTGACCGTTGGTTGTATACGTGCCATCAATGACCAATGACCGTATCGTCGCTCCACTCTGTGTATCCACGACGCGAAGGGTTGTTTTGCCACTCTGTGCTATCGCTGTATACAACCTTTTGTGATCCAGAGATGTTAGCCCGGCGGGCAAAGAGACGACCGTCTTTGGATGGCTCCCGTCAGGATGAAAAGCTACAATCTGTTGTGCCGTATTTGTACTGCCCAAAGGGGTATATCCATCCAGCACATAAATGCTCTCCCCCGGTGAAACCGTAGCCGTACGCGGAGCAGAGGATGTATTTAGAGGAGTATTCGAGCCACAGGCACTTACAAGCACAATAAAAACACTCAACAGTAAGGTGTACCAGAGAGTTGACTTTTTCTGCATGGCGCATAGCCTCCTTTGCTCTCATGAACACATGCAGTACACATGCGCTCATCATATTATATTCTACAGGAGGTTATAACTGGGGGAACTGAAATGAAACTGAATTACGCTTGGATTGATGTTGCTTTCTTACAAAGCAATAAATAAGAGCCGTGCGTTCAATCGGTTGATCGGACGCACGGCTCTTATTGCTTTGTAAGCTCTTACTTCTCAGAGGAGCCGCGCAAGCGGCGTACCAGGAAGAAACAACCTGTTGCTGTTGCAACTGTCAACACAGCTGCTGGAATAATCGGCCAGTAATTGACCCCTTTGTGTTCTGTCGTCTCATTCTTATGTTGAGACGCAACCGTGATTTTCTCCACTACAGCCTCTTTTAATGCTTTTGCCATGATACATATGTCCTTTCTTAAGTGTGAGTGATATTTCCATCATCTCAAAATATCTCTATTTCTGTTAGCACTCATCAAACATCGTATTGAGCTACTAACGTTGTTATTATACAGAGGCCACAAATAGACATATCTAAATGCGAGGCTTATCCGAAAAATCTTGCTGGAGTACAGGTGCCTCTCGTGCGTGCAATTCATGAACGGTACGCATGACCTTTGCCAGCGACTCATCAAGTGGATGGGATGTATCAATTACGCATCCCTCAGTCTTAAACTCCTCAAAGCGGGGCTTCCACAGTAACCACTCTTCCCAGGAGGTAATCTGAAATTGCGAGACCTGTCCTTTGCGTCCTTCGAGTCGCCGTCTCTGTACCTCCTCCGGACACTGGCAATGCACTACGAGCAGAGGTGTATGAAAAGCCTTTGCTAGAGCCTTGGATTGCTCATAGGTTGTGTGATATGTCAACGGGGTATCAACCACTACACTCAATCCCAGCCCTAGTTGTTCTGCCGCTATCGCAAACATCAACTCATATGAAAAATGCCCAACAAGGGGCATATCTCCGAAGATATCAACCGCCTTCTGGCGAAGGATATCTCTATCTATCAATGGCGCATGCAATGCTGCCGCAATAGTACGCGCTATTGTGCTTTTACCTGTTCCAGGATATCCACGCATTACAACGAATGTACTTCTACTCTGCACAGTCCTCGTCTCTCTTCAACGGATATTTAGCCCGTATTGCAAACACGCCTGTATTTTCTGTCTTATAGTGCATATGGTTTGTATGCACATTCAGTATAGCGACATTTTTTTTCCCTGTCCAGAATATGAGAACTTTGTCTTTTTCATCCTTGACTCCTGGTGAAGGGAGCGTTATCATTTAACACGAACAATCATTTTCAGATGAACAGGATAAGCAACAGATCGATGATGAAAAAACTACGTGGCCGCAATCTGGCCCATCCCGGCTGCCTGGTTGGTACAACCACAGGCTTAATCTTTGGTATCATCGTTGCTGCTGTTTTGGCCCAACTATTGAATGTTTCTCTCAACATGCTCTTATTTACGTGGTTCGGCCTGACTATTCTCTTAGGTGCGATTGGCTGGATTATTGGTGATCGCCTCTCCTCAAAATTTCCAGCTTTGGAAGAAGATCCCCCTGATGCACCTGCGTCCTCATAGCACTATACCTAAAACTAGCACTTTTCTCCAAAATGTGCTATATAATTAAGTACGTAAGAGAATACATCTTACCGTTGCGGCAGGGTGAAATAATTTCCTTCGATAAAGGCGGAGCGATGATGCTCTTGGGCGATGATGCATGTTCCTGTAGCTGTTGTTAGGGTGCTGTATCACCGTGGTATCTTCAACGCCGCAGACCACCAGATACGAGTTTTTCCCACTGTGCTGTCCTAACTTGAGAACGACACTGTTTTACCAGCACAACTTATTAGGAGGATCCCGTATGTTCAATAACGAATTTCGCCGTCCCGTTTCCGTTGACTCTGCACCCCGCGGCAGCAGTTGCGAATGGTGTGGCAAGCCCGCCGAGCATCAACTCATTGCTATCGGTGGTGACTACCACAATGAAAGTGGCCTTTTCTGTAAACCCTGTGGCGAACAGTTTTCTCTCGCCATTATGGCCCGGTCAAATCGCAATAATGCTACTACCAACCAACATTTTGCGTAATATATCAGTGATCATACAGACAGAGCAAAGGGTTACATCTAGTGTAGCCCTTTGCTCTGTCTGTATGATCACTGACTTAGTGCCATGGTACCTATACTAAGCGTAGCGCGACATATACGCCTCAATATCAAACTCTTTGGCGTGTTGCGATAGGCGATGAGCTGCTTCATCCATCGTTGGACGATCTTCCTCGTAGAAAATGCCCATGAATTGCTTCTCAGGGTCTAATGCCAGTTCCAATGCCTTTATACGGTTGCTCGTATCGTGATTAGCCGCGATGGGTGTGACCGACGCATCCCATGCATTGAACGTGTTGTAGAAGGTTGGGCAGGGGCTGAGTGCGTGAATGAAGGCAAAACCTTTATGCTGCATACCTTTCTCAATCAAAGTCGCCAGTTCCTTCGGCTTGGCCGAATAGCCACGAGCTACAAAGCTCACGTTCAGCGTCAAGGCTGTAGCAATCGGGTTGAACTGTGAGGCCAGCAAACCATAGGGAGTTGATTTTGTCACATGACCAGGAGGTGATGTTGGTGACGTCTGACCCTTCGTCAAGCCATACGTCTCGTTATCCATCACCACGGCTGTAATATCAATATTGCGCAACGCCGCGTGAACAAGATGTCCGGCCCCAATGCTAAAGAAGTCGCCATCACCGCCGACCGCTACCACTGTCAAATCTGGGCGAGCCATCTTCAGTCCCTGTGCTACAGGTAAAGCACGCCCATGCACACTATGAAAACCAAACGTCTTCATAAAGTGTGGAAAACGGCTGGAGCAGCCGATGCCTGACACCACCACCGTCTGCTCTGGTGATAACTGCATGTTGGCCAGTCCACGATAGGCTGCGTTCAGCACACCAAAATCGCCACATCCCGGACACCATGTCGGTTTCACTTCACTTTTATAATCTTTGGGTGTCAGATTAATCGGAGTTTGTACCACGTTAACGAACCTCCTCGATTGCCCGCAGGATCTCGCCAGCGGTAAACGGAATACCACCAAATTTATTTACACGAATCGCTTGCAAAGCATATTTCGCACCCAGCAGATTTGCTAGCTGACCGGAGTAGTTACACTCAGGTATAATTACTGTCTTCACAGAGTGGATAAAGTTCTGAATAGTATCATCAGCCAGTGGCGAAAGAAATCTCAGATGCAGCGAAGCTACCTTGTATCCCTTGGCTCGTGCGCGATCAACCGCCTCCTGGATGGCACCTTCAGTCGAACCCCAGCCAATAATGCCAATCGTTGCATCCTCATCGCCATAGCGTTGTGGCCGTGGCAGTTCCTTCGCTGCCGTCTCCAGCTTACGGAAGCGTTTCTGCATCATTGCCGTATGATCTTGCGGTTCATAATCGGGATGCCCATACTCATTATGCTCCAGGCCGGTCGCCGTATATGGTAACATCCCGGGTCCAGGTGCTGTTGTTGGTGAGATACCGCTCGCTGTGTTGGCATAACGTGCATAGCCATGGAACTCTGTGGGCAACAGCTTATTAATAGAACCGTTGCTATGTCCATTATGTCCGTTCATGCTGACCTCAATGCGTCCCTCGATCTCCATGGGCTGAAATGCGTCTCGATCAACGCTCTCTACACGTGCCGTCAAAGACTGATCGGTCAGGAAAATTACCGGCATCTGATAGCGGTCAGCCATGTTAAAGGCCGTAACCATCAAACTATAGCACTCTGCGACATTTGCTGGTGCAACCACCATGCGTGGTGTATCGCCATGACTTGCATACAGGGCTGCGCTGAGATCGGATTGTTCCATCTTCGTGGGCATACCTGTACTCGGTCCGGCACGCTGTGCGTTCACAATCACTACGGGTATCTCTGCCATCGATGCATATCCGATCAACTCTGTCATCAGCGAGAATCCTGGACCAGAGGTGGCTGTCATCGCACGCACGCCACCAAATGACGCACCCACTACCGAGGCCAAGGCCGCTATCTCATCCTCCGCTTGCAAGAATGTTCCACCCACCTGCGGCAATTCCTTCGCCAGAGCCTCCATAATATCGCTGGCCGGCGTAATCGGATACCCTGCAAAGTAGCGACATTGTGCGGCCAATGCACCTGCGACGGCTGCTTGGTTGCCATTCAGCACGAGCCGGTTTGCCTTCTCTACCTTGCCAAGTTGATATGGATCACGCTTTGTCAATTTTTCAGTCACATATTTCTGTGCAATATTCAAAGCTAATATATTCTTTTCCATCAGAATAGGATTAGATTTACGTGACTTAGCCAGTCTTGACTCTACCACCTGTGCAATTGCATCTAAGGGTAGTCCAAACAAAGTCGCAACGGCTCCGAGCATGACCATATTTTTCGTTTGGAAGAGTTGTAACTCTTTACGTGCAATTTCATTGAACGGTACTGCGTAAGCAATAAAATCACCTGCCTCTGGCGTAAAATCTGCTGGATCATACACCAACACTCCGCCATGACGCAGGTCTACAAGATTGCGATCATACGCTTCTTTATTTAAACACACCAGGACATCAGCGGCATCCCCCATCGATTTGATGGGCATATCACCAATGCGTACCTGGAACATACAAGGTCCTCCCAGAATTTCGGCTGGGAAAGTGCGGAAGGTGTACACATGGTACCCCCACCGTGCGGCGGCTAGGGCCAGAATGTCACCACCAGATATGGTACCTTCACCTGACTCTCCGCCAATACGAAGTGTTACTTCATTCAGCATCGAATGCCCCCCTGATTGGGAAAAATGTTGAACCGCGCCATACCAGTAATGGCGCGGCCCTGAAAAATTGTGGGTCTATATCGCTTGAGTAATTTTTTGCAAAAAGCCCCCGTATATATCTGCCCGGCAGAACCGCGATATATGCTCGAAGAGTTTCTATTCTTCTACCATTCAATGTGCAGCAGTGAAACATGAAACCAGACCTGCTACATCCTTCTAGGACTGTTTCCTGTCTGCTCTTTTGTGCTTCTGCAATGAAATTGCTTATCTGGCCTACCCAGAAAAAAGTCGAACCAGATCAGACCCTCTTGAATAACTTCTTCATTATATCACATCTCACTGCATATGGGGTATATAAATTTTTACCTTCACTCTAAATTCCTATGAACAATGTTACTCCACACCAGATTTTCTTATCGCTGTAACTTCTTCCATTCTCAAATCGTATGTATTTGCGAACGTAAGCATACCCTATGATGAACAAACAATTTGCTTAAGGCAAAGTTCAAATGAACTTGACACTTTTATACCCACACGAGGCAACCATTGTCAAGCAAGATGGCCTCTCTTTGAACCTTGCCTAATAATGAGAAAGTACATGAGGAGCTTTGTCTTTGCAACAATCTAATCATTCTCTCACCCAAAAACAGCTTGTCACATTGGTGGCTCTCACCGTTTTTGGCATTGCAGCCTTATTACTAGGATTGGTCTTGATCATCTTCGCGCACTATCATGAACGCGCTTATGTATTTCTGGGTCTGGGAGCAGGGGCCTTCATAGGCGGAATTGCCGGAATCATCGAGGTAGGGTCGAGACTCAAGGGAACGCTGGGTTATGGGGTGCTCGCCATGGGCATGATGGGCATGATCGTTGGTCTCAACTACCTGGTTAGCCGCTATGGCCCACCACCAAACCAGTCACATGGGGACATTATCATTGCTTTGAGCATCGTTGCTATCCTGGCAGGGATCGTCGAAGCGTTGCTCGCGCAGCCCAAAGGTGGCATTGCCGCCTTTTCGAGTGTGATCATGCTGGGAATGATCGCTTCACTAGGTATCGCGTCACTGATTGTCGGTACAATCTACTTGGTTGTGCTACAATCGCAGGAACACGCCTATCTCCTGCTTGGTATGGGGGTAGTGTGTCTTATCGGCGGCATCGCCTCTAGTATTTTCGCTCAGAGCAGAGCGAAGGCTACTTCACACTAATTTTCAAGAAATTCCCTATGTCTAAAAATAGCCCCAAAACCCCCTTTCCACAACAGGCCAGGTATGCTATAATAGCTTCCGCGAGGGCCCATAGCTCAGCGGTAGAGCACCGGGCTCATAACCTGTTGGTCGCAGGTTCGAATCCTGCTGGGCCCATTTTATAATTCATAATCCCTTGCACAAAGTTTATCTTTGTTTCGGTTATTCTCCGATGATGATAGACAAAGGCTTGCAACGCCAATAGCTACCTGGTCTACTGCAATAAGATAGACTTTGTTTAGCACTTCATTATGTACTGCGAAATAGTCGCATTGTCTTCGATAATGCCGTAATTGCCTATTTTTTCCTGTGACATTGCTATTAGCAGTGCTAAACTGAAGTATTGTTCTGGCTTCATTAATCCAGCCTGTTTTACACTGTATACGCCAAAATTGCCCATCTGCATCCTCAATTACTAGATCATATCGTTGATTCCCTCCGTAAGGAGTAAGAACTACGTAACCAAGCTGTAGAAAGCGAGCCATAATTACCGTCTCGCTGATCTGTCCTGTCCTCCTGGTGTCGTGCTTATTTCTTTCAGGTTGTCTCATCTGCTCCCCTTATAATTCGTAGTCCTTTGCCCAGCGCACTTTCTTCTCTTGGTTGTTCTTTGCTGGCACTAGCCGAAGATTTGCCTTTGTGGTACCGACCTGATCTACTGGTATGAAATAGATCTTGTTGAGTTCTTCGCAGTAGACAGCGAAATAGTCACATTGTCCTCGATAGTGCTTCCACTGCTTATTTTTTAAAGCGAAGTTATGATTCGCTGTCTCAAATGCAACTACTGTCCCATTATCTTCTACCCGCGCCGTTTTACACTGCACACGCCAGAATTGTCCTTCACTGTCCTCAATTACCAAGTCGTATCTCTGGTTTCCTCCATGTACCATAAGAACGGTATAGCCAAGTTGGAGAAATCGGGTGATAATAGCCGACTCACTAATATCACCAATACTATTGGTATCGCGTTTGCTTTTTCCAAGCAGTCCCATTTACTTCTCCTTTTCTGCCTCCTAGACGAACAAGATTATTATCTTTACGACATAGAGCGTCAACAGAGTATGTTTAATGTCAACATACGACAAAAGTATCGTATCATAACCTCTTGTATATGTCAATATGCGACATAAGTTGGCAAAAAATCATCGTAGTCTTGACATTTGGCGTCACTGTCCCTATAGTATGCTCTGGCGAATACTATTCTTGAGGTGGCTATTAGTGAGTATACGAGACAATGAAGATTTCATGACTTCTGAAGAAACTTGTAAACGGTTAAATGTTTCTCCTCGTACACTTGAACGCTATGTGAGAAATGGCCTTTTGAAAAAATATCGGCGCAAGATCGGGCGTGAAGTGTTTTATAAACGGTCAGAAGTCGAGGACTTATTGCGAATCCGGCCTGTGGAAGATGCAGAAGATCACTAAAGATATATTCCCGAATTTGGTTGCTGGTGCGTATTGGGATGTCTCGAGTAGGGGCGTAAGTGGAGCGGATGCGGAGTGGAGGTCTTGTGGTCGCCCGTTGAGAGGGGGCGGCTGTTCGTCCATTTGTTAAGAGCGATCGTCCCTACTTCTGATAGAGTATGCCGTTAAGCAAAGCTAGAATTGCGTAACAGTGTTTTTGCCACTCGGAGTGAGGCAGATCGATCTTGTTTGTAAGCGGCCATGGGAAAAAGAAAAGACAACTGGTCAAAGTTTCTCTTTGTGTGTCCGCGTCCATAGGTAATGAGCCATGTCCACTCAAACTTTTGCTGTCGAAAAAACAATCCTTAATGTGCGATTGTCCACACTGCCTGTGTATGTGGCATGAGCTTTGTTGCATCGGTTTCATCTTGTGTTGGATCAACATACAATGGCAAAACCACTGAGAATGTACTGCCTTGCTCCGGTGTACTCTGCACATCGATATGGCCGCCGTGCCGCTCTACAATCTTGCGTGAAATATACAGACCCAGGCCTAAGCCAGTATGTGGCCCTGTCTGTACTTCAACACCGGGTACACGATAGAACTGTTCAAAAATGTGTGCTTGCCTCTCTGCCGGAATACCTACACCCATATCGCGTACTGAAACTATGGCTTCGTACCCCGCCTGTTGTACTGTGACCGTAATTGGCGAACCCTTGGGTGAATACTTGCGTGCATTTGAGAGGAGGTTAATAATTACCTGGCTTATCCGATCTACATCCGCCTCCACCTCTACCGGCTCGCCAGGAACCTCAAATGTCAGCGATGGTCCTATTCCCGCCGTATATTCATCAATTAAATGCCGACATAATTCAACCAGATCACACTTCTTACGGTGTATTACAAACATATTCGTCTCAACCAGCGATATATCCAGCAGGTCATTCACCAGTACTTCCATGCGTCGGATCGAACGTTCCATATCTGATAGACCTACCTTCACCACATTGACCGCATCGGTCCGTTGAATCTGTCGGCATAATAACTGTGTCATCCCCTTCAAACTCGTCAGTGGCGTTTTTAACTCGTGTGACACGATGCTCAAAAACTTATCCTTCGCCGCGTTCGCCTCTACAAGTTCGCTAGTACGCTTCTGTACCATCCGTTCCAGCGACTTCGCATGCAATTCCAATGCCAGTTGTTGCTCATATACTTTGCGTCTCAACTGGCGTGTCTGAACTGCTCGCTGTAAGGCTGCCACCAGGTAGTCGCGATCGATCGGTTTTTGAATGAAATCATAAGCTCCACCGCGCAAAGCTCGCACAGCCAGATCGTGTTCTCCATGGCCCGTAATGAGCAAGGTTGGCGTATCTGGTCGCAACTCCTGTATTTTTGCCAATAATGCCAGCCCATCCATCCCTGGCATCTTAATATCGCTTACAATCGCATCATAATCGTTTTCTTCGATCAGTTTTACGGCTGCTAATGCCGAATCAGATGTATCTACCTTTATATTGTCCATGCGCAAGTTTAATGCCTGTGGAAGGGCTTGTAACAAGGCTGCATCATCGTCAACGATCAGTATATACGGTGTATTCATCTCTTCTCACTTTCCGTTTCTGAGCGGTTAAGCGGTAACTGAATGCGGAAAAGGGCACCGATGTTGGGAGCATTTTCCACCGTAATCGTACCCTGGTGCTCTTTAATGATCCCATAGGTAATCGAAAGGCCTAGTCCCGTACCGGCTCCTACCTCCTTAGTCGTAAAAAACGGATCGAAAATCTTCTGTTGCCACTCTATGGGTATCCCCGGCCCCGTATCGCACACGCTAATCTCCACCATATCTACCTGTGGCGTACAGCTAATCGTAATAGCCTTAGGTGTCACCTCTGTCATGGCATCGCGTGCATTCGTCAGCAGGTTAATGAAAACCTGCTCTAGTTGTATGGCGTTGCCAATCACGATCACATCTTTATCTGGAAAATGTAACTGCACCTCAATCTGCCGTAAGCGCAGTTGTTCATGCATCAATGCCAACGAACGCGAAATCACCTGGTTGATCGCTACCCGTTCTCGGCTCACAGAAGCCGCTCGTCCAAACGTGCGCAGATGTGAAATAATCTCCGTCGCTTTATGTACCTGTTGCATTGCACTATGCAACTCGCGCAGAATACGCTGCGGATCACCCTTGCCCAGCTCGATCAAATCAATCACATTGCCAATGAACAGCCCAATATTATTCAAAGGGTTGTTTAACTCATGTGCCACACCTGTCGTCAGCTCTCCCAACGTTGCCAGTTTTCCTGCCTGCACCAACTGTTCTTGCTTCTCCCGTAGCTCCTGCTCGCGCCGCTGCACCTCCTCCGTCGTCACCTTCAAATCGCTCATAATATGAATCATCGCCTTACGGCTATTTTCCAGACGTAGATTGGATTGGTGGGAATCCTGGAGAATATGCATCAATGCCCGACGCGAATTATCCAGCCGTTCAGTCTGCTTTGCCAGTTTGCTGCGATCTTTCTCATAGTCAGCCAGAATATGAATCATGGCCTTACGCTGATCGGTCAGCTTCCGATTGACCGTATTCAGGTCGCTGAGAATATGCATCAATGCACGTCGCCGCTCTTCACTTTTGCGTACCCGCACCTCCAGAGCTTTGGTATGCTCCAGTAGACGAAAATATTCCTGACGCAATTGTTCAATATCCACCTCCTCTAGCACTGTCTCAGTGAAAGGATTTTTGTGAACGTCTAAGGCAGCTATACCGGCAACTTCATTCATCTACCCTGCCCTCGGTGAATCTTCTCCAACTCTTGCTTCAAGTTCTCAATCTCTTTCTCAAGCGCGATCATCTTGAGCTCGCGCCCCACCACCACTTCCTCAAACTTCTCCAAATCTAGAATCTTCTCCTGTAGCTCCGCCTTCGACTCCTGTAAATCACGCACTACTTTCTCATAGGCACGCATATCACGCAAGATACCGATAGCACCAATGACTTTGCCGTCTGCATCGCGCAGAGCCGAGGCATTCAATGTTGTCGGAATAATCTCTCCCGACGCACTTCTTGGATTCAATCTTGCATTGCGTGTCACTCCTCGTTCAATGACCTCACGTAAAGCTGCCAGGAACTCTCGCGTCTCCTCTGGGCTGATAAAGCGTGACAATGATTGCTCCAGCACTTCGTCAGGCCGGAAACCCAGCAATTCATAGACGGCATCGTTGGCCTGTAAAATCTTGCCTTCCAGATCAGAGACAAACACGGGATCAGGGGCATTCTTAATCAAACTGTCTGAATATGCCAAGGCTTTATCCAGTTCGCGCATATCACGTAAAATACCGATAGCACCGATAACTTTGCCATCGCCATCACGTAACGCCGAGGCATTCAAGCTCGTCGGAATGACCTCGCCCGACGCACTGCGGGGATTCAGGCGCGTATTACGGATAACGCCGCGTTCAATGACCTCACGCAAAGCCGCCGTAAACTCTCGCGTCTCCTCTGGACTGATAAAACGTGATAATGATTGCTCCAAGACTTCATCTGTCCGAAAACCTAACAATTCATAGACGGCATCGTTCGCCGAGAGTATTTTGCCTTCCAGATCAGAGACAAATACAGGGTCAGGGGCGTTCTTAATCAGGCTATCAGCATAGGCTCGCGCCTTATCCAACTCACGCATATCACGCAGAATACCAATTGCGCCGATAACTTTGCCATCCGCATCTCTTAAAGCCGAAGCATTCAAACTGGTTGGAATGACCTCGCCCGATGCGCTGCGCGGATTCAACCGTGCATTGCGTGTGGCCCCACGTTCAATGACTTCGCGCAAAGCTGCGGTAAACTCTCGCGTCTCTTCGGGGCTAATAAAACGCGACAATGATTGCTCCAAGACTTCATCTGTCCGAAAGCCTAACAGTTCATAGACGGCATCATTGGCCGAAAGAATCTTGCCTTCCAGATCAGAGACAAACACGGGATCAGGGGCATTTTTGATAATAATATCCGCATCCAGTGAACCATGTGACTTTGTATTCTGTGTATTGCCACGAGCAGGCGATGTAGCAGCATCAAGCACGAAATTTATCTCCCTTCCGTGATAGCGGAATGAGCTATTATTCTCTACAAAACAGCAAAAAGGTATTGTTGGGAGTATAACACATTTTTATCTTGGGCAACATCATAGACTCAAAGTCACGTTGAGGTTATTTTCCCTCTGTGAGAATGTTACTGAATAGTAGAGATGCTAAAGTTGCAATTTGCCTAGAGATTAGCATGACAGGCTTGTCTCTATAGTTAGTACATGTACATGTATCGTAGGAGTGAAGCATGAGCAAAATGAATATTCGTGGCTCAGAATATCCCCTTAAGAAAATATTTAGTGACGACTTTGTTTTTACGATCCCCCTTTATCAGCGTGCCTATGCCTGGAGTACCGAAGAATCTGAAGATCTTCTACAAGATTTGTTAAGGGCTATGCATAGTGAAGAAGCGTTGATCGATGACTTACCCCCTTATTTCCTGGGTAGTATCGTACTTATCAAAGATGACGAACCAGATTCTGAAGTCGTTGATGGACAGCAACGGCTGGCTACGCTTACTATGCTGCTGTCTGCCTTGCGTAGTCTGGTCAAACCTGAGTATGTTGACGGCTTGACGTCTTTTCTCTGTGAAAAAGGAAACATCATCACCGGAACGCCAAAACGTTACCGTTTGCGATTACGTGAGCGAGATGCTCAGTTTTTTCAGAAATATATTCAAGACGAAGATGGTATCGAAGAACTGAAAAACTTGTCTACCTCATCACTTTCAGAAAGCCAACGCAACATTCGCGACAACACTTTAGGTTTCATTCAAGAGCTGCAAAAGCTTTCAGAAAAACATTTGATGGCACTGACACAATTTATCATGAATCGCTGCTTTTTGATTGTTGTCTCTGTTTCCAGTCCTGATCTTGACTCTGTATATCGCATCTTCTCAGTTTTGAACAGCCGTGGATTAGACCTTTCCTACCCTGATATTCTAAAGTCAGACATCCTTAGAGATGTTCCTAAAGACCTGCGCGAAGATTACGCGACAAAGTGGGAAGGGCTGGAAGCTATGCTTGGCAGGGACACATTTGAGAAGCTTTTCATCTACCTACGAGCGATCTTTTCTAAAAAGCCGCCCAGTAAAGGGATGATCGAGGAATTTCATGAATATGTTTATCCTCGTTATCCAAAGGCATCTACGCCACAAGAGTTTATTGATAATACCTTGTCCCCAACTGCTCATGCTCTCAACTACTTTACTAAAGCTAACTACTCAGGTAAAAACTTGACAAAAGAGTTGGGAGAGAAAATAAATGGCGTGCTCAGACTGCTCAACCAGCTTGACTATGATCGTCAGTCTGAGCATGCAAGATGGATACCCCCAGCACTCTATTATCTCTTTCTGAATCGACATCAGCCCGAGTTGCTATTGCGTTTCCTTACAGACCTTGAGCGTCTGGCTGTAAGCTTTATGCTTCGTAGAGTTCCACCATACCAGCGGTTTGATCGCTATTATGAATTATTGAGAGCCATTCACGATGGAGGAGATTTATATGCTCCCCAGTCACCTCTACAATTGGCTCCTAAAGAGTGCCAGGAAGTTCTCAGGATACTTAACGCAGACATGTATCACATGCATTATGTGTGTCGATATGTTTTGCTGCGCCTAGATGGGAAGCTATCAGAAGGGGTAGCTTCATACGATTACAAGACAATCAGCATAGAACATGTGCTTCCGCAACGTCCCTCCCCTGAAAGCAAATGGGTCAAAGCATTTCCCTCCAAAGAGATGCGCGAAAAATACGTCCATCGCTTGGGCAATCTCGTCCTTCTCTCTCAAGGAAGGAACATGAAAGCAGAAAATTTCGATTTCGACGAAAAGAAATATAAGTACTTCATGACGAACGGCGGCATTTCCCCATTCGTCCTAACAACTCAAGTCCTTCGCCATCAGGAATGGACGCCCACAGTGATAGACCAGCGACAAAACCAACTGGTGGGTACGCTCAAACAACTCTGGCGGCTCTAACATAAGTCAAGTAAAAGCCAGATCAACCGTATATAGTAGGGACGACCCTTGTGGTCGTCCTGTAATTTTTGCTATAGTCCCTGATTACCTGCTTCTCCTCCTGTAGTAACGTACTCTATTCCATACTACTGCGATCACTGCTACCAGCACAATAACCGCCGCTCCACCATAGTGCAAAAGAGTGCTAAGACTATTGATCCCTGTTGCTTGCTGAGGTGTCAGACTAAACAACGAAGGATACAATCCCGTCACCACAAAATGCGGCATACCACCGACGGTGAATGTTTGCACGATCTGTCGCCCAGGCACATCTAGCATCACCACTCTTCCATTATCTAGAGGCACAAACCCAAGCTGCCCATCACTCGTAATCGCCACTGCCTGTGGCTCACCATCCAGTTGAATAATCCGGCCCGGCTCATGTGGGAATGTTCGCATATCTCCATTCACTGGAGTCAACACATCAAGCTGCATGTGCTGCATATCCGGTACGTATATCCTGCCGGTGATCGCATCATAATCCATCGGTCCAAACATTTCACCTTGCAGGAGTGTGGCTAGCACCCGCTTCGTATTCAAATCGACGGCTACAACGCCCCCTTGCCGTGGTGTCACATAGAGCGTAGGACCTGTGGGAATACAAATACGCTTTGTGCGAGTGGTTTTAGACGGCAAGATCAGCTAACTGAAGAGCCGGTCTGCCCAAAAGGGTGTTGACCATCATGCCGACGCTATGAGCGGTGACCTTGGCAGCAATTCTGGTCAGCAGGCCCCAGGTACTTTTGGCGTAGTGCTTGGACAAGTGCAATTGCTCTTGCAACTGGGCATTGACCGTTTCGCAGATCAAGCGCAAGCGGTTGAGTTGTTTTTGAGCCGACTGCGGTCGTTTTGGCGCCTGGTTTGCTTTGGCAGGAGCCAACAGTTGCAGAGAGCGACACTGTTCGAGATAGCTCTCAAGAGCCGCATCATTGTAAGCTCCATCCCCAAGCAGCCGCTTGAGGTGATGGGAAAACGAGTCCAGCAGTTCCACCACGGGCTGGTTGTCATAGCGGCTGGCCGGGGTCAGCAGGAAGCCCATGATGAGACCGGTCAGACTGATCACCGTGTGCAATTTACAGCCAAAGTACTTCATGGCCTTGCTACTACAGACTCCATAGTCGGCAGTGCCGACAAAATCACTGGCCTGTTTGCCCCGTTTGTAGCTGACACAAGGGACAGGAGCCGAGTCAATCACTGCTGTCTCTTCCAGCTGGAGCGCATCCAGCACGAGCTGCAAGCTCACCCGTACCGCCAGGATCACCGACCAGAGAGCGCGCTTTCGGCGGTTGTAGCGACTGCGTTCATTGAGTCCGGGAAAGAACGTCTGCAAACTGGCTTGATGCAGTCGGAAGAAGTGATCCTCTCGCGGTTCACCAATCAGTTCCTGATAGAGGGCGATGGTGATCACCTCACTGTCCGAAAGATGTGGAGCGGGACCGGGCCGCTTCAAGGCTTGTTGGATCATGGCTGACCCTTTCATTGTGTCATCGACTATGGTAAAAAGGGTGGTGAGAACTGTGGCTTTCTCAAGCATTTGAGTATGCTCCTTGTTTGTCTGTCTTGTTTACAAACGGTAGCGTACTACAGTTCTCCTTCCTTGTCATCAACTCGCACAAAGCGTATACATAAACATGGCGCGAACGCCGAAAGTCGTAGAAGATCGTCGAGAACAGATCATTGACGCTGCTATGCACGTCTTTGCACAAAAAGGCTTTAATAGAGCTACAAACAAAGATATTGCACGCGAGGCAGGCATCACACCTGGTTTAATCTATCATTACTTTGAGAACAAGGAAGCCTTGTTCAAAGCAATAGTCGAGGGACGTTCCCCCCTCAAACTGATAGGTTCGCTGCCGCCGCAAGTGCTTATGCAACCGCCGGAAGTGTTTCTGCGCTTCATGATCTTGCAAGTACTGGGCATTGTCGAAGAAGAAAAATTTGTACAGCTTATTCGGGTTTTCCTGCCCGAATTTGTTCATAACCCGAACATGGCACAAATGGCGGTGGGTGTAATACAGCGAGTGCTGGGTTTTCTTGGTCAGTACTTTGAGGCGAAAATGAAAGCCGGTGAGCTACGTCATGCAGACCCATTATGTGCTGCCCATATCGTCGCTGGTAGCATGATGGCCTTTGTATTGCGGCGTCAAATACTACACGATCCGCTTGCGTTGCAATATTCACATGAGCAAATGGCAGACGCCATTGTTGAAACCGTACTTCAAGGGCTACTGCCGCGCTCATAAAATTTTTTAACTCTATATTAATTGGCTGATTAGTTAATGCAAGAACTGATGAACATGGTCGCAACTGTCACAATCTACAATTGTTTGAGCTAATTAGAGGAGGCCTTACATGGAAGAAACCATCCCTACCACACAGGCAAGCCAGCCCCTTCAGGAGCCTATGATCGTGACCGAACACCTCGTCAAACAATTTGGCAAGTTACGCGCCGTCAACGATCTGAGCATGACCATCACTACAGGCGAAACCTTTGGCTTAATTGGCCCCAATGGTTCCGGCAAAACCACCCTCATTCGTATGCTCGTCGGACTGGTGCGTCCAACCGGTGGCACCATCCATATCATGGGTGAACGTATGCCCAGCACTAAAGTCTTGCCCCACATGGGCTACATGACCCAGCTCAGCGCCCTCTATCTCGACCTGACCGCGAGGGAGAACTTACGCTTCTTTTGCAACATCTATGGCGTAAGAGGCAAAGAGCAGAGCCAGCGTATTGCGGAGATCCTCGAACGGGTCGATTTGGCCGACCGTGTCGATGACGTTGTGGGAACCTTCAGTAGTGGTATGCGCCAGCGCGTTTCCCTCGCCTGTGCCCTTGTCCATCACCCACGCCTGGTCTTCCTCGATGAGCCAACCGTCGGTATTGATCCTGAACTGCGCCGTTCCTTCTGGAACTACTTTGCCGAGTTGAACAAAGAAGGCATAACCATCATCGTCTCCACTCATCATCTCGATGAAGCCGCCCGTTGTACTCGCATCGGCCTACTCCGCTCCGGTGCATTACTGGCACAAGATACACCCTCTGAATTGTTGCGTCTCTCAGGCAAGGACAACTTTGAAGACGCTTATCTCCACTTCGCTAGCCGTCAGGAGGTACAATCATGAACTTTCCACGTATTATGGCTCTTGCCAGCCGCATTATTCACCAAATACTTCGTGACAAACGCACACTTGCACTCATTTTCCTTGTGCCCATCTTTGTCATGAGCCTGCTCTACCTGGTGCTGACAAACACGAGCAGCGTTCACACTCTTGCCCTCGTTCGACCGACCGGGACTAATAGCGACCGTGTGAACACCTTGATTGACAAACTTTTGCCTGGTCAAGACAAACTCAAGACCATTAACATCAATGCCGACCAGGTGGACACTACCCTCAAGAACGGCGATGCTGATGCCGCCATCATCTTCCCACCAGATTTTGCCTTGCAGGTCTTTACAGGACAGAATCCCACTGTACAGATTAAGCTAGAAGGCTCCGACCCAAACGTTGCCAGTGCTATGAGCGACCTCACCAATGGACTCGCACGCCAGCTTGGTATAGCCCTGGCCGCTCTGAAAGCGCAACAGGCACAGGGGGGGCAAGGCGGACAGGGT
>WNFX01002161.1_pt1 | contig 29552 bp, 22 predicted proteins | sample 5400111 | NCBI WGS metagenome assembly WNFX01 (sample SAMN13153363, study PRJNA577476) | soil metagenome | isolation source: 40 cm soil or saprolite under grassland replicate 1 | place: USA:California | collected 2016-06-15 | reverse complement strand
TTGATACCAATCGAGAATATATGACAATATCACAAGCGGCTGAAAAGTCAGGACTGAGCAATGTTTATCTTGCACAATTGCTCAGAAAAGGTACTCTAGAAGGCGTTCAAATCGTGCGAGATTGGATTATCTATACTGACTCGCTAGAAAAATTTCTTGCAACGCCGCGTAAATCTGGCCCTAAAGGCCCACGCAAGAAACCAACAAACACAACATCTACCGAGGAAATTAGTAATACTTAATCTCCTATCATTCTGCAATCTTACTGCTGTCATAGTAGTTTAACCTACATAGTTTAAATGAGGCTTGGAAACAACATCCGCAGGGAAAATAACTATGAGTGAGATTGAAGCATACCAATTTAGGAAAACCCGCGAGGATTTCGATGTCACCCAAACAATGCTGGCAGAAGCAACAACTTTGAGCATTAAAACCATCAGTCGCGCAGACCGAGGCGAACCACTTAGCCCATTTGCAATTAAAGTAATATGTGAATACTTCTCCAAACTATACGGTCGCCCAGTATCTTTAGAAGAACTGGGCTTAAAACTTCAAAAAAAGAAGCGAACAAAATTCACAGAAAATGATGATATTGACAATGGCAACGAGTATGAAACAACAACCTCCGAAACACCCCTAACGTTCAATCAAATATCACAAAGCAGGATGGATTATATAAAAAATGTCACCGATTCGATGCAAAAACCTGGGTCTTTTATAGAACACTATCAAATCCTTGCTAACTATCTTCATCAACAATGCACCCAAACGCTCAACTCTATGGTGCCGGGATCAACAAATTTATACGTGAGAGATATAATAGTAAACAACAACCTCTTCATTCCACCGCCTTGGGAAATGTTACAAGGCACAAACGCATCAACAGATCTAATAATCTATTTGGTCGATGCTCTGATTGCTGGTCAACGCATACTTCTATTGGGCGATGCTGGACAAGGAAAAACTACTATACTCAAGCAGATTTTCTACCTTCTAGCTAACCGTTTCCTCAACAAACCAGAGGGTGTATACCCGTTTCCGCTTTATATTCCACTTCGAGAATTTTCATCCTTAGCGGGTAATCCACTTGAACTACTCTGGAAGTATCTTCATGATGAACTTCCTCTTTCGTTCGAGAATTTTGCGTCTCTTGCACGAAATAAGCACATTACTTTTCTATTTGATGGTTTCGACGAAATCAAGGGAGAACTTACACAACAATTCCTTAATGAACAAACAGCGAGCAAAATTTTCACACAGACATCAATCCTCTCTTGCAGAAAGAGTTTTTTCGAATTCCATCTTTCTATGTCACCCCTCCGAGAGCACTATCCCCAATGGATTGAACTACAACCCTTAAAACTAACACAATCTGTTAACAAATACATTGCGGCATTTTATCAATACAAGCAACAGAAAATGATCCAAAAAAACATCACAACCCCCGAAAACATTATTAAAACCATTCAGGAAAGCCAAGAACTACAAGACCTGGCACGACGTCCCTTACTATTAGTCATGATGCTCGATATTTTCACTGACCCTAAAGAAGCAAAGGAAGAGGAATGGAACATTACAAAGCTATATGACAAATATACCGAAAAATGGTTGAAAAACGAGGCAGCAAAACCCGGCTCCATACTGAAGTGGAACAAAAAAGCACAACTTTTACAAGAGATAGCCTGGTTAACCTACACGACAAAATTTTCTACATCGTCCCCATACAGGCTCAGCCAGAATGAGACTTTTACACAAAATGAACTTATCGCTCTACTAAAAAACGTCGCTGATCGTTACCTTGCAACTACAGAAAGCCAACTTCTCGACGAATTATGTTTTCGAACACTCCTAGCCGTCTCAGAAGCAGACAGCTACTACTTTCTTCATAAAACTTTTCACGAGTACTACGTTGCGAAGTATATCTTCGAATATATGCGCACTAGAAGTCAACATGTAGACGTCGTTGTCATAATTAGCGAAATTCTCAAAGAAGTTCTGCCTTTCGAGGTAGTTACTTTCTTAAAAGATATGCTTAATGCAAAAGAAATAGCGCAAAATGAAAAAGACGCAATTACTCAGAACCTTATCAAAGTATATCAAATACATCAAGGAGACGACATTCAGAGCGTGACAATCCGCCAACACGCCAGCCACTACCTGACAAATCTCAAAACGCCACACGCCATACAATTTCTTGAACAGATCTACTACCAAGAGCCAAATAAATGGGTTCAACGTGGCATAATGGTTGGCTTAGCATTATACTGCGACAGAATAGATATCCTTGAAGAGTACATCAAATTAATCAGAAATGATTCCGAAGTAGCTTCTATTAATCTTGGCTATCACTTAGTATATTATGGTGACCAAGCACAAGAGTGCGGATACTACGACCAGAAAGAAGAACGATGTGATGGCACACTACGATCCCTCTTTCGCCACATTCACAATGAACGCCACAAAAACAGTTGGCCTCTTGATATACTGACCTTAGCTGATCTTCTAGAAACACGAGGTATAACAATTCTTGCCTTGCACAAACAAGAATTACCCTTTCTAAAAAAATTTCTTGCACAAGAGTACTGGAAGCAAAGCGACATATTTCAACGGGAAAATGAACATTTAGCAAAAATCTTACAAGGAGCTGATCTATGGAAATGAACGACATAGCAAAATACGTCTACGAAATTGGACAAATGAAAAGAGTAAAACGATCAGGCTGGTGGATGGCAGGAATCACGAACCCAGAAAGTATAGCCGAACACTCTTTCCGTACCGCCATCCTTGGCTATATCCTCGCCTCTCTTGAAGGAGCAGATCCACAAAAAACTGCCATGATGTGTCTTTTTCACGATACCGGCGAAGCTCGAATTAACGACCTTCATCGCGTCTCAAAAAGGTACATCAACATCGGCAGAGATGAGGAAAGAGCACTCACCGAACAAGTTGAAAGACTTCCACAAGATTTAGCAAAAAATATCATTGCATTCTTTGAAGACTATGAAGGGAGACTTTCATTAGAAGGAAAACTTTCCCGTGATGCAGATCTGCTTGAATGCATTTTTCAAGCCAGGGAGTATCAAAGTCAAGGGTATGTTGATGTGGAAGACTGGATTACAAATTGCTACGCAGGTCTACAAACCGACGTTGCGCGGAACCTGGCAGAAACATGTCTGCAAGTTGAGCCAAAAGAATGGTGGCAAGGATTGAAAATTAAATAATTCTGCTATTTAGACAATCAATTGTCCCAAGTTTCCAATCTCTCACAAGAAACTTGGAGTTTTCTCAAGCATAGCAAACAGCCACTTAAACTGATAGTAAAACTGCTAACAGAGACAATCTAGACAGATCATCTCTGTTAGACCAGAATAGACAAAATTTATCGTACTTCGCGCTCAACAAGTCATAAAACCGATCCTTAGCCAACCCAAAAAGCCGTTCTAAGGGGTTCGACTCTCCTTACTATTGACAAAGCCATAGAACCAGAGATACTAACAAGTTAAACAAAGAAAAAGGCATAGAGTGATTCCATGCCTCTATTTTTACGTATTTAGAATACCCTCTACTAATCATTAAGCGAAGACACAGCAGATTGAGCGATCCAATATCCACAACGACCACTCCATGCGAACACTCAATACGTTAACCTCTTTTTTCAATGCACAAGCATTACAATAAGATATAAATCCATCAATAGACAATTTCTACAAATGAATTAGTTCCGACCCTCTTCATCATGTTGTGAGATCCTATTATCGCTCTGCCCAGGGAAATCGTCCCATCTCTGTAGGGACCAGCCTCGGCACGTCCGCGATTTATCGTTTTCCTCCTCGCTGACAGCAGCAGAACATGCTCAACAGGCAGGAAATGATAAATCACGGACGCCGTAAACGTGGTCCCTACGCCGCATGATTGATGAATATGTGTCCGTGAGAAACGTAGCCGCTCTGTCGTGGTCGCCCTCTCATAGAGTTCGGTAGGCTACTCCTTGTGTAGATTATTGTCAATTTTAGCCCGAAGGATCGAGACCTATTGTTGATGCTTGTATACATTCCTGCTATGTCATGTTATAATTTCCGCAGTGATTGGCAGTGTTTAGGGCAAATAAGGTGGAGTGTCACATGACTACTTCGTCGCCGGATCAGCAAGGCGGTGCGCCCGCTTCGCAGCAGAACTCTCACGCAGGTAAACGCAGGCTCTGGGTTAGCCTGCTTACCAGTATCGGCGTTTTCTTTTTTGTGGCAGTAATCGTTCTGGGATTACTCGTCTACTTCAAAGTTATTCCACTACAATGGTTTGCGCCATTATCTGTAATACTCGGCCCCGTCCTTGGCTTTGTGAAAACCACCCTGTCCGACAAGGATTTTCAGGATGCGCTCAGGAAGCGGCTCACGAAGGTGGTAGCTGGCGATGATGAGCAAAAAGGCGACGAAGCGGCAAAAAAGGCGGGCACACCGAATATCACCATCAACTTCACGCCTAATATTACCAATACAAATACGAATACTGCCGCGCCTGCTCCCATCGTACCCACTGCCACTGTTGCCACTCCTCCAGTCCCAATCCAACCTGCTCCCCCGCAACAACTCCCCGCTGTAGATGCGGAGACTCCTCCTCATGTTGAGAGCGTCTTTCTTGTTGGTGCCCTGCTCCCTGCCCCCGGCGAGTTCTATGGACGGCTCGGCGAACGCATGACGTTGTTCGAGCGCACGCGCAAGGGATATTCGACCTCGATCGTTGGCCCACGTCGCATCGGCAAGACGTGGCTGATGAGCTTCTTGCAGTTTGCGATAGCAGACGAGCCTGGCACGCGTTACCGCGCAGGATACATAGATGCGACGCGTCCGAGCTGTGATACGCCTGCCGGGTTTACGGCCTGCGCGCTGGAAGCCCTGGGGATGTCCGTTGCCAGCTCGATGCGCGCCCATCTGAACCTTGCTGCGCTCGAAGAGACGATCAAAGACCCGCGAGCGAGGCAGGAGGCTCCAATTCTCTGTATCGACAAATTTGAAGCTTTCGGCGATCATGCTGTATTCGATCATCAATTCTTCTCAGAACTGCGCAGCCTGACGAGTCCAGGGCTGAGATTGTGTCTGGTGATCGCCAGCAAAACGCCGCTTATCGATATCGTCGGCGATATCGGCAAAACCAGTGGCTTCTTCAACATCTTTGAGCAACTGACGCTCAGGCCCTTTAACAGCGAAGAGGCCGACGAGTTCATTGACGCTAAGGGGGCGCAGGCTGGCTTCAACGACCAGGAGCGCGATTACTTGCGCGTAAATGGCCGCGAATATGGTCCGAAAGGCCCGCAGTGGCCTCCCTTGCGCCTGCAAATCGCCGGAGCACTGCTGGAACGCGATAAAAAGCTGGCGACAACAGGACACCCTGGACATTATCGCCCGGCTGACGTGGCTTACTGGAAAGAGTTCGAAGAGCGTCTCAATGAAAAATATCGGGGGATGGTGAAGGTATGAAACGCTTATGGCACAACCTGCTGGCAGAACCGTTCACCTGGATGTTCTACGCTTTCTTCCAGCCGCGCCGTCTCGAAAGAGAACTCGCAGCAGGGAAGCTGCAACAACGTCTCGTGATCATGCTGAAAATGGTCATGCCGATGGTACTGGTCGCCTATCCAGTTGCAGTGATAGGACAAATTGTACTTGTTCCTTTTCATCTCCTGTCGCAACCTGATATAACAAACATTCTGTTATCTAGTGTGGTCGGCATCGCGGTCGGCATCGCGTTCGGCATCGCGGGAGGCAGCGCGGGAGGCAGCGCGGGAGGCATCGCGTTCGGCATCGCGTTCGGCAGCGCGGGAGGCATCGCGTTCTACATCCGCTTCGGCATCGCGTTCGGCAGCGCATTTATCGTATGTTATCTTCTAGGAATGTTTCGCCTGCTCTTCTACCCAGTAAGCGGCCCTTCCGCTCTGATAGCATATCTCAAAAGTCGCGGAGACCCTGCGCATGTTTTCGAGTATCTTCATCGCTGCTCGCTCTACTGGGATGAGATCGTCTATTTGCCCCTGCCATACTTGAAGCAGACATTACTCATCGCCTCCGTCCAGGATACTGAAAGAGCACTGGACGAGATTTCCTTCATCGCGGCAGAGCGACCGCGACAACTGAGAGCAGCGCGTGGAGCAGTGCTGGAAATTGCTATAAGCTACCTTGAGCAGTGTAAAACAATGAGAGAGATGGCCGAAGCAGTTCAGTACCTTGACACCATCTTTCCACAGGAGACCAGGCTGCTTGATCCCCAGTGGACGGCACCCATCACATACATGCGCGATGCCTCCCGCGATGCCCGGCGCTTTTCCAGTCCGATCGGGCGTCTACCAAGGATGGAGGCGCTGGACGATATGGTCAAGCAGTTGAAAAATGTGCATCCTGATGTGGCCTTCCGTGATGCCCGCCTCAATGCGCGCCTGGGCAGGGTGGTAGATGTATGGATGGCGCTGGCACGGCAAGAACAGGAAGGGCTGAAGCAGGTGCCGGTCTACATCGGGGGCATCGATAATCCCTACGATCCGGGCTATCCGCTTAAGCGCGAAGATCCGCTCTTCCAGGGCCGCTACGACCTGGTACAGGAGCTGGAGAGTGCATTAATGAAGGGCGACCGGCGCCCGACATTCCTGCTGACCAGCGAGAGGCGCATGGGCAAGAGTAGCGCTCTGTTGCAATTGCCACGTTTGCTTGGGTCGCGTTTCCTGCCAGTTTTCTACGACCTGCAAAGTCCCAGCATCTTCGCCAACACGACCACCTTCCTGGGGACGCTTGCCGATGGCATTTACAAGGAAATGAAGGCCCGCAATCTGTCCGTTGACAGGTTCGTATACAGGACGTGGCGCGATTATTCCACGCAGATCGCATCGCAAACGGTACTGTCTCAGGCGCCATTGGAGTCGCTGGCTCATGCCCAATCTATCAGAGCCGAAATATCGCCCTACGCCGCCTATAGTATCTTTGATAGCTGGCTCGGAAACGTGGAGTCGGTACTGGAGAGGGAAGGTCGTACACTGCTGCTGATGCTTGACGAATTCGAGAAGTTAGAGGAGGTGGGACAGAAAGGCACCTTCGAACTCCCCTTGCTTCTTGACTGGTCACGCAATATCATCCAGTATCACCCTCGCATCGCGCTGCTCTTCAGCGGTCTCCACACCTTTGACGAGGTGAAAGACCAGGCAGGCAAGAGCTGGACCGGCTACTTTGTGAACGTCCAGACACTCCACGTGAGCTTCTTACAGGAAGACGAGGCGCGGCGCTTGATTACGAGTCCCACGCCGAAGTTCTCCGGTGAAGATATCTACGAGGATGGCGTGGTGGAGTACATTCTCGACAGGACGCGCTGTCATCCTTTCCTGGTGCAGGCGGTCTGCTATGCCCTGATCGAAAACCTGAACGCGAAAAAGAGGGAACGTGCCAGCATCAAAGACGTTGACGGAGCGATTGAGCGCGTCTTCCAGAACTTCAATAACTACTTCGGCGACCTGTGGAATCGTACCGATGCGCACCAGCGCGCCTGTCTCATTGCGCTGCAGAAGTCGGGTGCTGCCTCTATAGAAAGCTTACAGGAGCAGAGCGGCTTGCAGGAGAATATATTATGGCGCACGCTGGACACCCTGCTCAAGCGCGATCTCGTGCGCCAGGAGGATGATCGCTATAGTATCTCGACGCCCATTTTTGTCCAGTGGATCAAGCGCAACAGCAAGTATATAGAGCCGTAGATTGCTTTAGTGTCATAAATACCAATGTGAGGAAGAGCCCGTTCTGATTAGCGCAAACACACTATCCAACTGTCGGAAGACTCAAAATCAGTGATAAAGTAAAGGAGGTAAAGGTACTCCTAAAGGCGTTCTAGACATATTTTCACGCCAAATAAAAAACCGATCACATCGAAGCTACACAACATGTCCAGTGTCACAAAACAGTCTGTAGAGACGTTTCAGCGCGTCTTCTGTTTCCTAAACCGTGCGTCGGAGGTTCGAGTCCTCTCAGCCCCATTCTCCCGATAAACCCGCTCCACAAGCCAAAAAGACCCCAATCAGCTTCTCCGAAAAAACGTTGCAACGGCTGGAGTCGCGGAGCGCCACGCCATGATTCCCCTGACGCATCAAGAGCATCCAGCGATCTCGATCATGCCGTTCTGCGACTTGCTGAGCGGAAGCAGGAGTGGGTACTACGAGCGCAGCGACCAGGCTGATCCCAATCCTCAAGACATCGCCTTACGTGATGAGAAGGAGAAGAGTATCATGATGGAACGTGTCTATCAGGCGGGGATTGGGGAACCGCTGCGCCGTCGAGTTTGCGCGTGCTAGTCTGGAGACGTCTGCAACAAGCCGGCGCGATCAACCTGCAAGGCGGGGCATGGATGCTGCCTCATACCTCAGAGCAGGAACAGATCCTGGGGGCCCTCCTCGCGGAGATGGAACAGCAGGGAGGCAGCGGCATCTTTCTCGAAGCCAGGGCTCCCACCGAGGTGATTCGGGCAGGTCTGATAGAACGCTTTCAGGGCGAGCGTGCGAAGGAGTACCACGAATTTGGCGAGCGCTGTCAGGAGTTTCTTCAGGAAGTCGAGAAAGAAACGCGCGCGCACAAGTTTACCTTCGCGGAACTGGAGGAAAACGAGCAAGATCTGCTGAAACTGATCCGATGGTTACGCAAGATCCAGCAGCGGGATTTTTTTCCGGGTTCCTCAAGCCGAGACGCACAAGAGAGCATCGCACACTGTCGCCAGGCTTTACAGGCGTTCACCGCCACTGTTTATGAACAGGAAGGACTCCCCTCTCCCAACCAGGAGGATGCGTTGGCCTTTGTTCAGGAGCCGAAGGAAGGAAAGGAAAAAGAGACATGGTAGCGTTGGTCATCGATCTGGGCCTGCTTGTCGTCGGAACGGGTCTGCTACTGGCCGGTGCGGACTGGTTTCTCGATGGGGCAGGCGATCTCGCGCGCGCTCTTGGCATCAGCGCGCTGGTCCTGGGGGTTCTGCTCGCGGGACTGGAACCAGAGGAGATGCTGACCGCGGCGATTGCCTCGGCTCGCGGCGCGCCAGCCCTTGCCGTGGGCAATGTCGTCGGCACGAATGTCACCATTATGACTGCTGCCCTGGGTTTTTCGGCGCTGCTCTTCCCCATGGTGATCAACCGAAGCGTGCGACAGCAAGCCTTGATCGCGACGCTCGTCTCGGCTCTTCCTATTGCGCTGCTCTTTCTGGGAGCCGTGACCCAACTGGAAGGAGTTCTCCTCCTGGCTGTGTTTGTCAGTTACACGTTCCTTCTCTTTCGGACAGACCGGCAGGCAGCCAAGCGCATCCACGCGTCTGAAACAGATGACGATGCCGATGATGGTCAGAAGAGGCATGTGCGCCCTCGGCTGCATTGGAAACCCATCCTGCTGACCTTTGGTGGTCTGGCAGCCATGGCTGTGGGAGGCCCGGCTATCGTGGAAGGGGCTCTTCGTCTGACTCATACCGTTGGGCTCAGTCAGGGAGTCATCGGGGCTACCATCGTCTCGCTGGGAACAGGGGCAGAAATGATTGCCCTGGGTGTGAGTGCGGCCCGCAAGAAACGATCTGATATCCTCGTGGGCGGGATTCTTGGCTCGTTCGCCTATTACCAATCATGATCATGGTTCACCTGATGCTTCTGGCTTTTGTCTGGTATGGGAAGATCCCTCGCGTGATGGGTGGCCTTCTGGTGGGTATCTATATCGCCTATCTCATCGTTGTCGTGCTGGCTTAGCGCTGAGAGAAAGGTCGATCCCGTATGCACATCACATACGCGATTCCATCCCTCTGGACGCTATTTTCTCTGCAAGAGCCTTCCCGCGTGCGCGGGAGATCAGGAGGGCCAGGACGAAGCCAAGTAGGATGAAGTTACGCAGCGTGACCACGGGAAAGAACCAGGGCACGGATGGAACGCCCATGATGGAGCCAGATGCAGACATATTATAGATAAATGGATAAATGAAGGTCGTCAAAGCACCCAGAGCGGCCCAGGGAACGATCCAGCGCAGATTGGAGCCGCCGATAGAGGCCACCAGCGGCACAACCCAGATCAGATACTGAGGACTAAACACCTTCCCCGTAGCCATCACAATCAGCAAGGTCAGCAACGCTGAGGTAGCGAGATCGATCTTCCTGCGCCACTGCAGCCAGTAGGTAAAGAGCAAATCTGCAACCATCAGCAGCGTCTCCACGAGCGAGATCACTGTGGAGTAGGCATGCAGCATATTCAAGGAGCCGTATGTGAATATATACGTGATAGGAGGAGATCCCAGGAAGTTCGAGAGCCAGATCAAGGACGCCCCAAACGACTCCACCTGGATCGGGCGCGTCTGGAAGTAGTTGAGAGGCGCAATCGTCCCTTCGACATTGAGCAACAAAGAGACGCCCATCACAATGATGCACACCCCCATAAACGTGGCCAGTGGCCGCCAGCGGCGCCAGGCGTACCAACGCTCCTGCGAATCGAGCTGCTGGGCAAACAGGAGCGGGATCAGCAGGGGAGCGGGATAGAACTTGGTCAAAAACGCCAGGGCCAGGGCGACAAAGGCCCAGATCCAGCGTCTCCGTTCAGCCAGGATCACCGTCGCCAGCGTGAGAAGAGATGGCACGAGATCAAATCGGCCCGCCGCCGTCGCCCAGCCACCGATCACGAGCAGGACGGCGCCAGCAAGAGCAGACCGGCGCGACTTACAGCGCAACAGGATGAAGTACATAGCGGCTGCAAGCAGCGTCATCAATATAGCAAAGCTCACCTGGTACCAGCCCGGCGGCGAGAGCAGCGCCGGAATGAAGGGGATCAGAGCAAGCATTGGATATTCATGCGGCAGGGCGTGAAAGCTCCCCGTGATGTCCTGCGTCGCGATGAAGTTCACCACCACAGCCGGCGCATGATAGTGATTGAGCAGGCGGGCTGCAATATCAGCATTCGTGTAGGTTCGACCATACGTATGCAAAAGAAAGCTGCACTGCTGTGTAGGATACGACTCGACGGAAGCTGTGCCATACAAGAAGGCCGAGGCATAACACTGGTATTTGGCAGCATCTGTATAATGGTCAAAGATCTGCCACGAGGCACCGCAGTAGAGCAATATCCCCATCACTACGACGATAACAACATCCAACAGGCAGAATGATTGCTTATGCTTTATTCGTCCGGACATCATAACTTCTCTCGCATCCTATCCTTTTGTATCGATATCCATTATCATATGGCCTGTCAGTGTATTTCTGGTCGCCATGTTCCTGCCCATGGTCGGCTCATGTCAGCTCACCGATACGTTACCAGACGAACATGAAGTGAGCATGAAGTGCCGAGTCGTGCGTCGGCTGAATGGGGGAGAGTTCATTCCCACTTCATTTGAACTGGGTAGAGTAAGGAGAAAGAAAAGCCACGATCCCTGTGGAGGTTCCTCTTACCAGGTCGTGAACCGTCACCGTTATTGGGGTATATAGACAACATAGCCATTAAATGCGTAATACTTATAGGTTTTACCGGGCTGGTGGACCATGCGCATCAGAGAGAGGTACTGACCACTATCAGGCTTAAAGACATAGGCCGCGTGTCGATCTGCCAGCACTATAGCGTTGTAATTCGACGGACGATTATAGCCTGGCTGGAGATTGCCTGTCATGACGTCGCAGAGAATATGCTCGTTGCTGAGAAAGGTAATAGTATAGCAGGACCAGTAATCAGATTTGACATTTTTGACTCCAACACTTATCAGGTGATGGTCCAGGTTGACATAGTTCTGAGTGTCTTGTTGGGCTTCCGGTACCTCGCTCAGCGCGATGAACGTACCCATCAGTAACACCAGGGCCCCGGTGACGAGCGCGACACGACTACTCACCGTGGTGATGCGTTCAGTGATTCCCTGCGCTCTGACGCGGCAGGCGGCGGCGCCGATCGGCTCGATCACGGCGGGCAAGATAATCAAAAGCGTGATGAGATACCGTGCATGAAAGGCAGGCCACCAGACAGGAGCCGCACTCACCGCAAAAGCCGTGATGATCAGCACTCCCGTAGCCAGCATCATCAGCTGCGTTAGAGAACGTATCCACTGAACGCGTTGTTCCGTGCTCCGTATTTCTGTCTGCCTGGAGAATTGTGAGCGTTGCTGCCAGAGTGCGACGGTCGTCAGGAGCAGCGCCAGGGCCAGCAAGACGAGGTAGCCTGTTCCCCACACCCCCCGTACCATTTCACAAACGGGCGTGCGCGGTGTATTGTCGCTCAGAAAGGTTAATTCTTGAACAGGACAGAAAGGATTTCCCGTTGCCGTAGGAATACTGACGAGGATAGTCTCCTTCACATCATGCAGTATTCCCAACCATGTGGTGGGTGGATGTGCGTCGAGCCCATGAAAGAGTGAGAACAGGGTCGTTATGGGATTGAGATGGTGAAGCATACTGTAGCGCAGGCTGGGCAAGAGACCGATAACGATGCCTGGTATTGTCGGCAAGCCCCATGGGAGCAGATCTCTCCAGCACAATACCAGGAGCAGCAGACCTGCACAGGCGATGATCGGCGCAGCGACCATGTCACTCCAGATGGCCAGCCCTCCAACCAGCCCCAGTACGAAATAAGCGGTGCAACGTATCAGCTTCCTGTGTCGGGAGAGCTCCTGCTGATAGGTCAATGAGAGCCATACCACAAGCAAGAGTGCCAGAGAACCAAACAGCAGCGTCTCAGCGGACCCTCCGGTCGCCAGCATCTGGCGCGTCAAATAAGGAATAGAGCCTACGCTGAGCAGGGCCAAAGTGATCAGTGCAAGTTTTTTAGAAAAGAGCAAACTGCTCAGGAGATACATTGTCATAAAAAAGCCCATGACCATGAGAACGACGCCGAGCCGTAATGCGAAAAGAGAAGGTCCACCCAAGAGATGAAAAAACAATGCCGCCAGGTACGCTTCCAGTGTGCCCATATAGTCCTGACCATAAAACATCAGAGGATGTTCTCCATGATAGGCGATATGTAACGCGATGATGCCCATTACTCCTTCGTCACTATTGGTTGGAGGCCAGTTCATTGCAATCAGCAACATGCGTAGCCCCGTCGCAAAAGCGATAATGGCAGCAGCAGCCAGTTCATAGTTTCCGATTTTCAGGTATTTCACAGATATCTCTCCACCCAGAATGGGTGCCTCCTCTCGTGTTAAGAAAGCATAGATGGGCCATATTCAACTCTCGTCGGTTTTCCAGGAGTTGTATCGGGCTTGAGATCTGCCAGCAGTCGTCGTGGTGAGATCGCTCCAACCTGAGATCAGAGAGGCAGCCCTGAGAGAGGCTTCTCTCTCTGGACTGCATCACTGTGAAGATCACCCCTGGTCCGAGAGCGGGGGTGAACGTAGAATCATCAGTCATCGTGGATTTTCTTTGCAAAGTGCTTTCCTCTCGTTTCGTTGTGTCTGCAACTGGTTCCACAGGGGCCAGGCGCAGACGGCCAACAGCGGGGGAAGCCAGATCCACAGCCCACGCAGATAGGCGACCTGGAACAGGTGCAGATGCGGAATGAGCGTTTTGACCGGAGCCAGAGAAAGCCAGCAGTAAAGCGTGAGCAGACTGAAGGTTGCCATGCGCTCGGCTCGTGGGAGATCGAGCACTCCTAGCACGCGTTGGAAGCGAGCGCTGCTCGCTTCGAGCAGGGCGCAGAGTCCAAAAAGTGTGATCGCATACCAGGGCCAGAACCAGGGAGAGCCAACAAGCAGATAGACGAGCCAGGCCATCGCCATCCAGCGCAGCAAGTCCGCGATGTTCTTGAGTCCCTGCGATGGTAACAGCGCCCACACAACCAGCCCTCCGTATGCAAGCATCAACGAGGTGATGCTGATCAGGTGAACCAGATTTTCCAGGTGCGAGCCGGAAAGTTGTGTGGCCGGGGCAATGTAGGAGCCTCGAAAGCCGGCGTAGAGGCGAAGCAGGAATTCATAGAGGGAGTTCTGCTCATGCGCGCTGCCAGGGTTGATCAGCAGGAAGTGTAAGACCTGGCCATGCTGCCAGAACGGAGCGTAGAGCACGAGGATGGTGCCCAGGTAGGCTCCCAGCGTCACCAGCAGGCTTCTACCACGTCGTGAGGGCTTCCTCCACAGAAAAAGCAGCAGTCCGGGCAGCAGCAAACTCAAGGTAATCTTGATACCAGCCGCCGCTGCCAGCAGGGCAGCCGCCAGCGCAAAGCCGCGCAGTGTCCCGGGAAAACGCACCAGAAACCAGAGCGCCAGCAGGACCAGGAACAGGATGGTAATGTCGTTATGGGCATTCACACCGGCTTCCAACAGCAGGAAAGGATTCCATGCGAATGCCAATATCGCGCCAAGGCGGCGACTGGGTGACAGAGTCGACGCACCGTCAGTCGGCAGTGGGAGCCGTTGACTGATCGACCAGATCAAGACCGTGGAACCCAGGTGAGCGCCCAGGCTGAACCATCGCAGCAGCAGCACCATCACCTCCACCTGCTTGAGACCCGCCAGCAGCGTCAGTTCCTGCAAGGCGCCGGTCAGCAAGAACCAGGCGGGACCATAGGCCGAAGGCTGATGGAGCCAGTAGATCCACACTTGCAACGGGTCGTTGTGCAACGCGGTGGGCAGAGTAGTCAACGGATTGAGATGGAAGAAGACTCCCAGGTGCATGTATCCGATGTAGGAGAAGATATCCTGTGAGGTCACCACAGGGATCAACGTGAAGAGGATGCCAAGAACGAGGGTCGAGCAGAGGATAAAGCGAAGTGAGACACGGCCAGCCAGCCGATGGATTGCCAGCAGGTAGAGCGAGAAGAGCAGGACCAGACTGGCAAAGAGTATCCCGGTCTCTTTCCAGGCCAGGGAGAGGGGGCCGGCCTGGCTCGTACGCATTCCTGGTTGAAAGAAGGCAGTAGGCAGTCCAGGGAAGAGCAGATGTGATGGAAGCAGCAACCAGGAGGCAACAGGCGTTCGGGGAAGCACATCATAGAACCAGAGCCCGCGCAGAGGCAAGGTCGCATCGACGAGCAGGACCGCTGCCCCCATGAGAACGAGCATCACCAGAGGAAAGACATGGTGTGGTTTTGCCGACGATGCCTCAGCAGGGATGACCACAGCAGAAATTGGAGGAGGTTGTACGTGCTTCTCACCTATCCTCTGTTTAGAAAAAAGAGTCCATGTCATTGTCTGATTCCCCATTTGGCCCAGAGCTGAAACCGAGAGACGTTTCCCAAAGAGCGCACCCAGCAGGACTCGAACCTGCAATCTCTTGAGTCGAAGTCAAGTGCTTTATTGAGCTACAGGTGCATCATCGACATATTACCAAACTTCTCACGTCATCTCAAGCCACACAGGACGAACGGATAGAGTACTCTCATTAATGAGCCACCCTCAACACGTATAGGATACCATAGAAAAGCGTCCCCTACCGCATCTTCATGAATGAAATCGCCGGTAAGGGACGTCTTCTGTGTACCTGGCGAGCATTCACCCTGCAAGGAGGTCTGGATGAGACCACCTGCGGGTAGCGTCGGTGGCTCGCTACCCGATCGTTGACGAGGATCCGGCTGCTCATCAAAGCTCGAAGAGCCGTCAGGAATCTGCTAACAAATGTGCCAGCGGCTCTGGAAGCGGATTGGCAACCAGATTTCCCTTTCTGGCCATGTCACGAAGCGTTGCTCGTTTGTCCTGGCTGGTCAGCAGGGCTTTGGCACCGTCGAGATCCATAAACAATCCCAGAGAACATGGAGAGTATTTTCGGTTAGCCCATCCAACGAACTCTTTGGCCGCGGCCTCAGATATGCCGCTGGCGGTGAGCTCCGAGGGATCGGCGGTCGTAATGAGCGAGACACGCCGCTCCGCGTCAAACCCCAGGATCAGGCTTGCCCAGAGCGCGTTGTCCGCAAACACACCAAAGACAACGGTGGTATTCGCCGGAACAAAACGTCCCACGGCAGCGCTGACATCTTCATAGCTGGCACCCACACGCCACTGGAGCCCGAGCATCGTCCTGGCCGGGCCGGGGTAGGTCACGATCCCTTCAGAATACTCGTCCAGGGTGGCATACATTCGATGTACGTACTCGTCCAGATCTTCGTCAGCCCTCCATGTATCCTGTGTTTGTGCGAAAAAGCGGTCGACCGCCCGGCGATCTAACACCACGACAAAGTCGGCCTTGCCGGCGTTGGCGCGATAGACTTTCTCGGCTACCTCCAGGGGGTGGTCGACCCGATCGACGTTTCGGACAATATCGGCGCGTTGGGAGTGAACGAACTTGAGCAACTCGCCGTTCTCGTGGATCAGGATGATGCGGGGTCTCTCTTTTGCCGATTCCAATATCATCGACTGTAGATTCCGCCAGTGATCCACATCAATATCAACCATCTGTACGTATGCATGTAACATCGTATCTTCCCTCCAGAGCTATAGAGTGCACTCATAGATCTTGATCGTGTACGGCGGGAGCATATCGCTCAGCGTGCGGCCATTCGCCTGGACCGCCCGGTCTTCCCAGATGTCCTGGGCCGCTTTCAGATCGACGCTCAGACCCACTTCCGCGTTGATGGATGCGGCTGTCGGATTGGCGACGAACACAACCAGCCGCCCGGATTCAGCGGTGGCGCGGTGAATGGCCACGTCGAGCCGGACATCGTTTCTGGTAAAGCGGACCATGTCCAGGCCCTGCAAGGCCGCCGCGAGCCCGGCATTCGTCAAGTCCGTCAGGTGTACGATGCGTCCCCGACCGACGCGGTGTACGGTCCCGATAGCTACTCCGCCTGCCGTCAAGGGCTGTTGATCAGCTTCTTGCAGCACGGACGCGAGCGTTTTATCCTGGCGCATGCGCTCGTCCATGTCAGGCAGGCGCGGGCCCAGAACGACCACGCCGCCAGCGCTGGCGAACTCGACCAGGTTGCGCTGCAGAGACGCGTTCATATACTCAAACGAGCTCAGGACCAGCGCCTTGAACCGCTGCCAGCGCTCCGGTGGTAGGGCGGTGTCCGAAAGCAGGAAACCGTATCCGGCCTCTGTCAACCCGCGATAACACCTGGCGAACCAATCGGCCTTGGCGAGTTGCACCGGCTGCTGGAAGCCGAGCGTCTTTTCGGAGACGGTCATAAAGTTGGGATATTCGGAGAAGCCGCTCGGCGTCTCCAGGAAGTCACCGGGGAACGAAACGAGCACACTTGCCGCTTCCAGTCGATCATACTCCCGGTTTGCCAGCAGGAGCACGTCAGCCTGCCGCCGCAGATCCACAAAGTGGTGTTGTGTCGCCATTTCGTTGACGCGGCCCAACATCGCGGCCTTCTCTTCCCTCACCCGGCCATCTCGGCGTATCGGAGAATCTAGCCAGCGGTCCCGCTCGACGAGCATGTAGCGACTGAATCCCTTGATGCCGTGCATCAACGCCGCCTTGGTGACGAACGCTTCATCCTCCAGTTCACCCGGATGCAGGTACCACGGCCACACACCGGCGATGAACTCGGGAATGTAGGGATAACGGCTTGAGCCAACGACGTAGGAGACGACGGTTTTGACGTGGTCATACAACTCCTTGCGGGAGTAGATGTTGAAACCGACAAAATCCAGCTTTTCCTCAAGCCCCATGAGGTTGAACGGCGTCGTGAACCCGCTGGCGGCGCCGCCCGGACCGAGCGGGTGCTGGTAATTGTGGAACAGAGCAATGCCGTCCAGCCCTCGCTCCCTCATCATGTTGGCCGGCCGGTCCAGACAATTGATCAGGTAGCGCTCGCGGTATTCGATCCAGTCGGTGTAATACGGGATGTCTTCCTTCTTAGCCCCTTCGAACCGTCGCGGCGGCTCGACCTGGTCGAAAGTCGTATAGTGCTGTCCGTAGAGCCTGGCGAGCGCCTCGATCGTTCCATACTTGTTTTGTAGGAACGCGCGGTAGTTCTGGATCGAAGCGGGGCTGAAGTCGCATGCATACGCGTTGGCGTGGAAGAAAAAGGCCATCTCGTTGTCAACTTGCGCGGCTACGAGGCCGCCCTGCGGGTACGCGTGTTTAGCGAGGATGGGACAGATGGCATCGTACCACAGGGTCGTCTCGTCGAAGAACTTGTCCGCCGCGTAACTCAACGCTGGAATCGGACGCGGGACTTGAGTCAGGACGGCCTTGCTGCCCTGGGCGCTCTGTGCCTGGAGTTCGGGATCCTCCAGGATGCGTCGTGGATACCCAAACCACGTCAATTCGGAGTTGATCTGCGGCCCTGGGCGCACGACGATAGTGAACCCTTTCTCCTCGCACAACGTCAGAAAGGCATCAATGTCGTTGCTGGGATTGATCTGTCCAAAGTCGAACTTCCCCTTCTCGATCTCGTGTGCCTCCCAGGGGATGTAGATCGAGATCATGGTAAAGCCCATGCCCTTCACTTTGTCGAGGATGTCGTCCCATTTGTCGCGGTCCAATCTCCAATAGTGAACCGCCCCGCCGTAGAGCGATGCTACCTCAGTCCCGATACGGAACTGGTGATCGCCAGCCGTAATAGCCTGTGGGGAGCGATTCCCGGTGTTAGCAACCATCTTTGTTCTCCTGTTTGAAATTCATCATTACACCTCTCATCTGCAAATTTGTTTGATGCACTCATAGTGTTTGAGCTACTAGCTTGCGCTCCTGCGACCAAGCGCGACTGCCAGGATGATAATAAGTCCCCGGATGATCAGTTGCTGGCTCACGTCAAGCCCCATAAGGACTAAACCGTTGTTAATGAGCCCGATCAGCAGGGCACCAAACACCGATCCTATGACGGTGCCAGCGCCTCCGAAGAGGCTGGTGCCACCTAAGATCACAGCGGCAATCACCGACAACTCATCACCCTGGCCCCATTCGAAGCGACCGGACTGCAAATGCCCGGCATAGAGCATGCCGGCGAGGGCTGCGACAGTACCTGACACCAGGAAGACAAGAAACTTGATCCGGCGCGTTTTCACACCACTGAAACGGGCCGCCATTGCATTGCCTCCGGTGGCGAGCACCTGTCGACCATACGCGGTCTTGCGTAGGACAACATTCCCGACGACGAGAAACACGAGGGGCCAGATGATCAGCGATGGAATCGGCCCAACCTCGCCGGAGCCCAATATGTTATTGTAGACATCATTGGCGATAGGAATGGGCGCAGTCGCACTGATCCACATGGCGGCACCTTGTGCGGCGCTCAGCATGCCCAACGTGACCAGGAAGGAGGGAATGCCGACCCGGGTCACAAGGAAGCCGTTTAGCGAACCGACTATCAGCCCGACCAGCAGACCAGCCACAATGCCTGCCAGGATTCCGTACTGCAGGATCGCCAGGGCAGTGACAACAGAAGCGAGGCCAGCCAGCGAACCGATTGACAGATCAATCTCTGCGGCTGCAATCACAAAGGTCATGGCTACTGCCATCACCGCAATGATGGCGGTTTGGCGGACAATATTGAGCAAATTGGTGGGGTTCAGAAAGCCTGAACCACTCAGTACGATGCTAAAGAACAATAAGAGAACGACAAAGCCAATGTAGACCACGTATTGCCGCCAATCAAAGCGAGCAATGCGAACAGCTTTACTCTCTGCTGTAGTACTCTCTGTATTAGGCGGGGACACTGGTGCTTTGGACGACATGATGCAACTCCTGTTCTGACTCAATCTCACGGCGTTCTAGTTGCGCCGAAAGCCTTCACTATTTTTTCATCTGTACAGCCAATGGTGTCATGGAGAAGTCTCCTGGGAAACAATACTGCCACGCGGGACCTCACAGTATAGGACACGTCAGGTCCCACCCCTACTTCTTCTCAACCAGCGAAGGTTGGACCGCCGCTGTCAACGCTGGCGGCGGATCCTCATGATAAACAGTCTGCCATGCCTGCAACACGCTCGCTTTGGTGACCGGAAGAGCGCTATGTGCTACATACGGTGGTGCCTTTTTCCCAAGCAACCCGTATCCAGCCAGAATCGCCTCAGTTGCGCCCTGGTCGAATGGTCGTTGAGCGCCCAGACCATAGATGAACTCGCCCCTGGCGATGGCAAGTGCCGCGTTTAGCCCCAGATCGATGGTCGTAACCACGAGACCCCGACGGTCGCTGGTCCGGGCCGCCGCCACGACGCCTTCTGCCGGGACATCCCACACGGCCCAGATCCCGTTGAGGTCAGGGTATTGGGTCAACATAGCTGAAGCAGCTGTCTCCGCCTGGTCCGCGAAGTCCAGGCCCGCAATCCCCTTCTCGCTCACGATTTGAATATCCGGGAACTTCGCGATCGCTGCCTTGAACGCCTCATATCTCTGCTTCGTCACAAAGAAGTCAGCATCGTGGTAGATCAGACCAATCGTTCCCTAGCCGCCGAGCTTCTCGGCCATGAGCAGAGCTGAGGTTACCCCGTTGCCATGGTTATCGGCTGACACGACACTGACGTAGTCTCTACCCACAGTGAAGCCCTGCGGAACGTTGTCCATGAAGACCAGCTTGACCCCTTGATCGACTGCCTTCTTGTAGGCACTTGCTGGTGCCACAGGATCAGTCGGGATCGACACGATGATATTGGGCTTCTTCGTCAGCACGGTCTCGATGTCCGAAACTTGCTTGTTGGGATCGAAGTTTGCGTCCGTAACCGCGATCACCTCGATGCCCATGGCTGCAAATTGGTGTTCAAGACCAGCGACTGGCGCAGTCGACCAGTCGTTGCCACCGTAATGCAGGACAATGGCGGCCGTAGCGTGCATCCCCTGGATCTGCTGCAACTCCTCTGGGGTGAGTAGCACCTGACCAGCCGGCATAGCCTGCTCACCATGAGGACCCACGCTGTAGATGTGTTCGCCAGCAGTTTGCACGATTTGCTGCAACTCCTGTTCTGACTCAATCTCACGGCGTTCCAGTTGTTGCTTCACTGTGCCATTCTGCAACACCAATACCCGGTCACTCACAGCCAGCAGTTCGGGGAACTCCGATGAGATGACGATGACTGCCTTGCCGCTATCGGCAAGTTCTCGGATGACATTGACGATCTCGACTTTCGCCCCTATGTCAACACCGGCAGTCGGCTCGTCCATGAGGAGGATCTGAGGATCGGCTGCTAGCCATTTGGCGATGACCACTTTTTGCTGATTGCTACCTGAGAGCAAGCGTATAATTTTGTAGATCGAGTCGGTTTTGATGCGCAAGCTGTCGACGTAGGACTGCACGAGCTTATTTCCTTGTGCGTCATCAATCAGCCCAAACCGCTCAAAGCGCTTCAGTAATGGCAACAGCAGGTTGTCTCTGACCGTGTGATCGAGCACAAGGCCCTGAATGCGCCGGTCTTCCGGGACCAAACAGATCCCTGCCGCTATGGCATCATCGGGATTGCGGATCGTCAGACGTCGTCCGCGAACCCGCACTTCACCCTGGGTGATCCTCCTCTGCCGTGGTGATCCTGCTTTGCCGCTCGCCCGACTTCGAGCACGTGGCCAGTTGCTCGAAGTGCGCACCGACCAGTTACGCTGTAGCCTCGAGGAGGCGCGTGTGTTTCTGCGCGAGGTGATGGGACTCACCCTTGCCGACCAGGAACTCGAAGAGGTGGAAGACCACACCGAAGGCTGGCTGGTGGGCTTGCGGTTGCTTGGCCTCTCGCTGCAGGAGTGCACCGACCCGAGGGCCGTGTTGGAGGAACTGCATGGGAGCCAGCACTACATCCTGGATTATTTGATGGAGGAAGTGTTGCGGCGGCAGCAGCCGTCGGTGCAAACGTTTCTGGTGCGCACCTGCGTCCTGGAGCGGCTCTCGGCTTCCCTCTGTGATGCGGTGCTCGAGCAGACGGGCAGCCAGGAGCTGCTCGAGCTCCTGGAGCAAGCCAATGTATTCGTCGTGTCTGTGGATAGGCAACGCCGCTGGTATCGCTACCACGCGCTCTTTGCCGAGGCGTTGCGCTACCGCCTGGAGAGCACGCAGGCCGAGCTCGTGCCTGCCTTGCATCATCGAGCCAGCGTCTGGTATGCCGAGCACGGTCAGACCACGGAGGCGATCGCTCATGCCATCACTGCCAGGGAGTGGTCGTGGGCGGCTGACCTGCTCGAGCAAGTCTCTGCGCTCATCTGGGGGAACAGTGAGCATGCGAGGGTGAGACACTGGCTGGAGCAGCTGCCTGCCGAGGTGGTGCGCTCACGGCCGCGTCTGTGCCTGGCGTATGCCCAGACCCTGTTCATGGTTGCCCCGTACACGACGATGGAACGCTGGCTGCACGATGCAGAAACGGCTTTGCAGGCCACGCTACCGACCCCGACCAACGAGACCGCTGAACCGGGAGCATTTCCACCGTCCGAACGGCAGGAGCGGGACAACCTGTTGGGAGAAATCGCTGCCTATCGTGCCATCATTACTGGCTATTATCTCGGTGAGGGGCATGCTACCCTGGCTTGCTGCCAGCAGGCCCTCGCCCATCTGTCAGCACAGAATCTCCTCGCCCGAGCAGAAGTCGCCTATGCTCAGTCGCTGGCCTCTCATGCCTGTGGGGACATCGTGGCAGCCATCCAGAGCGCGAGGGAGGCCACAGCGCTCGCGCAAGCTGCCGGGGACACCTCATCAACCATTCTCTATACGAGCGGAACGGCGTATTCCTTACACTTACATGGAAAGCTGCATGAAGTGGTACGGTTTGCCCGGCAAGCTGCTCTGCTGGGAACAGCGCCGGTCGGACTGCCGCCTGCCATGGTGTGCTCAGCCTATATCTTTCACGCGGATGTCCTGCGAGAGTGGAATCAACTTGACGAGGCGCTGGAGCTTGTATTACAGGCCGTTCGGCTAGGTGAGCAGACCGAAACCATCGTTATGTTATACATAGGATACACAGTCCTGATGCGTGTCTACCTGGCACGAGGAGAGATGGACGCAGCGCGTTCTGCCTTCCAACAGGCCAAAGAGCTCCTGGCGAAAACCTACAGTCCGTACCGACGTGATGTCTATGTCATCGGTGATTGGGTCCAGTTCTGGGTGGCGAGTGGAGCGTTGGATCGCGCCACCCACTGGGCAGAGGAACTCGCGCAGTCGGCCAGAGTGCATTCTCCGTTTGCCCGTGAACGCGAGGATGTGGCGCGAGCGCGCATTTTGTTGGCTCAGAAGATGCCCACCGAGGCCCTCTCGCTGCTGGAACCACTGCAGGTCGATGCAGAGAAGCAGGAACGCTGGAGCCACGTTATCGAGATGAAGGTCTTGCAGGCGCTGGCTCATCACATGCGCGACGAAGAGCAGAAGGCTCTCACCGTCCTCGCCCAGGCGGTGCAGCTGGCCGAACCGGAGGGCTACATCCGCCGCTTTGTGGACGAAGGGCCGCAGATAGCTGTGCTGCTCAGCAGGCTGCGGGAGCAGCAACGCAAGCACGGGCCGACTCCGTATCTGGACACCGTGCTTGCTGCGTTTCGCCAGGATGGCACGGCGCAGGAGAGGGCGGGACAGCGCACGACGGCGCAACCGCTGCTGGACCCGTTGAGTGCACGCGAACTGGAGGTGCTCCAGTTGCTGGCACGAGGCGACTCCAACCCGGAGATTGCAGAGGTGCTGGTGCTCTCGGTCCAGACCGTCAAAAGCTATGTGTGCAACATCTTCTCGAAACTCGGGGTGAAGAACCGGGTCCAGGCGGTGGCACGGGCTCGCGCCCTTGGCTTGCTCTCCGAGGAGCCTTCAACGGCTTCCACCTGAAAGTGGCTGGAAGGTGTCACATCCTGGGCAAAAGTGAGGAGTCCACTCTCGCGGCTCTCACCCGAAAGGAGGAATGGTGCTGTGACGCACGATCCACCTTTCGGGTGATGACCGCTTTCGCGCTTCATTCTATACTGTGACAGACGGGGAAAGGACGGTGCAGTCCTCAAAAACAAGAAAGGGCTCTCTCCTCATGATCCAACGACCTTCATTTACGGATCAACTCGCGGATGTCTTTGCTCAGTTCAAGAAGATGCGGGAAACGCAGCCGGTCTGCTATGACGAAGCGACTTCGAGCTGGCATCTTTTTGGCTACGATGAGGTCTTGCGGGTCTTGACCGACTCGACCCACTTTTCCGCGGGAGGAGCCGATAGCGCTGCTTTGCTCGGCTCCTTCCATCTCATCGCACTGGATGCCTCACGTCATGAACTGGTGCGAAGGGTAGTGGGACTGGCATTGACTCCACGTGCCATAAATCAGCTTGCTCCGCACATCAAGGAGCGTATGCGTGCCTTGCTGGATCAGGTTCATCCTGGAGGTTCAATAGATGTCATTGGTGATCTGGCTGTCCCCCTTTCCCTTTCCGTCCTGGCAGAACTCCTGAATATCCCTACTGCTCATCAACAAGCCTTCCAGCAGTGGACGCTCGCCCTGGCGGCTTCCCCGGTGTCCCTGAGTGCAGGGACGTTTCCGCATGTGGAACAGCGCGCACAGGTCGACTTAGCGGTACAGGAGCTCGAGGCCTTCTTCATGCGCTTGCTTGAGCTGCGTCGCCTTTCCCCTCAACAGGATTTGGTGAGCCAGTTCCTGGCTGCAGAGATCGATGGAGGACACCTGAGTGAGAGAGAGATTGTGGCCTGCTGTCGCCTGCTGCTGGCAGGTCAGCAAACACTGACAAACCTGCTGGGCAACGCCATGTTCTGCCTGCTTGAGCATCCCGAGGTCATCGAGCGCCTGCGCCATGTGCCCGCGCCAATGTATAGCACGATCGACGAAGTACTCCGCTATCTTCCTCCCATCTGGATGGTGAGGCGCATGACCACGAGTGAGGTCATGCTCGGTTCACAGCACATCCCCGCGCAGGCGCGGGTCTGTGCCTGGCTAGTCTCGGCCAACAGGGATGTCCGGCATTTCGCCGACCCGGAGCGCTTTGAGATCGACCGCATCCCCAACCGGCACCTGAGCTTTAGTGACGACGGCACCCACTCCTGCCTGGGCGCGGGGCTGGCTCGTCTGACCGCCAGGATAGCCTTATCCCTGCTGATCCAGCACCCTGGTGATCCTCAGCCGCGGACTGAGCTTGCCTTCGAGGTGATCGAGCATCCCCTCCTCTTTGGTGTCAAGCATCTGCCCATCACGTTGACACCATCCCCTCCGTTAACGTGATTGGGTTCTCGCACCACTCTTCCACCTCTTATACTGATCCCCCTCTCACCACAAGGTGTGGAAAGGGATTCCCCCAATGGGGGAGGAGTGGTCAGAGTCCACAATCACTCTCCTGTGTCATAACATCTCCTGCGCTGAACACTATACTGTTTGCATACGGGAAATGAGCATGTGATCTGGCAACGGAGGATTCTATGGACCAGAGTAACGATCAAGAAGCGCTTGAATTCTTGCGTCAGAATGGGTTCACGGCAGCAGAAATCGAGCGGCTCTGTCGACTGCGGAGAGATTACTCTGAACAAGAGCAAGACCGCGTCGCCTCTGCAGACCTGCGTCGCCTGGAGTTTGTTCGCTGGTTGGTGACGACTGGTAGGCTGACAGACTGGCTAGATGTATAGCGACAGCCTGGCTTGAGCAAAAGGAGCATGTGTATGACAATCACCCTCGCACTCCCAGAAGAGGATCAGTTATATATCCAGATCCATCCGCTCATTACCATTGATCGCGAGGATAAGGTCATCCTCTGCAATGGTGTGCGTATTCGTCTTACCGCACTGGAATACGCGATTATTGAATGTCTGGTGGATACGTGGCTTTCTTCCCCCCACCATTGCGGCTGGTGTTCGCTGAGCCGGTTAGTCAAGGAGGTGTACCCGCCACGCTACAAAAAAGAGAAGGGAACCGGAAAACTCCAAAGAGTTCCTGATCCGGTCGATAAAGAGGCCGCTGTCCAGAAGGCCGTCAGCAGAATCCGCTTAAAAGTGACCGCTGTCCCTGGCCCTGGCTGTCCAACCATGATTGAATGCCGCACAGGGCATGGCTACCGGCTTGTGTCATCCCACGCCTCCTCTATTGACCGAAGCGCCTCAAGCGCAGGGAATTACTGACCACGGTGACGGAGGAGAGCGCCATCGCCGCCGCTGCGAAGATGGGGGCCTGTTCCTTCAAGAACGGAATCATCGGCGAGAGGATCGCCAATGGAATAAGAATGACGTTGTACGCGAAGGCCCAGAAGAGATTCTGTTTAATGGTTCTCAAGGTCGCCCGAGAGAGGGCCAACGCTGTTGCCACGCTACGCAAATTGCCTTTGACCAGCGTGATATCGGAGGCCTCCATTGCGATATCCGTCCCGGTGCCCATCGCAATACCAGCATCCGCCTGGACCAGAGCGGGCGCGTCATTGATCCCATCGCCAGCGAAGGCGACGATCCATCCCTGCTCCTGGAGACGTTTGACCTGGTTGGCTTTGTCTTGCGGCAGCACCTCTGCCAGCACCCGTTCGGCAGGAATGCCCACTTGTGTTGCAATGGCTTGCGCGGTACGGCGGTTGTCGCCCGTGATCATCCACACGGCCAATCCCTGTTCATGCAACTGTTGGATCGCTTCTGCTGATCCCACCTTCACCGTATCCGCAACAGCAACCATGCCCATTGCCTTACCATCCAGGGCGACCAGCATGGCCGTCTTGCCTTGCTCTTCCAGGGTTGCCAGTTGCGCCTCCAAAGAAGGGAAAGGGAGAGCGCGTTCGTTGAGTAACACGCGCGTTCCGACCAGAACGGCGCGACCTGCGACCTCCGCTTCGACGCCACGTCCAACCAGAGCGGTGAACTGTTCGAGAGAGCCATTGAGTGTCAGGCCACGCGCTTTGGCCCCATCGACAACGGCGGCAGCTAATGGATGTTCTGATCCCTGCTCTGTTGCTGCAACGAGACGGAGCATCTCTTCTTCCGACGTATCAGAGAGCGTGATCACATCCGTCAGTTCGGGCTTCCCTTTGGTAATCGTGCCGGTCTTGTCAAGCAGGACGGCGCCAACGGCCTGAATCCGCTCCAGACTCTCTCCACCTTTGATCAAAATGCCCTGTTCCGCGCCCTTGCCGGTTCCCACCATGATCGCGGTCGGCGTTGCTAATCCAAGCGCGCAGGGGCAGGCGACTACCAATACGGTTATCGCCGCCACCATGGCAATGATCCAGGGAGAAACTGCTCCACCCATTGCCTGTGTGGTACCAAAGGGAGGAATGCCAATCGTGTTCACAACAATCGCCCAGGTGATGAAGGTGAGTGTTGCAATGACCAGCACCACCGGGACGAAAATACCAGAAATGGTATCGGCCAGGCGTTGAATGGGCGCTTTGGATCCCTGCGCCTGCTCCACCAGACGAATGATGTTCGCCAGCACCGTGTCGGCTCCAACTTTCGTCGCACGCATGTGCAATAGCCCACGCTGGTTGATGGTGGCTCCAATCAGCGGGTCGCCTTCCACCTTTTCAACGGGAAGACTTTCGCCTGTGATCATCGACTCGTCGACTGAAGAGCGACCACGGAGCACAACCCCATCCACTGGCAGCTTCTCACCGGGACGTACGATCAATTCATCGCCGACCTGGACGTTTTCGATGGGAATCTCCTCTTCCTGTCCACGACGCTTCACCCGCGCGGTGCGTGCCTGCAACCCGATCAATTTTTTGATGGCCTCGTTGGTCTGCCCCTTAGCACGCGCCTCCAGGTATTTTCCGAGGTAAATCAAGGTGAGAATGAGTGCGGCCGTGTCGTAGAAAATGGTTCCACCACCGACAAACTGGGGAAAGAAGGTCCCGACCCCGCTCATCAGATAGGCAGCAGTAGAACCGACGCTGATCAGGGTATCCATATTCGCGCCACCATGACGCAGCGTCCCCAGCGCTCCCCGGTGGAACTCCCAGCCCACGATGGCCCAGACGGGGGTGGTGAGAGCAAAGAGCAGGGAGTCTTCTCCGGGAAACCTGTTCAGAAAGAACATCGTCAAGACGATGATCGGGAGCGAAAGAATGACGCCCAGGATCAAGATGTTGCGTTTGTGCAGAATCTCAGCCTGCCTGCGCTTGCTCCGCTCATCTTCTTGCTGCGCAGCTACCGAGGGCAGAGGAGCAGCGCTTACGACAGTGCTCGACGTAACAACAGGGCGCGGTGCGGGTTGATCAAGCGACATCGCTTTATAGCCCACCGCTTCCACCTTCTGCACCATCTGCTCTACTCCCGTCTGCTCAGGATCATAGGTGACGGTCGCCCGCTCGGTGGCAAGGTTCACCTGAGCATCAATGACCCCAGGAACCTTTTTGAGTCCCTTCTCTATTCGCATCGCACAAGAAGCACACGTCATGCCTTCAAGCGAGAAGACAGCGCGACAACGACTGTCCTGAGGTATTGCTCTACGCTGATCGATAGGATTGTTGGCTTCTGTTGCCATGGTGATCACCTCTTAATTTTACGCTAACACCATATCCCTACCCCCATGGGGTGGGTATACGGCAAGTATACCTGAAGAAGAGCAGGTTTGTCAAAGGGAAAAACAAGCGCCTGTTCTTGATCGAATCTTGATGAAAACGCACATCTGCTTTTGAAGTGGGTATCCTATATAGATATATGTCGCCAGCAAAAAAGCACAAAAGACGGTGCATTTTAAGTTTTTCATACAATGAGATACTTAAAAAGGGTAGCTAACAGTTGCCAATTTTGTATGACTATTGTATACTATTCTTATCTTTTTCGTTTCCTCAATATCTGATCACTTTTTGTTAAAATGAACGTGGAAAAAGGCGAAAATCCGCCATGGATGCTCGTCTCCACAAGGAAGATACTGGAGTCTGCCAGTTATGGGTGATATGAACGATACGGAGCGCTGGTACGCGTATGGTGACGAAAATGGCAATGGTCCGTGGAATGACGACATTGACGAGGACGATGAGATAAGCACAATTCTCTGTCAAAACTGCGATGCACAACTCACGCTGGAGCAAGCGCGACATGGTGCGCTGTTTTGCGGTGAGAAATGTAAACAAACTGCTAAGGCTGTCCGCTACGCGCGGGCAACGCTGCGGGATGGCCGTTACAAGCGTGATCCACTGGTCCGTGAGGCCGTTGAGCAAAAGATTGCTCACGTCCTGGGTGGTGGCTATCCAGAGAAATCCCGCTCTCTTTCTGACGAGCAACGAGAGGCCATCTTTAAGAGAGATAATAGGCGTTGCCGTCTCTGTGGAGCACCTGCCACCGAGATAGACCATATCGCTGGGTCCTCATCAGACCCTGAGAATCTTCAAGCTCTTTGCAAGCCCTGCAACATGGCCAAGGCCCGCGCTCATTTCCGTTCGGCCACACCGGAGGAGGCGGCAGAGGGAAACGCGATCTGGGCTCGTATTAGAGCCACACAGCCGGTCCGGCTATGTGATGATGAGAAGCAGTGGAATGAGTTACAAAAGAAAATTGCCGCAGAGCAGCGAAAGAGAGCCAGGGAAAGAGGAAACCGCTAACTCCTGACTACACTCTGGTAAGCCATTTTTACAGGGATCGTCGCCTTCCTTCAAGTAGGTAAAACGCATATGGCGAAGCGAGAACAAAAACTCTTACGTATTGGCGCAGCGGCTCATGAATTGGGCCTGCATCCCATCACGGTGCGGCGCTGGATCAAGGCAGGACGCATTCAGGTGGTGCAAATGGGGCGCGAGGTCCGTGTGCCTCGTGCTGAGATTGAACGGATGGTGGGTAAACTCGATGGGCGGCTGCTGGTTCTGTATGG